>Ga0307373_10004172_pt1 | contig 24526 bp, 35 predicted proteins | sample OX2MG_FD_202534 | JGI IMG/M metagenome (GOLD analysis project Ga0307373, IMG submission 202534) | Soil microbial communities from Risofladan, Vaasa, Finland - OX-2 | ecosystem: Environmental > Terrestrial > Soil > Coastal area > Acid sulfate soil | place: Finland: Risofladan, Vaasa | collected...
GAGCCGGTCCGCCTCGCAGCGGGCCGTGACCCCACCGCACCAGCGGCCGGCAAGTCGGTAAGGATCTCGTCCCGCGTTGACCTGAGGTCAAAAAAGTGCGCCCATCTGGCCACAACAAGAACCTTTGTGGAATTGTTAAGGCGCCCGCGATAGCCCTGGTCGCCACACACCAAGGTGAGGCGAGGTGGCTACTTCGCGGACCAACCTTCGAGGTAGTCGAGGATCTGGCCGGTCGTCAGTGTCGGAAGCTCCGACACCTCGAAGTCCTTGTCCTGCGTCCATATAGCGAAATCCTTCTGCCTAGCCTTCTGAGCGAGGGCCAACGCGACCACGTGCCAGTCGTCCTCGTCACGCGTCTTGATCCGCCCGCTCGCCTGTGCCTCGTGGCTGGAATAGGCATCCGTTTCGACCCAGTCGAGAGGGAGGGACGCAAGTACTGGCAAGAGGATCCCCAAGTCAAGCCCGCGCTTCCGAGCAATCGCCGGCAGGTGCTCAAGCACCTCGTCGCCCGCTTGAACGGACGCGATCACGGCCGGTGCGCGTGGATGCAGTAAGACCATGCCGGCCCGCCCGCCGATCGTCGCTGAAAGAACTACGTTGGCGTCAGCGACGAGAATGTCGGGCAGCTTTGAAGTCGGCAAGAATGTCTTCTTCACGAACCCCCTTCTCGTCCATGGCATCCCGAGCGCGGGCTGATAACTCGGCGTAGATGCCCCTGCTCACGTCATCTGGGATGTCGGAGCGATCCCACGGGAGAAAGAACCCAGCCGGCTTGCCGTCACGGGTCACGAGCAGTACATCGTGGCTTCGCATCATCTCAGTAGCTCGATCACGGAAGTCACGCAGGGTCACAACCTTCATGTGGTCACCTCTGTGGTCACTATACCTGGCCAGGCGGCAGTCCGGTCCTCAGAAATGGTCGCCGGCCTCTGCTATGAGCACCTCACAGCCTCACCTCGATGCCGTGGCCCTCGAGCTCAACGAACGCCCTCGACAAACCCTGAACTGGATGACACCATCACAGCGTTTCCCCGAGGTCGTTGCAGCGACCACTTGAATCCAAGCCTGAGACACAACAAAAAAGTGCGCCTGGAGGGAATCGAACCCCCTGCCTTGCGGTCCGGAGTTGTGGGCAGCCACTCTAGCGGGGGGCTGATTCGTATTCGGCAAGCATCGCCGAGCGTCGCCCAAAATCGGGCATTATCGCCCGCGTTGCTGACCGCCGTTGCTGACTGCTAGCGATCCTCGCCGGCCGCCCTTATCTTGGGCAAGCGCAGCCCGCATCACCAAGGAGGTTCCCATGACACCCGACCGCCGTCGTCACGCTGGGAGGCATTTAAGGAGGGGGGCATGACGCTGGTACGACACGGAAGGCGGCTGGCTGTCGTCGGCATGTTGGCACTGGCTCTGGCTGGATGCGGGCAGAGCCGAAGCCAGAGCACTCATTCGAGAGCGGTGGCGCACGGCCCGAGTGCCACCGACATCCAGGTGGAGGCGAAATCCTTCATATACTTGCCGGACCAGACGGGGGGCAATTTTTACGAGGTTCTAGTGCTCCTTCGAAACACCAGTAACGAAGTCGCAATAGATGTGACGGGGCAAATCTCCATTTCCAAGGGCGGCGCCCTGCTGAAGTCGGTGAACCCCACCAAGGTGAATATCCTGCCCGACTCTGAGGGGATGTTCGATGAAACGGTGGACCTTGATGCGCCAGCGCCTGATGCAGCGGTCGATGTGATCATTTCGGTCGATGGAGGCTTTCGCCCGGGTCCGCCTGCAGCGCCGGTGACCTTTGAACAGACCAACTACAAGCTGACCCCAGATCCAACCGGTGCCTTCGGTGGCTGTGCCATAGAAGGCACCGTGAAGAACACTTTCACGACGCCTAAGGACAACTTGTTGATTCAAGTCGTCGGACTGACTGGATCCACCATCACGACGGGAGGCTTCACCTATGTGGACAAGGTGTTCCCGGGCCAGCCTGCGACTTGGTCGGTTGATTTGACCAGCCGCGCGCTTTGCCCCGGCTCGGTTGACAAGATCCTCGTCCTTCCTAACCTGGGGACGGATAAGATCTTCAGTACCCCCGCGCAAGCGGCCTCCTACGGCACGGCGGCCAAGGCCACTCTCTACACGGGATGACTAGGTGATTTTGGGCTTGGGCCGATAGTCGAGGCTCTACGGCGACGACACCCGCTTCGATGGGTCGATAGCCCTCGTGGCCCTTATTGCCGGGGGGCAGTATGAGGCGCTAGCAACCGCACTCAATCTGATCGCAAACCAGCACCCTGAGGTGTCCGACGAGGCCATCACCATCGCGGTGGACCCCGGGGCCATTTTGTGGACGGATCTAGAGGTGGAGGGGGAGCCCGAGGAGTTCGAAACCACACCCGTCACCCTCTTGGACGCCCCGTCTGGAGACGACCGAAATCGTGGGTGAAGGTGCGAACATATGAAGACGATGGCCGAAATCTTGGCCGACCATGACGCTTTGGTGGAGCACGTACTGGAGCGCGCTCGCGCCTTTAAAAAAGACGACGAATTGAAGCTCTCCGACGACGAGGCCCTGATTTACGCAGCGTTCAACCTCTGTGCTGACTTGAGTGAGTTCGGCTACGGGCGGCAGCCCATCCTGGATGTCCAGCTTGCATACCTACATGCCAGCGCCGCAGTCCATCTTCGAGACGTGCTTCGAACCTAGGCCGAGGCGATCACTGACGGCCGACGCGGCCGGGCCCTTCTTTATGCCAGGTGGGCGCTCAGCCCCCCATCTGGAGCGCGAGCAGCTGCACATCCCAGATCAGTGCAGTGATCCCCGCATCAGTGCTAATGGTGATGTCCGCGGTGTGGGTGCCGGCCGCCAGGCTCACCGGATAATGGAACGTGCCGCTGTTGTAGCTGAGGGTGTTGGCGATGAAGACGTGGCGGCCTTCAGATCCGACGCTCGCCCCGTCGACCACAGCGGACCCGTAGGCGTAGTCCCCTGTCGCATTGAACGTAAGCCCGAAGGCGAACAGAACGCTCTGTGGGCGCTCCAGGAGAAAACTAATGGTGGATCCGGTGGCCAGCACGTCGGTCGATCCGCCGGGCACGCTCTGGTTGACTCCCCCGCCGACGTAGGCCAAACGCGTCATCACTCCGGCGAGGATTCCCGCGATGGGGTCGAGAGCGATGCTGCCATCCTGCCTCAATAGGCGGAGGCCGACCTCGGATGCCGAATTGACCTGGTTCGGATCGGTGTACGGCGCCATCGCCCCCACCTGAACCAGCGGCGCTCCGTTGTCGGCGATGCCGTACAGGTCCGAGGCGTTAGGGGAGTGCGTGCGAGGTCCGATGAGTGATGGTGCTGCCACGTTGGTGTCTCCTTGGTGTGGTGGGCCTAGAAGGCCCGATGGACGGGGGTCAGCGCCGCGCGCCGGCGGCCCGAGCGTGGCACGGCTCTGGCACCATTCGGGTACCCAACCGCAAGGTGGGCAAGGTCGTTTCGATCTCAAAACCGGCCTCGCAAGGGCCGTCGGAGGGCCGAATGGTCACGGGAATGGTCACGGAAGTTCTCCCTAGCGGGTCCGCGTCATCTCCGCGCCCGGATCGCCGGAGCCCAGCCTCGCCTCGGCCTCGTAGATCGCGGCCTGCCAGGAGTCGGTGGCGCCGTCGGCCAGGCCCTGCAGGTAGTCATTCGCCCGGCTGAGGTCAAGGTTCTGGCCGGGATGGCCGAGTCCGCGGGTCGGGCGGGCATAGTGGCTGAGTGCTGGGCCCGCGGGTCGGGCGGGCATAGTGGCCGCAGGCTTGGCCGCAGGCTTGAGGTGGTGGGCGAATGCCCGGAGAGCCTCAGCCTCGCCCCGTGTCGCCTGGTGTTCGCTGACCGGCTCGCCGACGCCCGGGTGGTCGCGAAGGTACGCCGCATTCGTGGCCTCAAGCATCATCTTGTCGTCCGGGCGCTCCGGGAGGTCGATTTTGCCGCCTCTGGTCCGCGCCGGCTCTTCATCCGAGTCGAGAGGATCCAGGGCGTCGGTCCGCTGCCGCACCACGTCGACGCGGCCACGGCCATCCCGGTACACACCCACCTGCTGCCCCGACTGCGGCCGCTCCTGCGGTCGGCCGCTCGGCGGCGTACTTTGCAGACACTGAATCACAGACTGGATCGCGATGGCCCGCTGGCCGGCATCTATCGGGGTCTGACCGAGCGCCACGACGGCGGCGACGAGACCGCGCCACTTCACCTGGTGGCCCTGCTCCGGCGCAAGGACGGCCAAGAGGTGGCCCTCCACCTTGACAGTCCTGGAAAAGTGGGTTCGGCACGTCACCCTCGAAGACGCGATGGGAGCCGGTCGGATCAGCGCCACCTGGGCTGCCCCAGTCTTCGAGGCCGGGCCGGCGTGTTGCGATCTCGTAGAAGCGTCCGGACGGCGCTCCCGGCGTTGAGGTGGCCAGGGCCAGGGCCTGGCCAGGACCGGCCATGGCGCCCTCTAGAGCGTCCCAGACGCCCGGGCTAATCGCTTTCGCCTCGTCCAGCACGATCAGCAAATGGGCGGCGTGTGCGCCCTCCAGCAGGGCCGGGTCGGTTGAGGCGGCGGCGAACGCCTGGCCGTGGTCGAGCTTGATGCCCAGATCGAAGAGCTGGCGCCCTTCCAGCCACGGCGTGAGGCCCAGGAGGTCGAAGCGCAGCCGCTTGGCCCAGAGGTGGATTTCGGGCCAGAGGTAGCGCTGGAGCTGGTGCCACGAGCCAGCCGTGGTGAGGATCTTCCAGTCAACTCCAGCCACCTCGCGTGTACATGCAAACCAGAGCACGGCCAGAGCGGCGGTGGTGGACTTGCCGGCCCCGTGCGGCGACCGCAGGGCCAACCGGCCACCGGCGGCCAGGGCGTCCAGGGCGGCCGTCTGGTAGGGCGCCAGTTCCTGACCATCGGGCCAGCGAAACGCGTCGGCGGCGAATGTGGCCGCGTCTTCAAACCAGCGCTTGCGCTGGCCGGCAAGGCGCAGGCTCCGGCCAAGTAGCGTCAGGGCGGGGGTGCTCATTGCTCCAGCTCCGCGGCCAGCAGGCGCAGGATGCCGGCGCGCTGGTCCGCAGTGATGCCGAGGGCCGGGTTGCCCAGCACGTGATCAAGACTTCGCCCGAGGCTGCTGGCCACGACCTCATTCACCCGCACCAGCCTCTCGTCCAGCCCCAGCCGGGCCATGTCGGTCAGCACCTTGCCGCATCGATCCAGGGCCCTCTCATAGGCGGAAAGCAGCGCGTGTACCTGCTCCTGCCCCCGCACCGTCTGCGAGGTCAGCTCCTGCTCCCGCAGGCTGCTCACGCGGTCCCCAAAGTACGTCTTCATGGCCGTACACTCGCCAGCCAGATCAGCCAGCGCCGTGAGCGGATCGCTGACCGGCGTGAACCCGTAAGACTTCAAGGCGCGGTTCGCATCGCGGACCAACAGATCACGGGCACCGGCCGCCTGGGAGCCGTTGAGGGTCCCGCCATGCAACTTGCAACGCCCGACTCCGGCGTGAGACGTTCCCCAGCCGGCGCGCAGGCGACAGGGGGCGCCCGGCGGGTCGCCCTGGTGCTTTCGCCCGCCGCAGTAGTAGCCGGCATCGGGCAGCCGGGGGAGATCTTCACTCGTCATGGTCTCTTCAGTCCCTTTGCGCGACGGTGGCCGGCTCTGGTCCGGCGGAAGACCAAAACCCCAGGCCTCACCGACACACCGCCTCGCAAACGGGCTGATTTCCCCGCGCCTGCGATTGTTAATCGCAAGGTATCGCCCCTCCGCTGAATACAAAACCGGGGCCCAGCGGGCGCCAGTCAGCAACGCGGGTCAGCAACCGGGCCGGAAACGGGCCATTTTCACGCCGCCTGAAGCGAGTCATGACTGCTCCACGGGGGCGGCTGCCGCCATGGCTCGGGCGGGCAAAACCTTGAAGCAGGCCAGGGCGTGGCGGGCGTACTCGCGGAGGGCCAGCTTGAGCGCGTCGGGGTCATGGTCTGCGTAGGCCTGCTCGAACCCGTCTTCAAGGGCGTGCCACCGCTGGTCAACCACGAACGGCCGGCTGCCCCCTTTCTCGTGCTGCCGGGCGAGCCAGGTCAGCGCCTGGGCGATAAGTTCGTCCCCTTCTGGCCAGCGAGGGATGGTGGTGCTCATCGTTCCCCCTCCGCCACGTCCGGCAAGTCAGACAGCCAGGGTGCCACCTCTTCACCTTCAGCAAGGGCGAGGTCCGGCACGGCTTCTTCTTCGGCAAGGGCGACCTTGTTCTCTTCGTCCTCGGGTGAGCCGGTGGGTTGTGCACGGGGGGGGGTTCTATATAACCCCCCTCCCCCCGGTGCACTCCCCCCCACCACGGCTTGTGCACCCCCGTGCACTACCGGTGCACTACCGGTGCACTCGGGGTCGCTGAACTCAACCTGGTCCGCCTGGCTGAGTTGTGCACCGGTGCACAAACCGACCCTTACGGATCGACTCCCGGCCAGAGGTTCGAGCAGGTCAAAATCGCGGCCCTTGAACTGGCTGGCCAGCTTGCGGACCATGGCCTCGGAGACGCCCAACGCGGCCGCCAGTTGGACGTAGGTCAGGGGTCCCGCCGCCAGTGCGCTCGCCATGCGGACCCGAGTTGTTTGCTCCCCGGCGGCCTGAGCCGACTGGCGGCCGACCGACATCAACGTCACCCCGGCTGTGAACGAGATCTCCAGCGGCCACGGCCGCACCAGCGGACCGGCGCTTGACTTGCGGTTGGTCACCGTGACGATTGCCCCATCCGGGCTCGCAACGGCGCTCAGGTGGTGGGTCGCCCGGGCCGAGTTCGCCCAGAAAGAGGAGCCGAAGGGCCGGGTGCTGTCGCCCGCCCGGTTTTGGTGTGCGAGACAGATCGCGGTTGCCTCCAGTTGGCTGAGCGCTTGAAAAAACTCAATCGCGGACGCCGACTCTTCGACTGGGGTGGCGGCCGCCAAGGCGACACTATCCAGCCCGATCACCTCGATCCGGTGCTCGGTTAGGAGGGCGGCGAGGCGCTCCACCTGGTGAACGAGGGGCTGGCCCCCGCAGGGGATGTAGAGAATTTGAGGCAGCCGCCCTCGACGAGATCCCCACAGCCGCTCCAGCCGTTGCCGGTGCGGCCACGGTCGCCATTCGAAGTCTAGGAGGGCCACCCGGGCCTGGCGTGTCGGCGGGAGACCGTGAATCAGTTCCTCGCCCGACGCCAGCGATGCGAGCAGCCCAAGGCAAAAATAGGACTTGTAGTTCCCGCCGTCCCCGAAACAGATCGACACGTCGCCCTCCGGGATCGCAAGCAACGACTCTGGAAAGAGCGAGTCGGCAACGGCCGGTCGCTGGGCAGCGCCAAGCATCAGCGCCGGGGCGCCCTGTCGGGACGACTCGACGATTCGATAAGCGGCGACCTCGACAAGCTGACCCCAGTCGCGGCCCGGCGATCTTTTGCCGAGCAGATTTGCGAGCTCGGCGCGTGACCGAGTGGACAACAGATTGACCCGCCCTCGGTGAAGCAGGGCCCGAGTCGGGGTCGTGATCCAGATTTCCGCCTCGGCCGTCACGTCGCCGGACCGGCGATCCGAGGCGATGCGGCGGACGACCATCTCAACGCCGGGCCACGCCACCGTGGCGCTGCCCCGCGTGAAGCTGTACTCGGTCGGCTTGATGTCGCTCATCGGAGCGCGTCTTCCGGGATTGCTGCGGAGCCATCAGGCGACCGCTCAGGCGACCGCTCCAGCGCCTCTGTCGCCCATCGACGCCGCACGTCCGCCGGCCACCCGCTGGTGTCGTCGTCCGGCTCAGCCTGCTGGTAGTCCAGGTGGCGCCCCCGAAAATAGGCGTGCCCGACCTCGGGATCAACGCCTCCAAGTGCCCGATAGGCATCGAAGGAGCGGGCGGCCTGCGCCTCCAGGTCGGGGCCCGGCCACAACGTCGCCTCCACCTGGCCCCAGGTCAGCCGTCCGGCCAGCGCGGCCTGGGCGAGCACGACCTCGACATCGGCGTCGACCTCCAGGCGGCTCATCGGAGCGCACCCATCGGCTCGGGTCCGCCCTGAACGACAATATCGGAACCGATAATGTCGTTTCTCATCCTCAGTTGGGCGGCGGCAAGTCCAGCGCGGACCTCAGCGGGCCACGCCTGAACGACGCGCGCGAGGATCGGTCTCACGGCCTCGGGCTCAGCCACGGCGGCGACCCTCGATGAAACGGGCCAGATCCCGGGCCTCGATGAACACCCTCCGCCCCACCAAAATCGAGGGCAATTCGCGTCGGCGGACCAGATCCCGAAGGGTGGTCAGCCCGACCGGCAAGACTTCCTGCGCCTGGGCGTAGGTGAGGAGCGCCGGGAGCCCGGTGTCAGTAGAAGTCATATCGGTTCCAGTTCCTCAATCGGAAAAAGGTCCCGAACCGCAACGCCCAGCCGGCGGGCAACCCGAACCCGGGTGAGCGGAGCCAATTGGCGCTCCCCACGCTCGACGCGGCTCAGCATGGGTTCACTGAGGCCGGTGAGATCGGAAACGTCCCCGAGCGTGAGCCCGCGATCCACCCGCCATTGTCGGAGCCGATTCCGAAGCTGGCTTATCGTCTGTGCGTCCACCACACCGATGATCCTACCACTGGGCATCGGTGGAGTCAAGACCCTCATGAGCGTTGACATCCCGCCGATGACCGCGTAAGATTCCGGTGATGGCAATGGATCAGGCAACCTCGGTCGGTCAGGTCGTTGGCGGCAATCTCCAGTACGCTCGGTTGGCCGCTGGATGGACTCAAGTGGAGGCGATCCGGCACCTTCGAGTGGAGGGCTTGGACTGGAGCCGAACCCAGCTCGCCTCACTTGAGAGTGGACGCCGAGAAGACGTCACGGTTTCCGAGCTTTTCCTCCTCGCCGCCGCCCTCGATGTGCCCGTCCGCCAACTCCTCAAGGCGTCAAACTCCGTCCGCCTCGGGCGCCTGGCGTCTTCCGATGGGGGATGGCTCGCGGCCATTCTCTCCACTGACAGGCCGGGCGCACTGGATGGGCTCGTGATCGACCTTACCGGCAGCCCGGAGCTCGCCGAAGACGCGGTGAACATTGCGCTCATGGGCCGGCTGGTTCCATCGGAAGCGGAGGCTCACGCTGCCAAACGGCTCCACATCGAGCCGACTGACGTCTACCGAATTGCGTCCCGACTTTGGGGCCATGGTCTAGATGAGGAGCGCGACGCGCGCCTCACTCAGAAGGCGCCCGCGTCAGCCCGAACCGCGTACCGAGGCCACGTGACCCGGGCGCTTCTCGCCGAGATCCGAGAGGAGGTCACGGAATGAGCAAGCGCGGCAGTACCGCAATCCACGTGGTTCTTACGGACCTAGAGGCCACTCGCCTCACGGCCTGCGAGAAGGTGATCGAGCGAGGCATCGCTTCGTTCCTGGAGACGGGCGAGGCACTGCTGACCATCCGCGACAACCGGCTCTACCGATCCTCCTTCAGCACCTTCGAGGACTACTGCAAGGAGCGCTGGGGGATGACGTCCCGCCGTGCTGGCCAGCTCATCGACGCCTACGAGGTAGTGGAGGCGCTCCCCGAACCGGAGCCCGCCGTGGAGGCTTGGGATTCCCAAGAAGTAGGAAACATGTTTCCGAGTTCTCCGAAAACCCGAGCCTCCATCAATGCTCGGCAAGCTGCCGAGTTGGCTCCTCTTCGGAATCAGCCGGAGGTTATGCGGGAGGTCTGGCAGCAGACGGTAGAGGAGACGGATGGCAAGCCGACCGCGATAGCGATCCGGGAGCGCGTTGAAGCTCGGCGCGCTGATGGAACCGGAGACAAGATTGCGGCTGAAATTTCGGCGGCAATCAGGAACCTGAGGCTCGCGCATGAGCACGCGTTGCGAGCCCGCGATCTGGCGGATCGGGCTCATCCGACTAAGGCGCCCGCAATCCTCCGTGCCGTGGTGGAAGATCATCCAGAGTGGGAGCAGATCTCCCACATGTTCTGGGATCTGCAGACCCTCGGCCAACTCCTGGACGACCGGGAGAAAGCGTATTGCGACAACCACCCCTACCGAACGCGAGGAGTACGGGTCATTAGGACCACCGAGAACGGCATGACCTACGGCTGGGCTTGCTGCCCGGAATGCGCCGCCCTGAAGGAGGGACAGAGCAATGAGCACAGGTAAGCGCGGAAACGGCGAGGGCAGCCTCTACCAGCGGGCATCAGACGGTCGATGGCTCGCGGTCTATGTGGCCCCGGACGGCAAGAGGCGCACGATGGTGGCCGCTACCCGGCAAGAGGCGTCCAAGAGGCTCACGGCGGCCCTAAAGGCGCGTGAGGATGGGACGCTCATCACGGCCAAGAGGCAAACGGTCGGCGCGTTCCTTGACGCGTGGCTGCGCGATTCCGTGAAGCCTCGGGTCCGCCCATGGACCTTCAAGGGGTACGAAGTCCTCGTGCGCGTCCATATTGTCCCCGCCATCGGCAAGGTGGAGCTCGGGAAGCTGGCCCCGGCCCAGGTTCAGGACCTCATGAACCGGAAGGCAGCCGCGGGGCTGTCCCCCAAAACGATTCAGTACATGCGCGGAGTGCTCCGGACAGCTCTCGGCCAGGCGGTGCGCTGGGGATTGGTCGCCCGGAATGTTGCGGACCTAGTAGACGGTCCCAAGGTGGAGCGCCACGAGATCCACCCATTCGATCCGGCCGAAGCCCGTACCCTGCTCGCCGCGGTCGGCACAGACCGCCTCCAGGCGCTCTATTCGGTGGGGTTGAGTCTGGGGCTCAGGGAAGGTGAGATATTGGGCCTCAGATGGGCGGATGCCGACCTCTTGACCGGCACGCTCCAGGTCCGCCACCAGTTGCAGCGGGTAGATGGCAAGCTTCAGATAGTGCCGCTCAAGACGGCCCGGAGCCGTCGGACCCTGGCTCTCCCGGACTCGATCGCTGACGGCCTGCGGGCGCATCGACTGCTACAGGTGAAGGAGCGCCTCGCGGCTGGTGAGACGTGGCGGGGACTGGAGCCGAACGACGCATCTTGCTACATCTTCACCACCCCGTCGGGGACGGCCATCGAGGCCCGCACGCTCCTGCGCCACTTCGGCGCCATCTTGGATAAGGCCGGGCTCCGGCGGGTCCGATTCCATGATCTGCGGCACTCCTGCGCGAGCCTGTTACTGGCTCAGGGTGTCTCTCCAAGGGTGGTGATGGAAATCCTGGGCCACAGCGAGATCGGCACGACTATGAACACCTACTCGCACGTGGTGCCCGAGCTCGGCCGGGAAGCCGCCCGTCGAATGGATGCGGTTCTGGGGCGCTGATCCGGGTTGCTGACCGGGTTGCTGACTAGGCTACCGTTAGTCGCCGACCCGGAGGCCATTTTAAGATCAAATCTTGGTGCGCCTGGAGGGAATCGAACCCCCTGCCTTGCGGTCCGGAGCCGCACGCTCTGTCCGATGAGCTACAGGCGCGCCGATCGACCTAGGAGTTTAACCTCGGCGCCCGAACGACTCGTAGCTGTGCGTGCATCCGCAAGGTCCCGGGCGATCCTCAATTCAGCGTCTCCTCGGGAAGATGAACGCTGAACTTTTTGACCACGGGTGGGAAGCATTCGCTGTCGTTACATGCCTGGTATCGAACCGTCGCCGTGACGTCCGCATCACCGGAGCCAGAACGCATGAGCACCGCGAACGGTACCGTCGCGGCGAACCCAGTTTGGAAGACCACGAACTCATCCGATAGGCCCTCCAAGCGAAGGACCTTGGTATCGGAAGGGAGTTGCGGCGCCGATACCGCCCATTCGGCAGGCTCTAAGTCGATGGAGAAAGACTGATAACCGGGTGGGATCGGCTCGGTGTAGATATGGAAGCCGGGCGCAATCCGCACGTCAAAATGCATCCGGTTGATCTGGAACGGCCGGTAGTAGGGGTGGTCAAGGCCCACGTCGATCTGAACTGGCGGCCCGGACGTGGGAGTCGAAGCGGAGCGCTCGACACCGAGTTCGCGGCGGCCGAGGGCCGCCTCCACCAGGGTTGCTCCGGTTTCCCGTAGTCGGTAGTTCCTCTGGATTCTCTTCTGCGTGACCAGTCCATCGGGGTCGAGCAGAAATACCGACGGGTAGGCCACTCCTAGATGGCGGTCGGTCAACGCAATCCCAAATTCGGCCTGGTGGGCCGCAATTTCGTGATCCACGAGGCCGAGACGCTCCAAATTACGGCTTCCGACGTCGCCCAGCATCCGAAACGTGATGTGGTGGGATGCCGCGAACTCTCGGAGCACCTCGAGGCTGTCATAACTTATGGAGACCAGGACCACACCAGCTCGGTCAAGTTGATCCGCCACTTCCTGCAGCTCGACCAGCTGCTGCTTGCAATATGGTCACCAATCGGCGCTACGTATCACCACTACGACGGCGGGCCGGCGGAGAAGTTCCTGATGGAGGTCGACGATCCTTCCGGTCTGGTCGGGCAAGATCAAATCTGGAAAGCGCTCACCGACCGCGGGCCCGACATCGGGAGGCGCGTCACTCACCGTTCAGCACCGGCCAGTTTCCGCCGTAAGCTAACCCGCGCCAAGCCAGCACTTCCCCCCCCACCTCATGGCAAGGCCGAGTTTAGCGCGCAGGACGCGGCAGCGCGTACCCCTCACCAGCGCGCCTTGCCGATCTCGCCATCCGGGCACGGCCCATTGCAAGGCCGGGAGATGGTCGTATCGGATACGTTTGAGGCGTGGAAGCGTCAGCCCCCCTGACACGACTCAGCCACGGCGCAGGATGCGGATGCAAGCTCAGCCCGACCGAACTCGCTCAGGTGCTCCGGGCGCTGCCCTCCGTCCACGACCCGCGCGTGCTGGTCGGTGCAACGAGCGGGGATGACGCCGCCGTATTTAGGATCGCCCCGGATCGAGCGATTGTGGCCACGGTCGATTTCTTCACCCCCATCGTTGATGACCCCCGTACGTTTGGAGCGATCGCCGCCGCCAACGCCGTCAGCGACATCTACGCGATGGGCGCCGAGCCGCTCTTCGCACTGAGCATGCTTTCCTTCCCGCGCGACCGGCTGGGCAGTGGCCTGCTCGAGCCGATCTTGGAGGGCGGGGCCGCCAAGCTGGCCGAAGCGGGCGTGCCGGTCGTCGGCGGCCACAGCATCGACGACCTGGAGCCGAAGTTCGGCTACTCGGTCACGGGCGAAGTCCATCCCGACCGGATCATCACCCACTCGGGATCACGTCCGGGCGACGTGCTCTACCTGACCAAGCCGCTTTGCAGCGGCCTGGTGGCGACGGCCATAAAGGCAGGCTCGTGCCCGGACGATCTCCAGGAGCGCGCCATCGGGGTCATGGCGCACCTCAATCAGAGCGCCGGGCGAGCGCTAGTCGCGTTCGGAGCCAGAGCCGGAACGGACGTGACCGGATTCGGACTGCTCGGACACCTCTCCAATCTGCGCGTCGGTGCCGACCTGAGCCCGGCGCAGGTGCCGGTGCTGGACGGGGTCAGGGAGTTGGCCCGGGCCGGGATTTTCCCGGACGGAACGCGCCGAAACTACGAGGCGCTGGAATCGTCGATTGACTGGGGCGAGCTGGACATGGCCGAGCGATTGCTGCTCTGCGACGCCCAGACCAGTGGCGGCCTGCTGGCCGCCATTCCGCCCGAGTCAGCTCTTGGCTTCGAGGCGGCCATGGCGGGGGATCCATTCCCGGCGGTGCGAATCGGAGTCGTGACCGAGGGTCCGATTCGGATTCTGCCCTAGCCGCATTCAGATTGGCTCGGAAGGCGGTGGCGCGGACTCTGCCAAGCGATCCTGGTGGACCTCTTGCCGCCGCCGAGAAGCCCTCCAAACCCCCCGCCGTTGCCACCGTTTTGCGGACACCCGAGTTGCAATCACTGCGGTCGATCTACCCTCACCGCCTGATCGTCGAGGCGGTACGAGAGCAACTGAAGCAGGAGCGAGGGGGCAGTCGGGAGCCGACTGGTCGCCTGGAAGCAATTCGGAGCTCACTGAGCGAGGCAACCTCGCCCAGGCTGCTGCCCGTAATCAACGCGACCGGGGTGGTACTGCACACCAATCTGGGCCGGGCGCCCCTGTCCCCTCGCGCGGTGCAGGCGCTGGTCAGCATCGCCGGACGATATTCAAACGTTGAACTGGACTTGGAGTCGGGCAAGCGCGGTGATCGCCAGACGCTGGTCCAGGATCTCCTATGCAGGCTGAGCGGAGCCGAGGCCGCAATGGCGGTCAACAACAACGCCGCGGCGGTGCTGCTGGCCCTTCAGTCGCTGGCCCGGAATCGGGAGGTGATCATCTCACGAGGCCAGCAAGTCGAGATCGGAGGCTCCTTCCGGATGCCCGATGTCATGAAACTGTCCGGATCTCGAATGGTCGAGGTGGGAACCACTAACCGCACCCGCGCCGCCGACTATGAGGCGGCCATCACGGGACGAACCGCCGCTTTGCTCCGTGTCCACACCTCCAATTTCAACGTGGTCGGCTTTACCGAGACGACGAGCCTGCGTGATATGGCCGACATCGCCAACCGGCACGGACTCCTCTTGATCGACGACCTGGGCAGCGGGGCCATGGTCGCCGGCTCCGAACCCGCCGTGGCCGAGTCTGTTGGGGTCGCGGACGTCACCACCTTCTCGGGCGACAAGCTGCTCGGCGGCCCTCAGGCCGGAGTCGTGCTTGGGCGTTTGGTGGCCATACGGCGCATGGAACGAAGCCCGCTGGCCCGCGCGGTGCGCGTCGACAAGATGACCCTGGCCGCCCTCGAGGCGACCCTCTTGGACCACCTCCTCGGATCCGAAACACCAGTGGCGCGGATGCAAGGGATGGGCGTCGACGAGATTCGTCGCCGTTCCAACGTTCTGCGGTCTGAGCTGAACCAGCACGGTATCGAGTCGTCCGAGCTGCCGGCCACGTCGGTGATGGGCGGGGGCAGCCTTCCCGGTAACCAGATGCCGACCGTGCTGCTGGCCCTGGCTGGAGCGGCCACCGCGCTCGCCACCAGACTCCGTCGCGGTCGACCGGCGGTACTCTGCCGGATCCAGGACGGGCGTTGCTGCATCGATTTGCGCACGGTCCTGCCCAATGAGGAAAACCAGCTATTGGAGGCGATACTCGCCGCCGCAAGGTCGGCCCCGAACCACCGCCGATGCGAGCCCGCCTGAAGGCGGCCGCAAGGTGGGATTTGTCATCGGCACCGCGGGCCACGTTGACCACGGAAAATCGGCATTGGTCGCCGCTCTGACCGGGATTGATCCGGATCGCCTCGTCGAGGAAAAGCGGAGAGGGCTGACCATCGACCTCGGCTTCGCCAATCTCAAACTGCCCAGCGGTCGGCAGGTGGGGCTGATCGACGTGCCCGGTCACGTCGATTTCATGCACAACCTGCTGAGCGGGATGCATGGAGTCGACTTCGCGCTTCTCGTCATCAGCGTCACCGAGGGGGTCATGCCGCAGACCAGAGAGCATCTCCAGGTCCTGGACTTGATGGGAATCGCCAATGGGCTGGTCGTGCTCACCAAGGTCGACCTGGCCGACCGGGAATTGGTCGACCTGGTGTCCAGCGACGCGATCGAATTGTTAAAGCCGACCCAGCTTGCGGCCGTCGGTGTGGCCCAGGTCTCCGCCCTTAGCGGGCTGGGCCTCCAGTCACTGAAGGAACAGATCGACGAGGGCTTGCTCGCCATGCCGCCTCGCAGCGACAAGGGCAGGCCTCGGCTGCCCGTGGATCGGGCCTTCGCCATGAAGGGCTTCGGCACGGTTGTGACCGGCACTCTGCTTGACGGCAGCATTGGTCTGGGCCAGGTGCTGGAACTCCAGCCCGGCAGGGTGAGGCTACGCGTGCGCGGATTGCAGCAGTTCAACCAGCCCGTGGAACGAGCCGAACCCGGTACCCGCGTGGCCGTGAACGTGGCCGGAATCGAGAAAGGTGCCGTTCGCCGAGGTCAGGTTTTGACCGTGCCCGACTCACTTACGCCGACCGACCGCATCGACGCTTCGGTCCGGGTGCTGGCGGGGGGCCGCAACCTCCGACCCGGCGGCGAGGTGCTCGTACACGCCGGATCAGCGTGCGTTTTGGCTGGCGCCTTCCCCCTCCAGACCGCGATGGCACGGCCAGGTGAGAGCGGATGGCTCCAGCTCCGCCTACGAGGCGAGATCGCCGCCGTTAATGGTGACCACTACGTTCTGACCGATCCCGCCAGCGGAGCGGTGTTGGGAGGCGGCGTATTGGCAGACGTTCGGCCCCGCCGCCAGCCCCGAGGCAGCGAGCGCCTGATCGATTCCCTCGTCCGGAGATTGGCGGGTGACGGGCCGACCCAGGAGCTGGAGAGGCATCCGTTTGGAATATCCAGAAAGGAGCTCCTCAAGGCCACCGGTGCAAGTGATTCCGATCTTGACAACCTGGATGCGCGGCAGGTCGGTTCGAACCTGTTCAACCCCGGGGTCTGGGCCCGCCTGCGCGCCTCGATCGTGGGTCAGGTCGAAAACTACCACCGCACTCACCCGCTGCGGGTGGGGGTGCCGACTCAGGAGCTGCGCAGTCGGCTGCATGTCCCGCCCAGCGTCTACGGGCCCGTGCTCGACGAGTTGGTTGCGGCCGGTGACGTTATTGAGCAGGCGGGACTGCTACGGATTCCATCCCACCAGGTGGAGGTGGATGCGGCGTCGGCGGAGGCCCTTTTAGAGGCGCTGTCGGGGCCGAGCCCACCGCTTCTGTCGGCCGCTCTGGAAGCCTGTGGCTTGCAGTCGGACGTCGCGGAAGCACTCATGGCGCAGGGATCGCTGGTCCGAATCGGACAGGATTTGGCCATGGGCCGTCCTCGGCTGGATGAGGCCATTGCCTTGGTGAGATCGGAGATCGAGCGGCACGGATCGATTTCCCTAAGTCGATTGCGCGACCTCAGTCAGGGAACCCGCCGCACGGCCCAGGCCATCCTGGAGCACCTCGATGGCCTCGGCGAGACCCGTCGGATTGGGGACCAGCATGTCCGGGGGCCGGCCAGAAAGGTGGAATGAGCGTGCTGATACGGCAACGCTGATTGGTCATTAGGGGTGGTGAGTTCGACGGGCCGGCGATGTAGCCGGAACGTGCTTTGCCATTCCGCTGTCCTGAACGCGATCTCCCTCAGAAACTTCGGGCTAACCTTGGGCTAACCTCGGTCACCACTGTTGGTGGCTGCGACCCATCTAGTACGGCCTCATCATCGGAAACAGATGGGCATATTCCGAGCAGCGCGAATGTTGACTGAATGCGGCAAGTCTCTGGGACCACGACGCACCAGTCATGGATCTTGATGCCGGCCCGCTCCGGCACCGCCAGATCCGGCTCCGGTCGGGGATGCATGGACTCGGCGGATGGCACCGCAGTGAGCATCGTTGCCACCTCGGACTGTCTCCTCGCCGCCCGCTCGACTCATCAAATTTCGGCCGGACGGCTGTCTCACTCGAGGTTGAAAAAGCTGGCGGGGATGGATGGGAATCGAACCCACCTGGGAACCCTTGTCGGGACCCCACGACGGTTTTGAAGACCACGGAAGGCACCAGCCTCCAATCATCCCCGGTGATCAGGCTATCCCTGCTGGGATGGGGATGTCGACCGACTCAACCCGTGCGTGCAGAGCCCGTACCGTAACCGTTCGAGTCGGTCGTGCTCCAAGGCTTGGAGCGCGGGTTTCTGAAGTTTTGAGATTCACCGCGCCGGAGCTAGTAGAGGGTGGCCGCGATCGCTTCAGCCGCGTCATCGGCAAGGAGGACCCGAGCGGCTGATCCCCAGGCTGTAGCCCGCTTCTTTGAGCATCACCCCCACCGTGGTGGCCCTGACTGGATGCCCACCCCGCGTCAGGGCCAGGGCCACCTGGCCGGTGCTCTTGCCGGTCCAGAGCAGTGGCGACTCCCAGTCGCCGCGTACGTCACGGTCAATCAGCGCGTCCAGGGTCGTATCCAGCTCCGGGTCCCGCTCGCGCAGGGGCTTGCGGCCAGCACCAGGCCGTCGGATCCTGCCGTCGGTGGTGGGCGGCACGTCGAGGTCGGTCATGCCCATATACAGCGTCTGGCGCGAAAGGCAGGTGGCCCGAGATACAACTGTGATTCCACCGTGCCCCAAGGACCGCGCCTCAGTAGAAGCCCACAGAATTACTGCGAACTTCCTTGGCGCCCTAACGTGCGGATATGTGGACGCGGGAATCTGGCGCTACGCGGTCGGGTATGGTGGGACGGTCATTCGAGTCGCTTTCGTCGCCACCTTCTTGCCCCGTCGGTGCGGGATCGCGACCTTCACGTCGGACCTGATCGCGGCAACCCGGTCAGCCGACCCGACCCTGATCGCGCGGATCGCCGCCATTGACGAACCAAACGTCGTCCGCCCGTACGGTCACGATGTCCGGTGGCGAATCCGACAGGGCGATCCGGCCGCCTATCGGGCGGCAGCAGCGGCAATCAACGATTCTCGAGTCGATGTCGTGAACGTGCAGCATGAGTTCGGCTTATACGGGATTTGGCGAGAGGACGGCACGGAGAGTGTGTACGAAGACCACCTGAGGCCTTTCCTCGAAGAGCTACGCAAGCCCGTCGTGACAACGCTGCACTCGGTGCCGCCAGAGCCCTCTCCTTCGATGCGCGCCGCGGTTCGCTCAATTGCCGAATTGAGCCACTCAATGGTCGTGATGGCCGGCGCCGCGGTAGACCTCTTCCGGACCGACTACAGCATCCCTGTTACTCCCACCTTGATCCCACACGGTATGCCAGCGATCGAGCCCCACGGGCGAATCCGATTCAAGGAGAAGCTGGGCCTCCAGGATCGGACGATCATCTCCACCTTCGGTCTGGTCGACCCTCGAAAAGGGCTGGAATTCGTCGTGGAAGCGATGCCAGCGATCATCGAGGAGCACCCCGACGCGCTCTACCTGATCGCTGGCCAGACCCATCCCGATCTGCTGCGTTCGGAAGGTGAGAGCTACCGCAACCAACTGGTCCGGACAGTGGAGCGACTCGGTCTGGCCCACAACGTAACGTTTTTGAACCAGTACTTGACTCAGCGCGAGATTATCGAGCTACTGCTAGCGACGGACGTCTACGTAACGCCCTACCTCGACCCCAGGCAGATCACGAGCGGCACCCTGGTGTACGCGATGGGCGCTGGCAAGGCGGTGGTGTCGACTCGCTACCTCCACGCGCTAGAGGCGCTGTCGGGTGGACGCGGCCTGCTTGTGGACTTTCGCGATCCGGAGCAGATTGCCGGCTCCGTGACCTCGATCTTGGCCGACCGCCCTCTCAAGCAGAGGTTAGAGCGTGACGCTTATGCCTACGCAAAGGACATGACCTGGCCGAAGATTGGCCAGCGTTGGGTCGAGGTAATGAACGCTATTGCCGACGACGACAAGGTCAAGGCGAAACGCTCGCCGCCGATTGAGAAGCAGCTTGGTGTCCGACTCTCGGCGAACCCGATCGTGACTCGCACCAGCGTCGCACCCTCTCGTCCGGAGCTGGAAGTTGTTTCGGTCTTCAATGCCGCGGCGGCCAAGGTCGGCGAGGAAACGGTGCTCCTCCTCCGCATCGCCGAACAGCCGGTGACCGTCGGAATCGCACCGACAGGAGCGCAACTGCTGGACCTGGAGGGCCCCGAGGTCACGCTGCGGCCACTACCGGCCGCCATCGCCCGCAAGGAACTGATCGGCGTCTCCTTTCTCGATCTGCGGCGGGAGCCGCCTGAGTTGATTGTGGCCTATCTCCCCCGCGATCTGGCTGGGCTCGACCTCAGCGATCCGCGGGCGATCCGCTTCCACAGCAAGAACGGCGGCACCGGGTCTGCGAACGACACAAGGGAGTACCTGACCCAGATTTCACACCTGAGGGTGGCCAGAAGTTCTGATGGGATTCACTTCGTCGTCGATCCCGAACCTGCGGTGGTGCCTGCTAACAGGTTTGAGGAGTACGGTTGCGAGGATCCCCGGGCAACGCTGATCGATGGCGTCTGGCACATAACCTATGTGTCTGTGGGGCGGATCGGGATCACGACCAGTCTGCTTACCACTAACGACTTCCGTTCCTTCGAGCGCCGGGGCGTAGTGTTCTTGCCGGACCACAAGGACGTCGCCATCTTCCCCGAAAAGGTTGGCGGCCGCTATGTTGCACTGACGCGACCGATGCCGCAATCGTTCGGCCGCGTACTGGGGATCTGGATCGCCTACTCGGATGACCTGATCCACTGGGGCGCCCATGAGCCGCTTGCGCTTCCCCGCTGGGACTGCTGGGACGAGGTGCGTACCGGTGCCAGCACGGTACCGTTCAGGGTCGCCGAGGGATGGCTCGAGGTCTATCACGGCGTCGATCGCAATATGCGCTACGCAATGGGCGGACTACTCCTCGACGGCGCCAACCCGAGCCGGGTAATCGCGCGCTCGCCAAAGCCGATCCTGTCGCCAACAGAGCCGTATGAGCTTTCTGGGCTGTTCAATGACACCGTCTTCTCTTGCGGCCACGTACTGCTCGACGGGGACGGCGACCGGATTCGCCTCTACTACGGCGCTGCCGACAGTTGCCTAGCCGCCGCCGACTTCTCAGTTCGAGAGATCATCGCCCAGATGGAACCTTGCTAAGGCAACTGGCCCGGCTGACCCGGGCGTTGCCCCGCGCGGGACCCGGCGCGCTTGCCATCGCCATCTATTCGGACGCCAACAACTTGGTGGTGCCGGCCGCGGAGGCCGGCGTCGAGGGGGTGGCATGCGTCGATGATGCGGCGCGGGCGTTCGGACTCCTCTGCGATCTGTTTGTGATCACCCGGGATACGCGGGTTCGAGCCTGGGCTGCAGGTTTGCTGGAGTTCCTGCTCTGGATGCATGACGGGGGAGGCCTATGGACCAACTTTATCTACGACTGGACGGGGCGTCGCAACGGCGACGGCAGGACCTCGGCGCCGGGCGTGAACTTCTGGCAAGCCCGCGCGCTGAACGCGATGGCGAAGGCCTGGGTGGTCTTTGGCGACAAGCGCGCCCGGGTGGCGCTCGACCTTGGGCTGGAAGTCGCGTTCGAATCCGAGGCGCCCTCCGACGTCCGCAGCCTTCAAATGACAGCTCTGATGCAACTGATCATGGAGGAGCCAACGCGGGACCGCCGTAGGCGACTTGGTGCCTGGAGCGACGAGGTCGCGCAGTGCGAGTTGGGAGGCGTGTTGATGAACTCAGCCGACGAGCGCGGCGCGCCTCACCTGTGGGGCCATATCCAGGAGGGCGTTCTGGCGGACGCTGGCACCGTCCTCGAACGCGAAGACTTGGTCAAAGTGGCAGAACGCAGCGCCGACAGAGTGTTCGCTGAGCTGATCGACTCGGGCTTTCGCGCGCCCCTCGTGCAGCCGTACGGCGTCCAATCGGCCGTGTTCGGAATGGACCGGCTCGCCGCCGCGACGGGCCGCTCTGAATACTATCGATTGGCTCGTCTTGCTCGTCTCTGGTTCGACGGGAGAAACCCACCCGGCCGCGCCGTGTATGACCGCGACAGCGGCAGGGTTGCAGACGGAATCGACGAGCTGCGGATCAGCCTTCGCTCGGGCGCGGAATCCAATATCAGCGCTGGCTTGGCCTTGTTCCCGGACATCGTGCTATTGGTGAGCACCCAGCCGCCAGGGGAACGACTCTTCAGTTTCCTTCTCCTTGCCTAACCGGCTATTGTGGAGATCGGGAGCGGGCCATCAGGCCCTATCTGCCCGGCTTATGGCCGGGTTAAACTCGGCACTCGCCAGGAGGTCTGCATGGATGCACCAGCGACGTACCTTCACTGGGGATTCATCCTCATCTCGCTGCCGAACCTATGCGTTTTGGGCGGCATGATAGCCTTGTTTGCCCTGGCGCTGGTGGCCCCGTTCCCGCACGGTGACGAGACCGACGATGTCAACCACGAATAGCAGCGAGGACAGAGTCGAGAGACGGCAGGGGAGCTGGACCCTGCGCATCCGGGCGGCGATGGAACGCAACCTGCCCCTGGATCACCTACTGCCCGATCGCCAGCCCTACTACGTGGGCTCCTGGGTCTACGTTTTCGGCGTCATCACCATCGCCGCCCTGGTTTGGGTCATCGGCAGTGGAGTTGTGCTCTCCTTTTTCGGACCCCAGTGGTGGCACGACTCCGGCACGGGGCGGTTCTTCAACAGCCTTCACTTCTGGTCGGTGCAGCTATTCTTCATCGCCATGGTCCTGCACCTTTGGGGCCAGTACTTCATGGCCGGGTGGCGAGACGGGCGCGCGGCGACCTGGATGATCGGGGTGGTCATCTTCGGGATCAGCGTCCTGACCGCTTTCACCGGCTACCTATCACAGCAGGACTTCGCGTCGCAGTTCATCGCCATCAACGCCAAGGACGCCATGAACTCGGCCGGGATCGGGTCTTTCTTCAACGTTCTGAACTTTGGCCAGATGTATGGCCTGCACGTGATGCTGCTGCCCATCGGGATCACCTTCCTGGTCGTGGCGCACCTGGTCCTGGTGCGTGCGCGCGGCGTTGTCCTACCCATCGATCCCGAGGGCGGCCCGCGGTCGTGAGATCTATGGGCAGGACCCAGGAGGATTACTACCGCGGCGTACGCATGGCGCCATACGACCTGGTCAAGGAACTGGTGGTAGCGCTCGCGGGCGTCGGCATCCTGGCGCTCATCGTCGCCGGGGCCCTGTCCTCACCCGACGTGGCACCAGCGACCATTGCGACCTGGTCGCATCAGGACCAGGTCGACTTCGTCACCACCGCCAGCGGCGAGCTTGCCGGCTCGACCATCAGCGCCGCCTATGGCCCGCCCTACAACTCGGTGGGCGCCGGGCAGAGCTGGGGGCCGATCGCGCCCCAGAGGTGGTTTGGAGTTCGAATCCCGGTCAATTCGGCGAATGCATTCGTGATCCAGCCGCTGCAGCGGGCCAGCTTCAGCAACCGACCTCTGCGGGCGGCGTTGAGCGCCTGGCTGGGGGCGAGTGTGGGACAGCAGGGCAAGTGGCTGGATACGTACACCAAGGCGCTCACCAAGGCCACGGTGCAGGGCGCAGCGGTAAGAGTGGCTCCGGGCGACTACGGTCCACTGCCGCAGATGATGTCGAGTCTTCTCGGAATCGCCCAGGACGGCGGTCTTGACGGCCTGCTCGTGAGCCCCGGGCGCTTCTACCAGACCGACTACACGCAGCCCCTGCTCTTCATGGGCGACGGCGGCTACCTGGCCGGCTTGGCCGACAAGTCGCACCTGACCGGAAGCCTGTGGGGGATGATGAATGAGACCGGCAGCTACCCGGGTCAGACCTGGCTCTGGCTGTACACGATGTGGTACCAGATTCCTCCATTCACCAGCGTGAGCGGCGTTTTGGGCATCAACTCGAGCAACGCCGACCTGATGGTCATCATCCTGATGACCGTCCTCACCGCCGCCCTGGCCCTGGTGCCATTCATCCCGGTTCTGCGCGACATCCCACGCTGGGTCCCGATCCACCGCCTGGTCTGGCGCGATTACTACCGGCCGAAGGGCCACGACCCGGCCCAGAGCGGATGAACCGGCCTCAAGCCAGGCGCAACGCGAGTTCCGCCGCGTCAGTTCGTGGGGGGGACGTTTGTTCTGGACGCGCTGAGCGCCGAAGCGATGACCTCGGCGGGGCGATCATGACCGCCCATCGTCCGAGACCACGTTGGGAAGGAGCGTACGGCCGCAAGCACCTGCGCCTGGCTCGCGGGCGAGAGGCGGCCGTCAAACACCTGCGCGTGATAGGCGGCAAGACCGGGATCGCTCCAGTCCTCGACGTGACCGAGGGCAGAATCGAGGTGGCGGCGATGGCTCCGGCGAGTGTTGTTCGAGTCGATCGCTGACGCCGGATAGGACTCCACCGGCGCTTGAACGCCGGTGCTGTAACCTTGCGTATCGCGCGGTATCAGTGCGCGAGGCAAGCCCGCTAGACCATCGGCTCTAGGAAGGCATGCGATGTAACTGAGATCAACTTCTCGCGCCTGTAGCTCACCGGATAGAGCGCTTGCCTGCGGAGCAAGAGGTAGCAGGTTCAATTCCTGCCAGGCGCACCACCCTGGACGGAATGCGAACTTTTGGGTGGGCACGATAGACCGAAGGCGGCATCGAATGATGACCCTGGACCGGGGTGTGAGCAACGAGGGCGGCCGTCAGGGGCTTGTGGTCGCAGTACCGGTGGTGATCATCTCGCACGCCTCGGCCAAGCACACTTTGACCTCTTCGGCAGGGTGCCCGTGTCAAAAGGGCTCGGCCGGGGAGCGGAAGAAGGCCTTGGCTTGATCGAGGTCCTCGGGGACCTGGGCGAGGCGGCGCACGGAGCGGGAGAGGCGTCGACCGAGGCGAGGGGCAATGCAAACGCCAGCGGTTCCAGGGTGCTGCCGCTTTATCTGGTCGGTGAACGGTGGACCACCTCCTAAACGTCCTCGCTGCGGACGCAGGCGTCGAGTCGCTCGGCCTGGCCTCCAGCGAGAAGGACCGGCACGCGCCATCGGCCGAGATGCGCGCGCGCACGCCGCCGCGGTTGGCCTGTCACTACTCGGACGTATCGCGTTCAGTGGCCTCCGCATCAGATCCCGCCTGCAGCCACCGGGCGAGGAAGGGGTTGGCCACCCGCC
>Ga0307373_10004176_pt1 | contig 24512 bp, 23 predicted proteins | sample OX2MG_FD_202534 | JGI IMG/M metagenome (GOLD analysis project Ga0307373, IMG submission 202534) | Soil microbial communities from Risofladan, Vaasa, Finland - OX-2 | ecosystem: Environmental > Terrestrial > Soil > Coastal area > Acid sulfate soil | place: Finland: Risofladan, Vaasa | collected...
GGTCTTTTCGGACTGATGGAACTGACCAACGCTGTCGATAGCGCACCGGTACTCAATGGGATGGTGGGCCAACGGCTGGCGCGCGAAATATTGCAGTCGTCAATATCGAGAAGTGTTCACGCGTACCTCTTCTTGGGCCCAGCCGGGACTGGCAAACTTGACTCGGCAAGGGCGTTTGCCTCTGCGCTGGTCTGTCCGTCCGGCGGCTGTGGGAGCTGTGAATCTTGTCGTGATGCGTTACTAGGCCTGCACCCCGACATCACCGTATTTGAGCGACAGGGGGCGGCTATCTCGATCGACGAGGCCCGGGAGATATCGCTCGTCGCTCAAAGATCGCCGAATGCATCGAGCCGCCAGGTATTGATTCTCACGGACTTTCACCTCGTAGCTGGGGCAGCTCCCGCGCTGCTCAAAACCATTGAGGAGCCGCCTTCGACAACGGTCTTCATCGTAGTTGCCGACACGCTTCCCGCCTCGCTTGTCACCATCGCAAGTCGCTGTGTGACCGTCCCTTTCCATTCAATCGGCGTCGAGGCGATCACCGAGGCTCTCGTGGGCGAGGGTTATGAGCGAACGCTCGCGAGTTCAGTTGCGACCGCGTCGTTTGGGAACATTGACCGAGCACGTCTTCTGGTCGGTGACCTCGGGTTTCGCGAACGTCAAGAAAAATGGAGAGCGGTACCAAGCCAACTCGATGGGACGGGATCCTCGGTGGCAAAGACCGTTATCGCGTTACTTGCTGGAGTCGACGAGATTGTCTCAGTGGTGCGCGAGCGACAACAGCTCGAACTCGCGGAGTTCGAGAGTGCAGCCAAAATTGCGGGAGAACGCCGCATATTTGGACTCAAGGGCATTGAAGAACGCCACAAACGTGAACAGCGTCGCGTCCGCATCGACGAGCTTCGATCGGGGCTTGCAACACTTGCTGGGGTCTATCTCGCCCAGCTCTCTGTTGCGCAGACGAAGCCGCGCCGCGTTGGCGCGCTGGAAGAGGCATGCAGGGCGATTGATGAGGCAGCGAAATATCTCTCGCGGAATCCCAACGAGACGCTTTTGCTCCAGGCGCTTTTTGCACACCTCGGCGATCTCTCGGCATGAGCCGCGTACAGATCGCGAAAAGAGTCCTCTTGCCTTTATGTAATTGATTTCGGTGAATAGACGGAGGTTGAGATGTTGCACGGACGGCTGAGATGGCTCGGCAAGAGTGATCTCGATGAAGCTCAACACGCACTCTACGAGCATATTCTCGGAGGTCCTCGGAAGGATACGCCGCGTACGACTCCGATAACGGATACGCAAGGGAGGATGCACGGCCCTTTCAATGCGATGCTGATTGATCCAGTCGTTGGTGAGGCGACTCAGCAACTCGGCGCTGTTGTGCGCTATTCAACTCAGCTCGATGATCGGTCCCGAGAGATTGCGATTCTCGAAGTGGCGCGACACGAGAGGAGCGAGTTCGAGTTTTATGCCCATCGCGCTATTGGCCTTTCCTCGGGGCTGAGCGAGACCGAACTCGAAGCTATGAGATCGGGCAGCGACTCGGTGAGCTTTCGACCACACGAGCGACTCGTACGTGAAGTTGTCGCTGCGCTCCTTATCCATCGTGACCTTGACGATGCGCTCTATGAGAGAGCGGTCGCGGCACTTGGTGATGTTGTTCTCGTCGATCTCGTCGTACTCGTTGGTTTTTATGAATACACCGCGCTGGCGCTGCGGGTGTTCCGGGTGCCGCTCCCCGATGGCGCTCTACCGATCTTTGAATGATCAGCCCCGGTTGCGTGATTCAGAGCCGGACGTCTCGGTAGTAGGTCATGATCAGGTCGAGATCCCCGGTCTTTTCAAGTGCAGGAGCAAATCCGCGTCGCCAGAGGTACATGAGAAGGTCACGTGCGGTGCCGGTGAGTTCTGCATCTGCGGTGGCATTTTCGGAGACGACGTCAAGGCGGTCAGGAGCGAGATCGATCACCCAACGGTCCTTGCTGTCTGTGGCTGTGAGCGCAAGCCGGCCGTTTAATCCTGGTACATGTTTCCGGGAAATTTTTCCGGGAAGTTGGGCGGAGAAGAACTCGTCGATACCGTCCGCTATCGCCGGAGCCTTTGGATCGTGGAGTGGAGGATGGATCTCTTCGAGATCAAAGGCGTGGACCATGGTTTCGTGCGTCATCCGACGCATCCAGAACAGCGCGGGCCGGATTCCCGTAAAGGTCCAGATCGGCATCATCGGGTCGAGGTCGATGAATAGGACAGAAAGCCTCTCCGCCCCCTCCCGGTAGTGGTCGAGAACCTCCCCGGGATCTGTTGGGGAGAGGAAGTTCTTCGGATCGAGTGGTTCAAGAGAGACGATCCGGATGAGTTCTGCTATCCGGTGGTAGATCGAGGCAATATGCGCGCCGAGCTGGGCGACATTCCATTCGGGGCAATTCGGAACCATCTCGTCGGGACGCGACTTGAGGTAGGCATCGCCAAAGGCATTCGATTCTTCTGCAAAGAGACGTTGATAGAGGTCCCGAGAGAGCGGGTAGTTTGGCATATGCAAATCCTAACCTGCGTCTTTTTGGCTCCCTGAGTAATTTGGCTGCATGCTCGAGAGACGATGAAAATGGAGGGGTGATGTCGAATCTGTCAGGACATGTCGCGCTAGTGACCGGAGGAGGTCGCGGAATTGGGCAGGCGATCGCCCGCGTCCTTGCCGTATCAGGAGCTGACGTTGTTGTCGTTGCGCGCAGCGCAGACGAAGTCGATGAAACCGTTGAGGGAATCAAAGGTAACGGCGGGAATGCGCTAGCTGGTGTCGCCGACGTCACCGATGCCGCTGCGATGGATCAGATCTGCCGCCGAGCGGCCGAGCGGTTTGGCCCGATTGACATCTTGATCAACAATGCTGCGGTGGTAGGACCACTCGGAACCTTTTCGACGATCAGTATTGACGCCTGGGAGCACGCCTGTGCGGTAAACCTTCTCGCCCCCGTTCGTCTGACGCGGTCGCTACTGTCGCCGATGCTCGCAAGTGGCTGGGGGAGAATCGTGAATATCTCGACTGGAGCGGTGGGTAACCTGACACGTGAAGACGCTTATAACGCGTACGTCACGACGAAATCGGGACTTGAGGCACATACGCTGAACCTTGCTGCAGAACTTTCAGGAACTGGCGTCACGGTAAATGCACTGCGACCTGGAATCGTCGATACCGAGATGCAGACCTACATTCGCTCTCAAGATCCTTCGGTGGTCGGTGAAGAATTTCACCAGCGTTTCATGCAGCGATTTCTTGCTGGCGATTTGCTTGCACCTGAGGTTCCTGCAAAAGCCCTGCTCGAACTTGTGATGGGAGATGCCAACGGCCAGATCATAAGCACCAAGAGGCCGTGAGCAACTCGTCGTGTGCCACCTGTGTACCCCATAAGGAGGGGTGATGTTCGAGTCAATTGCTTTCTTGCATCCCAAGCGTCTCAGCAAACCGGGGGGCATGTTCTCGCCAGGGGTCCGAATCGAAAGGCCGGGCGTGACACTTTACGTGGCCGGACAGATTGCCGCCGCTCCCGATGGTTCGACGGTTGGGGAGGGAGACTTTGCTGCTCAGGTCCGGCAGGTGTTTCTCAATATCGGAGTTGTGCTCGACGAAGCTGGAATGGATTTTGGCGATATCGTGAAGTTCACGACCTACATTGTTGGCGCGGAGCATGTCCCGATGTTTGTCGAGACGCGTGGCGAGCTCTTCCCTGAGCTTTTTGGCGAAGGCCCCTATCCGGCAAATACGCTTATCGTGATCGATCGACTTGCCCGCCCCCAGTTTCTCGTTGAGATCGAGGCAGTTGCCGTGCGCAGTGCAAGCGACAGTTGAGACGTTGTGGAGTAAGCAAGTTGAGGGGTGAGTAATGCAAGATGCGAGAGGAACTCGAGTGTCGCGCGTGGAGTATCTTCCAATGAGTCTTTCCACGGCGGAATGACCCTCATGTCCGTGCATATCCATTCTTGCGGTTTTGTCTCGACATATGCGTCGAAGTGTCGGTTGACCAGAAACGGTGCGTGAGAATTCCGAGCATTGCGTCGGTTTTTCGCAACAGTGCGAAAATCGTCAGCAAGTACCCTCAGCGGATTGATCGTTGCACTCTCCCACCTCGCGGTTGATGCGTCGAGTTCACCCCGGGGGTAAACGGTGGTTGTGGATGAAGGCCCCGATGTCCTCGTCGGAGGTGGTACCTCTGCACATTTGATAGATGGTGTCGCAATCCCCGGATTGAGCTGGTGGAGAATTTGTCACTCCATGGCGATCTCCGGCATGCTTGCCTCCCACGGCGGAATATAAGAGCCGGGAATTTGTGGGTGACGGACTCGGATCTGGTTCGTTGGGCAGGAAGTTGTCGCAGAGCGCTCGTCTCTGATGGTCGAGTATGCTTCTGGCCCAACTTTTCAGGCGCGGCGCGGACAACGTCGCATCTCAAAATCCGAGCGGACCGAGAAAGTTGGCGAATTGGGGCATGAAGAGCGGGGTCCTCCTGGTGATTTTCACAGTTGCCTAATAACTCTCTCTGCAAATATCTTCATGCGGTGCTCGGTTCGTCACTACGATTGCCGGCAGCAGTCGGTCGCCAAATGTAGGTTTCTGTCTCGCCTAGAGGAGAGAAAAAAGTGAAGGTTCTGGTTCTCGGCGGCGATGGTTTCTGCGGATGGCCTACATCGCTTCATCTTTCCGATGTTGGCCACGAGGTCACGATTCTTGACAACCTCAGCCGCCGCAATATCGATGTGGAACTCGAGGTTGATTCGCTAACGCCGATACGTCCGATCGGGGAGCGCGTTCGTGCCTGGAAGGAGGTTTCAGGTAACGAGATTCGCTTCATCAATCTCGATCTCGCGAAAGAGTACGATCGGCTTGTCGGGGTTCTCCTCTCGCTCCGTCCCGACGCGGTCGTGCACTTTGCCGAGCAAAGGGCCGCACCCTATTCGATGCGATCGTCGAAGACCAAGCGCTATACGGTTGACAACAATGTGACTGGAACCCACAATCTCCTTGCGGCGATAGTCGAGACCGGCCTTGATATTGCCGTGGTTCATCTTGGCACCATGGGTGTGTACGGATATGGCTGGTCTGGTTCAGCGCCAATCCCCGAGGGATACCTCACCGTTAAGGTGCCAACACCTGACGGTGACATCGAACGTGAGATCTTGCATCCGGCCAACGCGGGTTCGGTGTATCACATGACCAAGACACTCGATCAATTGATGTTCAAGTTCTACGCCCAGAATGATGGTCTCCGCATCACCGATCTCCACCAGGGAATAGTCTGGGGCACTCAGACCCCGCAGACGGTCCGCGACGAGCGGCTGATCAACCGTTTCGATTACGACGGTGATTATGGAACTGTGCTTAACCGATTCCTCATGCAGGCAGCGATTGGACATCCACTCACCGTGCATGGGACCGGTGGCCAGACCCGGGCGTTCATCAACATCCGTGATACGGCGCGTTGTATTGAGATCGCGCTTGCAAACTCACCGGAGAGCGGCGATCAGGTGTTGGTTTTCAACCAGGTGACTGAGACCTATCAGGTGCGCCAGCTCGCCGAGTTGGTCTCGAATCTCACAGGCGCAGAGATCGCGAATCTGCCGAATCCGCGGCGCGAGGCGGCAGAGAATGATCTCAACGTCAGTCGTCAGCGTTTCCTTGCTCTCGGATTGAATCCGACGACGCTCTCCGAAGGCCTCCTCGAGGAGGCTCGCGACATCGCGAGCCGATATCGTGAACGCGCGGACCTTTCGAAGATCATCGCGCGATCTGTTTGGCGCCAGGGTATGGAGACCTCACCAGACCTTATGCAGTAATGTCTCGGGCTGCACTGTTGCCCTAGACACGTGCGAGCGAAGGGAGCGAGGTAGCGATCGCGCAGTTTAGTTGAAGCTGCAATCGGCCCCACGGAGCGTTTTACCTGGTCGGGAATTGCGATTGCGGCGAACGTGCGGCTCGGGGGGATGGTCGGAACACCAAGATTGAGTGCGTCTCCGAACCGATAGAGCGCGCCTTTCTCGGTCAAGAGGTAATACCCTTTTCCGTCGAGCGACGGGACAAACGAAACGACCGGGGAGGCGAGTTTTGATCGGGCCGGCGAACCGTAGAAATGAGCGTCACCGAGATTCCAGATGTTCCCCCCCAACGAGACAAGGTCGTAACCCCTGCCATCCGGGCTGAGTGCAAAGCTGACGATCATATGGGGCAGCCGAACGCTGGCCTTCGAGCCGTAAAACACAGCGTCGCCCCTGGTGAAGACATTCCCCCGCGAAGAGACGAGGTAGTACCCCTTGTTGTTTAACGTTGTCGCGATTGCAATAATCGTTCTGACACGCGCATTGACAGAGACCGAGCCAAATGAGGTCGCGTCGCCATAGGCGTAGACCGATCCATCGGCCGTAACAAGCCAGTATCCATGCCCGTCTGAGGTGGTTGCGAAGCCGCGGACGGGAGCGGTCAGATCTGTCTTTGCCGCAGAGCCTAGGAAGGGCGCCCCTCCCTCATTGAAGGCGTTTCCCCTTGATGTAACGAGGTAGTAGCCGGTCGTCCCGGGGCTGCGCGCGATTGCGACGATCTGCCGGAATCTCGGGCGTAAGCGAACTTGGCCTGACTTGGTCGCCTGACCAAAGGCGAAGACTGCTCCTGAGATGGTTGCGAGAACGTAACCCGGCGCGGCCGGTTGCGTGACCGTCACGCTCAACGCAGTTGTTACCGGCGAGAGCACGCCATTGGCTGCCGTAACCGTGATCGGGAACGTTCCGACGGGCCCGGTCGCGGTTCCACTGATCGTCGCGGTCCCGTTGGAGCCAATGTTGAAGACCAACCCTTTTGGGAGTGTGCCATTCTCCGAGATCACCGGAGTTGGAACGCCGGTTGCGCTGAGGCTGAGAGTTTTTGTTGTGCCAGTGGCGAAATCTGCGGGTGCGACATTCGCCAGAGTGACCGGAACTGCGGAGAAATACGATTCGACAGAGGAGATCGCTGCACCAGCTGCGTCGTTTCCACCGAGAACGAGCAGCAGGCCTCCAGCAAGTTCCACCGAAGTGGCGTTCTCGCGTGCGGTAGATAGTGAGCCGGTTGTTGTCCACGTTGAGGTCGTTGGGGAGTAGGTCTCCGCGCTGGCAAGCGCGTGACCCGTCGCGTCGACACCACCAGCTGCGATCACCTGTCCCGTCGCGAGGGTGGCAATGGTGGCTCCGACTCGCGCGGCCGAAAGAGATGCCGTGGCAGACCAGCTCTTGGTCACTGGGCTATGGAGTTCCGCGTTCGCGATCGCAGTGCCGCGTGCGTCCTGTCCGCCCGCGAGCAACACCGAACCATCCGCGAGCACGCCAATGCCGGCGTGTGATCGAGCAGTCACGAGATTTCCGACGCTAGACCACGTATTTTGTGTTGGGTCATAGAGCTCGGCAACGTTGCTGACCACTCCTGGAGCGTTGAGCCCCTTGGGCATAGATCACATTTCCATTGGAAAGAATCGCGGCGGACCCAAAGGCGCTCTCGTCCCCAACCGGGAGCGAGTCCCCGGTTGTCCAAGTGTCGGTTGCCGGCGAATAGATGCTCACGGCGTTCGTTGCCGTTGGAGCGGAGGTGAGTCCGGTGTAGCCGCCGGCTACCATGACGGTGCCATTGGCGAGTGGGACGGCAGAGGCGCCGTAAACTCCGGTTGGCATGGAGTTGGCCGTGGGGGCCCAGACGTTTGTCGTGGGGTTGTAGGTTTCTGCCGATGATGTCGAGCTTGCTCCAGTTCCACTTCCCGAAACTCCACCAGCAACAAGTACCTCTCCATTGGTAAGGGCAAGTACGGCTGCATTGCTCACCGAAGGAGCTCCGGCTGCGGTGGTACTCCAGACATTCGTTGCGAGATTGTATATTTCGGCGCTTGAGACGGGAGTCCCCGCGGTTGTGATGGTCGACGCACCCCCAACAACAAGAACTGACCCGTTCTGGAGCAGCGCGGCTCCCGCGAGCGTGCGCGCCGTTGCGAGCGAAGCGAGCGGACTCCAGGTATTTAGTGTGCTCGCTTTCGCATTCGAGAAGCTGACGCCAATCAGAGTTCCTATTATCGAAACGAGCGACACGATCCGGATCAATCGGCACTTCAATCGGGTCTTACGCGCGGTCAGATCGGATCTGTCATCTGTGAATAATTGCATCACGGTCATGAGAAGTTCCCTATCCCTAGCTATTTTCCGGATTTTTAGTGATGTGCGCATATCGTCCGCGTGGCATCGTTTCCGAGTACAAGACGAAGTTGTCGACACCGCAACTTTAAGGGCGCATCGACGCGAGTTCACGTTGCGCAACGGTTCTTCACACTTCTCTTACGCCTTTTTCACAAAATGTTTAACTTCTCATGTTCTCGAGAGAGGACGTCATCTTGCACCGCTCATTCGAGATACAGGCAGTTCCGCAATTGAATGTCCGAGGCTGGGTGCTCGCGTGAATACGGGGAGAATGTCTTGTGAAAAGGTACTCCCGAATATGCCGGGCACTGCCTTTTGGCAGAGCGTCGCCTATTTACTCAAGCCGAATGACTTGAGAATGGACCGCGTAAATCCTCCGCTCGCTCGGTACACCTTGCGCCGCACCTGGCGCGTTGCAAATGCCCCAGGACCTCGTGATGCGGCGCGGATGTTGTTTGACATTCTTGCGGCTCGGTAGAGCTCGCTGGTGATGCTCCGGCGTTTTGACATCGCTCAAGCTCGTTTCCCGGCAATTTCTCGATCCGCGTAAACAACACGGCCGAATCCGTGTCTGCCAAGATGCAGATGGCCATCGTCATCGTACCGCGCAGATGAGCCTCAGTCCCGTGGTCGATCGAAGTTTCTTTTTGCGCCTCGAGGATCGCAGAGATAGTGAAGAGCGCGGGTTATCTCGCGAGAACCGCTGGAGCTGGCGAATATTTGTCGAGAAATTCAAGGACATCTTCGAGCGAGCGTACCTCTGCAAACTTTTGGTGCATGTCGAAGAGATTCATTGCGTGGGTCGCCTCATGCCGGTCAAAGGTGCAGTCTTCGACAACGATGACGTTGAACTGGTTCTCATCCGCGTCCACCACGGTAGCCCTCACGCATCCGCTCGTAGATTCACCGCAGACGATCAGGGTATCGACGTGGTTCTTGATGAGATGCCCTATGAGCGGAGTTCCCCAGAACGCGCTCGAACTGATCTTGTTGATCACGGTTTCACCATCGAGCGGTTCCACCTCGGGAATGATCTCGTATCGTACATCGGGAGCAATCCAGCGTGGCTCCCCACAAGAGGGCTCATTCTCTGAAGGCCTTGGTCGCGCATGCTGACCCTGGATAGTTCCATTGACCATTCCAGTCGTATGAATGATGGGCATGCCAATGCGGCGACAGGCCTTGAGGAGTCGTTGAGTCGGAGGAATTGCCTGCCATGCAGCAAGGCCACAGCTCCCAGGCCAGGTATCCATCGCCTCAACGAGATCCTGGGGACGGTCGCCGTAGACGCCGCGGAAAAAATCGACGAGCACAAGAGCGGGTCGATTGCAGAACGAGCGAAGGTCGCGGGGAATCTTCGGAAACTTCGCGAGCGCTCTCTTGTCCTGCTCTGTGAGGAACCTATCCCAGACTCTCTCGGTCACGTAGCTCTCCTCCTCGTTGGCTACTCACTATCGTTGCAGAGTTCTCCGGATACCGCGAGATCGATGATTTGCAAAGGGGCGTTTTCCAAGCTTTGGTCTCCCTGGGATTGCGGTACAACGGGACATTTGAACGTGGTGGTCCCGAGGGGTACCGAGCGCAGCTCACTCGAATCTCTGTTGCCCCATTCAACATCAAGTGGAGCCAAGTGCGGGTGAGTTTGCCACAACTTTGGCAAGTTGGAACTGCCCGAGATCTTCATTCCGCGCATGTACCGGTGTTTGTGTCGGAACGAAGGTCCTGAATCACGACGCGAGAACGTCTCGGGCCGGACTCGGGTTTATGAGGCCAACGTCTGATGGGTGGCGTTCCCGCAGGGACCTCTCCAATTGGTTTCAGAGGCACCGCCGCGTGGTGTTCGTGTCGAAGGTTTGTCATCAAAATGAGATATCTGATCGTGTTGTTCAGACATCTCTCAGTATCCACGCGCTTGAATCGTTTTCGACGTGATGCAATTGTTGCGAAATTGTCGTAGAAATTTCTTTTGACTTCATCATTGGACGGGAGCAGCATTAGCTGTAGCGCTCTGTGGCGCCGAAGTATCGATCGTAAGCGCATCGCATGCGCGAACGTGGAGGAGGTTGCGATGAAGATCTCCCGCCTATTGGATCGCAAGGGCTCGTATGTGGCAACAGTGCGTCCGAACGCCGCGATCATTGATGCCGTTCGAGAGCTTGCCAAACGCTCGATCGGTGCGCTTGTCGTCTCCGACGACGGTCGAGGTATCTCCGGAATCGTCTCCGAACGCGATGTCGTGCGCGCAATCAGTCAGTTCGGCTCGGCAATTTTAGACTCTCCAGTACGGATGATCATGTCCGAGGATCTGTTCGTCTGTTCTCCAGATGATGTTGTTGATTCTCTTATGTCGACGATGACTGACCACCGTATTCGGCATATCCCGGTTCTCTGCGATGGAGCATTGTCTGGAATTGTCAGCATCGGCGACCTGGTGAAGACCAGGCTTGATGAGCTTGAGCTTGAGCGCGAGGCGCTAAAGCAGTACATCACCGCGCGCTAGCGCGCGTTGCGCATGGTGATCGATGCGCAACATGGGCGGCATATCTTGGGCGGCCTGGCCGGTGCGCAGCTGACGGTTTGGTGATGCGGTGTTTTAGCCAAAGATCTGCGTTATATGTCCACTTGGGATTTGGTCGATGATGGGCGCGTGTAACGCATCCGGGCTGATATCGAACGAGAAGCGGTCACGAACAGTGGGGGTATCCCTGATTGTGCCGACTTCGTTTTGGATGTCTGCACGGGTTGGGCCGTCGAGATGGATCGTGGCGCGCAGCACTTGCATTCCTGAATATGCCTGCGCTGCAAAAGACATTGACAAATGCGACTCACGGGAGATGGGTTGTGGGAATCCTACGCGCCGCTCACATAGACACTGTTCGCAGTAGAGCTGGCGGTATCGAAAACAGCCGAGGATTTGAGGCCATCTCCCCCAACAAGGCCTGGTCGAGTCCCTTCGCTTTTCGCAGTTGGGCGATCCCCACCGAATCCGTCGATTCCGCGACAATACAGATGAAGCTGGATGCCGCAGACTTGACGTTTGTAACGACACCGGAAAGGTCGTTCTACCAACTCAGAGAGCTTGTCTCGTCAACAAGGTTGACCGCGTCCGCTGAAAGCGAAGACTCGACAACCCCCTTTTCTCTAACGCAACAGGTTGTCACTCGTATAGATGACAGAGGCTCGGGTGGAGAGTGTCATCTCTTGTCCATGGCGTAAGCGTTACGTCGAAATTTGCATCCACCTTGAGCCGTGCAAGGAGATTTCATGAAACTTAAAGGTGATATCGGGGATTTGAACGCGTCGCAGGTGCGAGGCTACTGAGGAGATAAGAGGCCATTGCGGCGGTCAAATATTGCCAAGCGGTGTCTTACAAAGGAGGAGGACGAATGGATCCTACGCTCGAGCTTTTGCGACAAGAGGTTGCTGCGTGCTCGCGGATGCTTGTTGACGCAGACATCTTGAACTACAGCGGCCACATCAGCGCGCGTTTGCCTCGCACGAACACCTTGTTGATTCAAAGGGTGCACGACGTGCGTTCTATGCTCGTCCCCGGACGGCTCCTAATTGTTGACTTTGATGGTCACAACGTCAGTGAAGAGGGTAAGCCACCTGGAGAGGTCTTTATCCATACTGAGATCTATCGTGCCCGCCCAGATATTGGAGCAATCGGCCATTTCCATCACGATCCCACCACGGTGTTCAGCGTTGTTGAGGGGATTCCGCTGGTGCCGGTGAAAAATCATGCGAGCAGGTGGATGACCGGGGTCCGCGTTCATAACGACTCATCGCAGATTCAAACCCCTGAACAGGGTCGAGCGGTGGTGAAGACACTTGAATCGGGATTCGCACTCTTGCTTCGGGGACACGGTGAGGTCATCGTCGCCGAAGATGTGCCGTCGCTTTTTGCGGATGTGATCCATTTTGTGGAGAATGCCCAGACTTTGCTTCTTGCTGCGCAGCTCGGAACGGTGAAGGCGCTGACACAAGATGAGCTGGCGTCCTTTGCCGCGACGTTCAATCGGCAGAACCACTCGCAGAAGCTGTGGAAGTACTACACCGCAGTCGCGGCAAAACGGGGCGTCATCCCGAACGAATGGGTGCTCGACCAGGACGCTTACTAAGCCCTACCTCAGAGGGTGTCATCGGAACTCATTCGTTAACGGCTTTGAACCAGTTTTTCGAGCCACCGTGGGAGGAGAGACGACATTGTTTCTTGGAGTTCTGCTCTCCCTTATCTCGGGATATTCTTTTGGACATTTGCTCAAGCAGTCGCGAGTTCGCACGTCGTATCTGAAGAAAGTTTCAGACTTCCATCCATCCCTCGCTCGCCATTTGTTCCCTATATGGGAGAGCCCTAGCTGTCCCCGGATGAATTCTGAAGTGTGGAATCGCGTGCGGTGACGATGATCAAGGAAAATCTGGCTCGTCAGACGTTACGGCGTTCCAGATCGGGCGCGGCAATGTAACGCTCTGTGGGCCTGTGGGCCTGTGGGCCTGTGGGCCTGTGGTGGGGTGGGGTGGGCCGCCCGGGTCTCGATCCCGGCACCTTGAGATTAAAAGTCTCCTGCTCTACCCGATGAGCTAGCGGCCCCACGCCGACAGCTCATGTCGGTGTTGAACGGAGAGATTCTAGGTGAACCAAAGGCGGCAATCGGCAACTTCCGAATCTTCCCAGCTGGTCGATGTCGTCAAGTCTCGATCGGTTTTTCGAGGTGGGGCTTATCTGCGAGCTTGATGTCGTAGTCGGCAAATCGAGGCATGAATCGACCAATGAGCAGGATTCCCGCAATACATCCAAGTCCACCAGACACTACCGATATCTGTGTATTGCTTAGCGCAGCGACAACTCCCGCTTCCGTATTGCCAAGACGAGGTCCGCCTTGGACCACCGCTGATTGAATCGCTGTTAACCGGCCTCGTAGACGGTCTGGCACCTCAGACTGCAATATTGTGCCTCGGAAGACTGCGGAAACAACATCAGCACCTCCAGCGATACCAATGAGCAAGAGTGCGAGCGCGAAATTCGGAACTAACCCAAATGCAGTAATGCCGAGCCCCCAGATGACGACACAGATGATGATGGCGCGCCCAAGTCGTCTTATGTGCGTCGTCCACCCACTCAACGACGCGCCGAGAAATGCACCGACTCCGGGGGCGGAATACAAAAGGCCGACCGTTTCGGCATTGCCGTGAAAGTGCACGAGACCGATTGCGGGGAAGAGGGCTGTCGGCATACCAAGCACCATTGCATTGAAGTCAGCGATGAATACTCCTTGAATTGCCTGGCGCCCTTTGAGGTATGCAAAACCCTCTTTGATGGAGTCGAGGCCAAATTTAGTTCCGCCTCCTTGAGGAATGCTTGGTGAGATCGAGAACACAGAAATTATCGCGGCTCCAAATGTTGCAACATCGACCCAGAAGACAACCGAAAGGTTGAAAACCGCGAGAAGTGCACCGGCGAGAGCGGGGCCCACGACATAGGCAATCTGTTGCATCAAGGTCCGCAGCGCACTTGCGGCGACGAGCGAATCTCTGTCGATCAGGCTCACCATTGCCGCAGTGCGGGTGGGGTTGTCGACGCCGCTGAAACCCGCCGAGATTGCGGCAAATACGAAAAGTGGCCAGATTGCAGGGTGCCGAAGTCCACTGTTGATAGCGAGTGCTACCGAGCAAGAACCGACAAGCACATTGGTGATCAGAAGGAGTTTCCGTCGGTCCATTGCGTCCGCGAGCGAACCGCCGAAAACGGGACCAATGATGGAGGGGAACAACTGGGCAAAGCTGATCAGGCCGACGTCGAGAGAAGACCCAGTAAGTCGGAAGACCTGGTATGCAACGGCGACGACCGTGAGCTGACTTCCGAGCTGGGAGATGGTGTAGCCAATCCAGAGACGGCGAAACTGTGGAAACCTCCGCAACGGGGTGACATCCATGAAGATCTTTGGCACAGTTGCACCCTAATGGAGCGTCGGATCAGTTCGTTTCCAGCTCTGGGATTGAAGATCTGGGGTCACGCGACTGGCCGCTCATAAGTCGGCTGCTCATGCCCGGTTGCCCATGTTGCAAGGATCGATCCGACGATGACCAATGGCAGTCCTATAGCGAGTCCGTTGCCGAACGGTTCGCCGAGCACGATCACCCCAGCAATGACCGCGACGACTGGATTCAGATAGGTCACGACTGTCGCGCGAGCTGGTCCGACGTCGTTGATGAGCCGAAAGAAAAGGATGAACCCAGTTACCGAGCAGATGAGTGCGAGAGAGAGGACCGCCATTGTGGCTTCGAGTGAGATACGTGATGGCAGATTTAACAGGCCAAAGGGTAGATAGATGAGTGATCCGATCGCAAACGAAGATGCGATCACCGTCACTGGCGGGATGTCGAAAAGGTATTGGTTGAATATTGTTGGTCCGAGCGCATAGCCGAAGGCGCTGATCAAGATTTCGATCACGCTGAACGCGCTTGCACCGTGTATATCGATACCGATAGTGACGACTACGCCACAAAGTCCGATGAGTAGTCCTACGATTCGGATGGGGCTGACCCGTTGCTCTGTCCGGTAGAGAAGAGCGAGTACCAGCCCAAAGAGTGGGACGGTCGCAACGACGAGTCCCGCTATCGAACTTGTCACTCGTTCCTCCGCTCTGGCAAGCAGATACCAAGGAATGGCAATCTCGACCGCGGTGTAGCTCACTAAGGCAAACCAGTGGCGAAGGACGAGATCAATCCTGCGTTGTCGCAATGCCATCGGCAAGAGCGCAACGAGCGTGATTGCACAACGAAAAAAGATCATCGTCTCGGGCCTTAACTCGCGGATGGCAATCTTGATGAAAAGGTAGGGAAATCCCCAAACGATGCCCACGATAATAAATTGCACCCATGATCTTCGATTCATCTCATGAGCGAGCCTAGAAGAGTCTCAGGAGCCGAGTCCGACCGCTACATTTCATCGATTCTGCTCCACTGGTTGCGCTTGGGCACCGGGAGAGAACTTGTATCTGAACTTCGAAAAACGTAGATCTTCAGTTGGTTGGTTGCGAACCCAGACCGCTACTCGTCCTCGTTTGCCTCAAAATCAAATACTCTGGCGTCGGAACGGCCGCGGCGCTCCCCTTGTGGTCGAGTCGGTTCGGTTGCCGCTGTCTCGCGGTGGCTCCGCACGAGGCTCGACGTATCGGCAGGACGTGGTGGGATGTTGAGCGGGGGAAGCATCTGCACGGGGAGCGTCAGTGGCAGATCAGCCTCCCTAAAATGCAAGATGGGCGCATCGCCACTTGGGTGCTCGGAGATCTTGCGATTGAGGAGTTGCTCATCCGCTGCGCTCAGCGGCCGAGCCTCGCTCTGTTTCTCGTCTTTGAGGTCGTGCACGGTCTGGACCGGCGCGTTGACGAGGCTGAGGTTCGCTGCAGTCTGAGCAGGTACATCGATAATTGCGGTCTCTATGCGTTCCTTGATTGCGAGAAGTTCGGCTATCGCCGCCTTGCGCTGGTCACTGAGGAACGTCATCTGTGCTACAGCCTTGGCTTTGTCCTGTTCCACTCGTTGGAGATAGGCATCGCGGCGGCGTCTCATCTGCTCTTCGATCGAGCGCGCCTTTGATCGAGCCTCGTCGAGGATTTCCTGAGCGTCGCTTCCCGCCTGACTGCGTAGCAGATTGACCTCGTTCTCCACGCTTTGGCGCAGAGCGAAAGCTCCATCCCATGCCTCCTGGAGGATCCGCTGAACTCGGTCACCGAGGATGTCAATCGGAACCGCAGCTGGAGCGGGTGGGGCGTGCACGCTCGCGCTTTCCTCGAGTTGGGTAATTCGCCTGTTCATCGCCCGGAGCTGGTTCACGGCTGCACTAAGGCGTTTTTCCGCCTCACTCGCGCGTCGGGCAGTCTCGTTGAGGCGGTGCTGCTGCTGAGCGAGGAATCGGTCTACCTGCTCGGGGTCGTATCCGCGCCGCGTGGCATCAAACAGCGGTGCGCCGTGTATTGGCCCTTCGAATGCATTGTCATGGTCCATGGCGGCTCCGTTTCTCTGTCCCCAAAGGGCGTTGTCGAACTTTTTGGAAACTCATCCGTTATTCGCTCCGAGGAGTCCGGCTTCGCTCGGAATGCTAGTGAGAAAGATCGAAAAAAAGAGGGATGGTGGCGAGATTTCTCTGAATTCACCGGATTCTTTCACGCCGCTTCGCTGGCCACTCGAAATCACAACGACCTCCCCGTCGTCGGGGGACGAGAGTATTCGCTGTACCGTTACGATACAGAGCACGAAGTACAGGTGCCGTGCAATAAAGGGAGTGAGATTTTCGACGTGGATGATCTTGAGGATGCCCTCGTGGACAAAACCGAAATCGAGCGGGCAATTCATGAGGCGCTCCTTCATGGTGGGGAGTTCGCCGAAGTTTTTGTCGAAGACAGGAGAACAACGGGAATCTCGCTTGATGATCGTCGAGTCGAAGAACTTGCAACCGGGCGCGACCGTGGAGCGGGAATCCGAGTGGTAGTTGGCGATACGACTGGTTTTGCCCATACGGCGGACACCACGGGTGCCGGACTTGTTGTTGCAGCAGCCGCCGCTGCTTCAATTGCCAAACGCGGAGGCGGGGGTGTTCGCGAGATTGATCTCGTTCGACAGCGCCATCCATTTCGTTCTGCTGTCGAGATATATCCCGAGACGATTACCAAGACGACGAAGGTCGCGCTTCTTGAGCGCGCGGACGATACTGCGCGGTCGGTCGGTGGTGCGATCCGGCAGGTTTCGGCCGGATACGGGGACAGCCGGCGACGGTTTGTCGTAGCGAACTCAGATGGTGTCTATGCCGATGATGATCAGGTGCGTACCCGACTCTTTGTGATGTGCGTTGCCGCGGGCGACAGTGGAATGCAGACCGGATACGAAAGCATCGCTTATACGGTTGGCTATGAGCTCTTTGAACGCATCAGTGCAGAAGAAATTGCGACGAAGGCTGCAAATCGTGCGATCGGAAAACTTTCCGCAAGGCCGGCTCCGTCTGGCGTGCTTCCGGTTGTCCTGAAGAGCGGTACTGGGGGAATCTTGTTCCATGAGGCGTGTGGGCATGGTCTCGAAGCAGATCATATAGTCAAGGACGCGTCTGTATACGCAAACCGGATAGGCGATGTTGTTGCGAGTCCTTTGGTCACGCTCATCGACGACGGCACCGTGATGGATGAATGGGGAACATCGACAATTGACGACGAGGGAAAGCCGACGCAGCGAAATGTACTCATTGAGAACGGTGTATTGACTGACTACATGTGGGACCTTCTCCGTTCTCGCAAGGCGGGTCGCACATCGTCAGGCAATGGAAGGCGCCAGAGCTACCAGCATCTTCCGATGGTGCGAATGACCAACACATATCTGATGCGAGGGAGTGAAGATCCAGAAGAGATCGTCGCGCAGACCGCGAACGGGGTCTATGTCGCCCAGCTCGGGGGTGGCCAAGTCAACACCGCAACGGGAGATTTCGTATTTGGAATGACCGAGGCGTACCTGATCGAAGACGGGAAGATAACAGAACCAATACGCGATGCCAACCTGATTGGTAATGGTCCCGACGTACTTCAGAAGATTGATGTGGTCGGGAATGATTTTGATATTTCGCCTGGTAGCTGTGGCAAAGATGGCCAGAGTGTGTCCGTTGGCTGCGGCCAGCCGACGCTTCGAATCAGCGGAGTGACTGTTGGAGGTACCTCAGGTGCCTGAACTTCTTGAAATTGCAAAGCGCATCGCGGAGCAGGCAGATGATGGTGAGCAGATCGAGGCATATGTCTCGTGGCACCGAGAGACAGAGATCAGGGCGTTCGAGGGAGAGGTGGAGTCTTTTTCCTCTGCCGAGATGGCGGGTGTGGGAATTCGTGTGATACAGGGGAACCGACAGGGCTTTGCCTACGTTGGGGATCTTGACGAGCGACATGCGCGTGAGGCTCTTGCCGAGGCGCGCGATAACGCAACATTCACAACTGTTGACGAGCATGCTGGGCTGGCAGAGCCAGATGGTGTCGCGGTGAAACAACTCGAACTTTGGAACGAAGGCCTTGCCGGTTATCCCAATTCTGACAAGATTGCTCTTGCGCTTGACCTGGAGCGTCGAGTGCGTGCAGGAGACGGGCGTATTCGTCAGGTTATCAGTACTGATTACGGCGACTCCAGTGGCGAGAGCGCAATTGCGAGTTCAAAAGGTATAGCTGTGAGCTCTCGGGAGACGACCTGTTTCATCTCCACTGATGTCGTCGCTGGGGAGGGAGACGATACGCAGACGGGAAGCGGATACTCAGTCGGCCGAGGACCTCAGGACATCGATGTGCATGTTGCCGCATCTGATGCGATTGAACGTGCCACGCGACTTCTTGGCGCGACCAAGCCAGCTGGTGGACGTCTTACTGTCGTGTTTGACCCTCGCATAACAGCAACATTGCTTTCGATACTTGCAAGCACTCTGTCCGGGGAAGAGGTGGCGCGCGGTCGATCATTATTTGCTGGTCGTATCGGAGAGGAGGTCGCGACCCCGTTATTTTCTTTAGTGGATGATCCGACAGACCTTCGAGCATTTGGCGCCTCGGCTGTTGATTCCGAGGGTCTTGCATGCCGACGCAACGTGCTCATCGAAGAAGGACGACTATCAAAATATCTTTATGACTCGTATTCTTCTCGAGTCGCGGGAACGGTTTCGACTGGTTCAGCCGTGCGCTCGGGGTACAAGTCGATTCCGGGCGTCGGAGCGAGAGCTCTCGCGTTGACTCCCGGGAAGTTCGATCAAAAGGAGATCATCGCCGAGATTGGCGAGGGGCTGCTCATTCAAGGTATTAGTGGTGTGCATTCAGGTGTGAACCGTGTCAGCGGTGATTTTTCGGTAGGAGCCGAGGGTGTCTTGATCCATAATGGCCAGCTCGCGGAGCCGGTGCGTGAGATCACGATTGCTTCGACAATCCAGAAAATCTTGCAGAATGTCCTTTATGTTGGCAACGATGTCGAGTGGCTTCCAAGTAGCGCGGCCGGCGTTACTCTCGCGATCGGTGACATTGCAATGAGTGGCACCTAAGGAGCCTGCGCACCTGCTGCGGCGGTGGTCGCGGGAGCGGCTGAACCGGTTTTGGTTTCACCAGACGGAGATCCCGTCGGCTTGGTTTCATTGGCTTTGGTTTCGGCAGGCTTTGCCTCGGCGGAGGCTGGAGCCGGTTTCGCAGAGGTGTCCGCAGATCGACTGTCTGTCTTGTAAAAACCAGATCCCTTGAAGACAATGCCGACGCTGCGGAAGACTTTTCGGAGTTCTCCTCGGCATTTCGGGCAGACCGTCAGTGGCGCATCGTGGAATGATTGAACAGCCTCAAGGTCTTCGCCACAGTCTCGGCAACTGTATTCATATGTCGGCATTCAGTACTCCCGCTTGGCACTCGTTACTTGTGAGTGCTAATTCTAGTCGGAGTGCGGACGAATTCCCCCCAACCGCCGCCCTACACTCGATCTGTGCCTGAACTATCCAACGCCGAGTCTGCTGTTAGTCGAGCCACCGCCAGATGCACGGTCACAATGGCAGCCGAGACAAGAACAAAGATTGCTGGTCAGGAGCTTGCAAAGGGAGACGTGCTCGGAATTGCCAGGATCGCCGCGATTCAGGGTGCGAAGCGGACCTCGGAGCTTGTCCCTTCCGTCCAAAATTCGCTCCTTGGAGCGATCACCGTTGACTTTGAACTCGGGGACACATCGATCGAGATTGTGGCTCGCGTTGTGTCACGCGATCAGGGTAGCGTGGAGATGGAGTCATTAACCGCATGCATGGTCGCAGCTCTCACGATCTACGATATGTGCAAAGCGGTCGATCGTTCTATGTCGATCGGGCCGATCGAACTCGTCGAACGTTAAAATTCCTTTCTTACCCTGAGGGGTTTCGGTGGTGTCGTGACTCGCGACACACTTACAAATTTGACAGAAATGTCTCAGAAGAAACCATATTTGTAACGTGGAATTCACGGTTTTTTCGTTGTCACGAAGTACCATCTCTGGCAGGTCGAAGCCTGATTTGGCGGAGAGGAACAGCGAGAGCGTGATCGTTCTTATTTTGGTGCTGATATGGCTCGTAGTCCTCGCGCCCGCTATTACACACAAGCTCTCTTCTACGGATATTTTTTCGTCGATTTTGCGGTTTCACGCGGATACCCGTCTTTTGCGAAAGATTCTTGGACATCGCGAGGACGTGATTCCAGTTATATCGGGCGTGCGTGCGTTGCCAGGACTGTCTCATCGCGAGCTTGCGTTTCGCAATGCCGAGATCGCGCGGCGACGAAAGCAGCGGCAGCGGACACTCTCAAGACGGCGTCGAGCTGCCGGCACGTTGTTAGTAGGCTTCTTCGTTACTTTTGTCATTGGCGCGTTGCCGAAATTGCACGTTTTCTTCGTGTTTGCCGGTTTCATGATGGTCGCTCTCATCGCATATCTGACGATGCTCGCTTGGGTCACACGTCGTGCAACGAATGTTGCAAATGCTGAAGAGAGGCGTGCCAAGGTTGTCGAGCTTCCCCGTACGATATTCCCCGTCTCGCTTAGCGAGTCAAACCGGTCCGCCCAAAGTACGAAACCGGAACGATCGGCTGCCTTTAAGGTCGCGTTCTCAGTTTCCGGATCTCCGTAGGTTTGGTTCCAGCGACATATCAGCGACATATCAGGCACTGTGACATATCAGGCACAGCGACATATCAGACAAAGTATTCTCACTGTCGACAGCGGACTTCTGACGCAGAATCGCCGACTATCCTTTATCGAATCACGAATTGCTATCCGCTGAAGGGTGTTGATGGCGTCGTGGGGGTGTAGCTCAGTTGGTAGAGCGCCACGTTCGCAACGTGGAAGTCGGCGGTTCGAGTCCGCTCACCTCCACAAAATCAGATTGCTCAGATTGAGCGAACCGTTCAAATAGGACATAGGTCGATCCCGGTGGTTCAAGACCGATACGCGTCTGCACGATGTCGGATCGCGGTTACTTTCACGGTGTGCGTGACGTCATCAATGAAGTACAGCACCCGATAGTCGCCGCGGCGCGCTGAGTACGCCGGTGCCAAGGGAGGTTCGAGTGGTTTCCCAACGCGTCTTGGATTTTCGAGCAACGGCCCAGTGATGAATTCGTACACCGCGTGCGCGATCTTTTCGGGAAGCACATCAGTGAGGGCCGTTACTACCGAACGGGCGACCAGGAGGTTGTATTGGTCTCTACTTGGTTTCGACACCGCGCCCGGCACTCTTCATTGCCTCGGCGAGCTGATCACCGTTGAGGGCGTCGCCTTCTGAGAATGCTTGTACGCCCTCTTGGTGAGCGAGAAGTAGCGTCGAGTCGGAGAGTACAGCAATTGTCTCGCGCATTGCGTCGTAGTCGTCGGCTCCCATGAGGACCGCAGCACGATGTCCATTCTTCGTGATTTCGATTCGTTCGTGCGTTGAACTGGCTTCATCAACCAATTTGGACAACTGGGCTCGAGCATTGGCGATGGGTAGTGTGGTCATGTACAGAATTATAGCGTTATTTAATCAGAAATGAGTTCCGGGTTCTTATTGTGTGGCTCAAGGTCGACCACGTTTCCCCTGTTCACAGTGCGTTTTCCCGCACTATTTCGACAATTTCGGTCTCGTCGTGTGCGATCGATTTCTCTTTTTGGCAGGTGTTTGCTGACCAGCGATTTCGCGACCGGAACTTTTGTCGTCTGAATCTTCGGTGCTCGGGAGATGGAGAATCTCGCCCAGGCGCTCGGCAGCCGATCTATCGGCGCTGCCGATCGCCTGTGCATAGAGCTCAATCGTGAGCCGTGGATCGGAATGACCGAGTCGCGGCTGCTCCGTTTTGATGTCCACCCCCTCATGGACCAACGTTGTTGCCGAGAGTCTGCGAGGATCATGAAAGCCAATGCCAGTCAGCCCTCTTGCACGACGGCAGCCAGACGCGGTTGCGCCAGTTCGCGTAGCGGATAAGACCGCCATCGGGTGATGTGAACAAGAATGTGTCCTCGTCGTTCGCATTGATGTCGTGTGCCGCGAGGCGTTCGGTGAGTATTTCAATGATAAATCTCGGATTCGCGGGTGTTCTCCTCGAGGCCGCAGACTTCGGGGGATCGAGGATCGCCCCTCTTTGGCCGTCTTTGGTGACTGTCGGAGTGACCGAGTGACTGCCGATCAAAGGATCGAAGTTTTGTACGCGAAGAGTTGCAACCTCTGAAAATCGAAGACCGGTGGTTGCGCCGATCCAGACCATCGGGAGGTGTTGCCGCGGCATCGCCTCGGCGACTGCGGCAACCTGGAATGAGTTCAGCACCTGGCGAGGTCTTGGGTCGAGGCGCGGGAGCTTGATGCCCCGACACGGAGAGCGAAAGAGGAGATCGACCTCAACGGCGTAGGCGAACATCGCCCGAAGTACTCCATAGGCGCGAGAGACCGTCTTTGGGGCGAGGTGGGGCATGAGGTCGTTGACGAAGGATTGGAGCAGACGCTGGGTGACCTCGGAAATCTTGAGCTTTTCCCAGTGAGTTTGCGGTGGCGAAGGACTACACTCAGCGTCACTCAATCGGTGGGTTTTCGGAGGACGTATAGCTGTGCGCAACCATGTTGAAGCATCATGTAGCGACCGGGTGCACGAACGTTCCTACCTCAGAACACGGCGTCATCGCTCGCTGATTGACCTGGCGTTCGCCGCATCGGCAGCCCTGACATTGGCAATCGTTCCCGCGCTCCCCGCTCTCGCCGATGGCGTGGGCAGTGGCGCTTCGCCGGTGAGCTCCCCACCTGCCGCTGGATTTCACGTGCATCAAGGGCCCGACGGCGAGACCGATGTCAATGTGTGCTCGTATGCCGTGTCGGCGGGCACGGCACACTGTGATGTGCACGTCCGATCCGACACCAAGGGGAGCGGCGAACAGCCCGCACGAAGCGGCGGCGCGGCGGCGAACACCTTGGGCAACAACGGTGCCTACGATCCGTCCTATCTGCAGTCGGCGTATAACGTCGCGTCCGCAGCCTCGGCGAACGGCGGTGGTGCCGGACAGACGGTCGCCATCATCGACGCCTACGACGATCCGCACGTGGCGAGCGACCTCGCTTACTACCGGTCGTACTTCGGCCTGACGAGCTGTCCGGCGGGGACGATCTCGTCCTCCTCTTCAAGCTGCGTGTTCGAGAAGGTGAACCAAAGCGGCACTACCTCGCCGCTCCCGGTGGGCAATTCGAGCTGGGGTGTCGAGATCTCCCTCGACGTCGAGATGGTGAGCGCCATCTGTGCGAAGTGCCAGATCCTGCTCGTCGAGGCGAACAGCGCTTCGATCTCCGACCTCGGAACGGCGGTGAACGAGGCGGTCAAACTCGGCGCCAATGTCGTCTCGAACAGCTATGGCTCGAACGAGTACGGCTCGGAGACCACCGACAATACGAACTACTACGACCATCCTGGCGTCGCCGTCGTCGCCAGCTCGGGCGATAGCGGCTACGGGGTGGAGTTTCCGGCCGCCTCGCCCGACGTCACCGCCGTTGGAGGCACGAGCCTCTCCCAGCTCACCAACACCGGCACGCGCAACGGCTCGGAAACGGTCTGGAGCGGCGCGGGCGCCGGCTGCAGCAGCTATGAGCCAAAGCCGTCGTGGCAGAAAGACACCGGGTGCATCCATCGCACCGTCGCCGATGTGTCGGCCGTCGCCGATCCGAGCACCGGCGTGTGGGTCTACGACACCTACGGCAGTTCCGGGTTCGCGATCTACGGCGGCACGAGTGTGGCCGCCCCGATCATCGGCTCGTTCTATGCGCTGGCCGGGAGCCATCTCGGTTCCTCCAACCTCCTGGCGTCGTATCCCTATGGCTCGCCGAGCTCCCTCTACGCCGTGACCTCGGGGAGCGACGGGTCGTGCGGTACTTACCTTTGCAACGCCACGGACAGCGTCGGCGGCTACAACGGCCCGACGGGCCTCGGGACACCGGGTGGATCGCCGAGCAGCATCGCCGCCTTCACCGGCCAGCCGACAATAACGACCGTCCCCGGTGCGCCGACGCTCAAGGCGGCCGCGCCTGGCAACGCCTCGGTCGGTCTCAGCTGGAGCGCGCCGTCGAGCAACGGCGGGAGCTCAATCACTGGCTATGACGTCTACGAAGGAACCGCTCCCGGCGCAGAGTCGGCCACCCCGGTCAACTCCTCGCTGGTCAGCGGGACGAGCTACACCGTGAGCGGTCTCGCCAACGGCGCGGCCTACTACTTCACCGTTGAGGCCGTGAACGCAGTTGGGAACTCGCTGGCCTCGAACGAGCTGTCCGCCACCCCTGTGGCAACGACCGTCCCCGGTGCGCCGACG
>Ga0307373_10004177_pt1 | contig 24510 bp, 26 predicted proteins | sample OX2MG_FD_202534 | JGI IMG/M metagenome (GOLD analysis project Ga0307373, IMG submission 202534) | Soil microbial communities from Risofladan, Vaasa, Finland - OX-2 | ecosystem: Environmental > Terrestrial > Soil > Coastal area > Acid sulfate soil | place: Finland: Risofladan, Vaasa | collected...
TAGCCCTCACCTCCGAACTTTCCTCCGGCGTGCAAGACCGTCAGGACAATTTCCGCCGCACTCTTGCCGGGGTACTGGGGGTGTTCATCGATAGGAATCCCTCGTCCGTTATCCCAAACGCGACAACTCCCGTTGGCCAACAACGTGACGTCAATACGAGTGCAGTAGCCCGCCATGGCTTCGTCCACCGCGTTATCGACCACCTCGGTGATGAGGTGATGTAGTCCCGCGGGACCCGTGGAGCCGATGTACATGCCCGGACGCACGCGAACCGGTTCGAGCCCTTCGAGGACGGTGATGTCACTAGCGTCGTAACTAGCCGATCCTTTACTCTTTTGGGCCACTGAGGGGTCCTTTCAATGCAGATTTTTGGCGTCGGAGCACGCTCGAAATGTCAAAGTTTTGACTCATTTATTCTAGTCGAAGTGTTGTGACAATCGGCCCGTCGAGGTCCCTCGAAAAGGGAGTATTCGCGCCTCTTTAGGGCTCTTTTTGAACTGTGCGCAGTGACGTTGGCGCGACCTCTCCCAAGTACGAATAAATCATCAAAAGTGACCCGGACTCTTCGCGTACGCGCTCGGCGAATGCGCCCGAGGGAACGCTCACGATAAGCACGCCGCGATCGATACGTTCTGGCCGGCAACTTTGCGCAAGTACCGGGTCGGCCTCGCGACGCCAGCGCTCACGCAACTCGTCGATCAGGCGAAGATCGACTCGTTTGATGCGCCCCGCGAGTGTCTCGAGCAACTCGCTGAGTGCGGTCGGTTCCCGACGCGGGTGCCTCATGGCCTACTCGTGAGATCGATCACCGCGGCAGGACTCATGGCACGTGGCAGTGGTGAAGCGGTCGTGACTAACGCTTGACCCACCGGTAGCAGTCGCAAGAGGCGATCACTGCGCAGCGGGTCCAGTTCACTAAAAACATCATCTAACAGGAGTAATGGGTCGACGCCGCGCCACTGTTGCACCAGGCGATGTCCGCCAAGACGCAGGGCAAGTGCGACCGAACGCTGCTCACCTTGTGAAGCTTGGCGGCGCACGTCACGCCCGTCGAGCGTGAGGCGAATGTCGTCACGATGCGGTCCAGTCGTGGTAAAGCCCCGATAGACGTCGTCATTCACACCGGCGTTCAGGGCGTCGATCAACTCGCCCTTCCACGAACGCTCATACTCAAGTTCCAATCGACTTGGTTGCGAGGCAAGCTCTTGGTAAATCTCGGCCGCGAGCGGCCCAAGCCCTTCGAGTGTTTTTAGTCGCCACGACAAAAGCTCATTTGACGCGTCCACAAATTCGCTCGTCCACAGATCGAAGTCATCTCGTTGATGCGCGGAAGGAGCACGACCCTCGTAGGACCGAAGTAAAGCGTTTCGCTGCGAGAGAACCCGAACGTGACGCTCGACCACCTCTCCGGCGGCGTGCTCGACGTCAGTCAACAGTGTGGTTAAAAAGACTCGACGGAACTCAGGGCCACCACGTACGACGTCAATACCTTCAGGGGTAAAAACCGTGAGGGGTAAGACCATCCCGAGATCGGCGCGCGAAGAGGGACGTTGGCCATTCAACAACATCTGTTTGGTGGTGTTTCGAACGTTTCGAGTCAACGTGAGGTCGATCTGAATCCGCCGCTCACGTTGACTCAGAACCCCGTGAACTTCAGCGACGGTAGCCCCGTTTCGAATGAGATCGCTCGCACTCGAAGTGCGAAAAGAGCTCGCCGTGGCCAGCGCCGCGACGGCTTCAAGAACAGAGGTTTTACCCGTACCGTTGGCCGAAAGAAAGACCGTTACTGCCGAGGGATCCGGTTCAATGGTTAGTTCATCAAAGAGGCGGAACTCTCGAAGTCGCAACTCGTAGAGACCCACACGTAACTCGTATTACTGCACGCGTACGGGCATCAAAAGATAACGGAATCGTAAATCGTCGATTCCGTGCACCATTGCCGGACGTACTGAGTCCGACATCTCAAGAACGATCTCATCACCCGGTACCGCCTCAACCCCGTCAATAAGAAAGTTTGGATTGAAGGCAATGGTGATTTCCTCACCAACGTAATCCGCGTCGACGTTGTCTTCGACGTCTCCCGCGTCGTGACTTTGTGTTCGAATGTCGACACCGCGCTCGTGCATGGTGAGTCGCACTGATGAGGTGGAGTCCTTCGCGAGCAACTTGGTGCGCTTGAGGGAGGTCAGTAGGGTGTCTTTGGCGATTCGCAATTGATTCGGGTAGTTCGCGGGAATTAACTGGAGAACTGAGGGGTAGTTGCCGTCGATGAGCCGAGAAGCGATGCTGGTATTGCCCACGATGAAACAGATTTCGGCGTCAGAAAGAGCCACACCGATTTCGGCGTCCGCCGATAAAGAAGAGGAGGCTCTTTGAAGTTCTTGGAGCGCCCGGGCGGGAACTAATAGGTCTTGGTTACCCCCGAGCCCCTTCACACCAGGGACATCGCGCACCGCTAGCCGGTACGAATCAGTCGCGATCAGCCGTAGCTCCTCGTTGTCGGTCGTAAACAACACCCCGGTCAAGAGAGGGCGGGCGTCGTCATTAGCCGCGGCGCGCACTACTTGGTTGAGACCTTGAACCAAGTCAAGTGCCGGGATGGAGGTCATCGCTCCTGAAATCGGCGGAAGATTGGGGTAGTCCATGACTGAGAAGGTTCGGAGTGAGAACTTCGCCCGACCGAGCGAAATCTCAACATGCTCATCGTTGCTCGCCACGGTCACCGCACCGGCTTCAAGTGAGCGAACAGCGTCGACGATCAATCGCGCTGGAACGACGGTGGATCCGTCTTCAATACCAATGACGTCAACCGTCGTACGTGCGGTGATATCAAGATCGGTTCCAGTGACCACCAACTGATTTCCGCTGAGGTGCAGCAGTATTCCAGAGGACGCGCCAATCAATCGAGTCGCGACTACTCGGCTCGCCGCGGTGAGTGCCTCGACCAGTATGTCGCGTTCAGATCTGAACTTCATAGGACTGCCTTTCCTAGGTACTGAGGATACGTGTGGTTATTCATATAGAAGGTGGTTCGTAGTAGTAGGTCTGTGGATTTGTGCGTTAGTTTTTGATTCACCTGGTCTCTCGATCTTTCAGTAAGAGCCACTACCCCACAACACTGTGTAGAACTCCTTCAAGTAACAACATTCAAGTCGCAACTTCTGTGGAGTACTTCGTGAATTCTCAGGTGATAGACACATCGGTGTACATCGGTTTCCCACAGTTTCGTAACTAGTTCTCCCCCTGCAATCGCCGTTTCAACTGATTTATTTGGGCTAAGAGCTCGGGGTTCGAAGCCAGTTGTTCTTTGATTTTCTCCACTCCACTAATAACGGTGGTGTGATTTCGTCCATCAAAAATGCGCGCAATCATCGGATACGAGTAATTATTTAGCAAGTCACGTATTAAATACATCGCCACGTGACGAGCTCTGACAAGTGGTCGAAGACGTTTCGAGCCACGGACGTCTTCGACGGAGAGACCATAAAAATCCGCGACGACACTCAACACGGTCTCCGGACGTAGGACGATCTGGTCCTGGCCAAGATTTGTGAGATGAGCTTTGGCCAACTCTAAACTGATGGGTTCCTGGCGCAAATTGGCAAAAGCACGCAACATGGTCACCGAGCCCTCGAGTTCGCGGATGTTGTCGCGAACTCGATGGGCGATCCACTCAGCGACGTCGTTGGGTAGTGAGATGCCCTCACGCTCGGACTTGGATCGAAGAATGGCGATTCTGGTCTCGAGATCGGGTTGATCGATTTCGGTGACGAGTCCCTGGAGAAGACGACTACGAAAACGTTCCTGAAGTCCCGCGAGGTCGCGTGGTGAGCGATCCGACGTCAAAACAATTTGTTTTCCCTCGCCGTGCAGAGCGTTGTACGTGTGAAAAATCTCCTCGTGGAATGTCTCTCCACGGGTCTCCATGAACTGGATGTCGTCAATCAACAAGACGTCGTTCTCGCGATAGCGCTCATGCAGCGCGAGTTGGGTGCGCGTTTGAATGGCGCGAATGAAGTCATTCAAAAACGTCTCGGTCGACACGTAGAGAACCTTGCGGCCGGGGTAATTCTCTTGAACGTAGTTCCCGATGGCGTGCAAGAGGTGAGTTTTGCCCAGGCCCGAGTTCCCATAAATCATGAGCGGGTTATAGGCCCGACCAGGAGTTTCTGCGACTGATTGTGCCGCGGCGAAGGCGAGGCGATTGGAGGAACCCGGCACGAAGGAATCAAACGTCATTCGTGGGTCAAGACGTGCGGGGCGATCGACACTGGCGGCGAACGTTGCGATCGGGGTCTCAGGAACAACGACTACCTCGGGCTCGTGTGTCGCTCGATCCGGGTTCTCACTCGAGACGGTGAGTGACACCACTACGTCGTGGCCGATTAAGCGTGTCGCTTGCTCGGTAATGAAGGGTAGGTAACGCTGTTGGACCCTAAGAAGCTGAATTTGATTCGGCGCGCCAATGACGATTTCGTCGTCACGATAATCCACAAGGTGAAGTGTGCTTAATCCGGCGGCCCAAACGGCCTCAGAAGCGTTGCTCTGCAAGGAGTCACGAAGTGCTGACCAGATGTCCTCCGCGCTTTGCACTGTTTTCCTCCACAGAACGACTTCGACATTATCCACAGGCAATTCGGCGGAGATTTCCGCCTCTTTCACTACGGGGAACGTCACCATACACCGAAATACGCCGTCTCGTCCAAGGACCAGACGGGGTGGGTTAAGATTGCGCTCCGGAGCACGCGTCACCCCCTGGGGGATGTCGTTCGACGTGGTGCCAGTGTTTGAGATGAGGAATCTGTGAAGCGTACGTATCAACCAAATCAGCGTAAAAGGGCGAAAACCCATGGTTTCCGCGCCCGTATGCGAACCAAGGCCGGTCGAGCCGTGTTGAAGGCACGCCGCGCCAAGGGTCGTCAGCGGTTAACGGTTTAGTTCCAATGCCCGGTCGGGTCAGTGCCCGACGGCAGTTCGCGCTGCTCGCTCGTCCACTGGCCCGGGGTCAAAGTGGTCCACTTCGTGTGAGCTACGCCCAGGATCCCAGTACGGAATCCCAAGTGGCCGTGGCCTTCGCGATTGGTCGAAAGGTAGGAAACGCCGTTGTCCGCAATCGCATACGCCGTCGACTCCGCGTCCTGGTCGACAAAATCTCCCCACCCCCGCGTCCTGGTTTGTACCTGATCAGATGCGGTTTTGAAACCGAAGGTCTTACCTATGAACAACTCCACCACCACCTTGAGCGAGCCCTCAATCAGCTCCGCGACGCCTAGGCCCTCGCGCCTGGCGCAAGGGTTTTTGCGTCTCATACGGATCTATCAACTGTTCACGTCGGGCCGCCCCTCCCCTTGTCGCTTCTTTCCGTCGTGCTCGAATTACGCCTCTGAGGCAATTGAGAAACATGGCGCCGGCCGCGGCCTGTTTTTGGCCCTGCGCCGACTTTCGCGATGTCGACCCCTCGGTCCACACGGCATCGACCTCGTACCCGAATCTAGAAAATCCAGGAGTTCCTGACCATGAGTTCCCTCATCCACGCCGTGAGCACGATTGCCCACCCAATCTTCCAGTTTTTCGGATTCTTGCTGGCGTTCTTCTACAGCGCGATTCCGAACTATGCCGTTGCCATCATCTTGTTGACCATCGTGATTATGGGGGCCCTCACGCCCTTCACGATCAAGAGCACGAAATCAATGATGTCGATGCAAAAACTTCAGCCCGAGATAAAAAAAATGCAGGCGAAGTACAAGGGGCCTGAGAATCGTCAACTTTTGAACGATGAATTGATGAAACTCTACCGCGAGGAAGGGGTTAACCCGCTTGGTGGATGTCTCCCCCTTGTCCTTCAGGCCCCATTTCTATTTATTTTGTATAGTGTCATCAAAGGACTTTCGTACACCACGATGGTAAAGGGTGCACTGGTCGCGCAACCTCGTTATATACCCGACACTTCCAAGATGTACACGAACCTGGTCCACTCAGGTGGTCAGATCAAAGTCTTCGGCATGGACTTAAGCCTCAAGTCATTCAGTAGCCACGGCTCCTTTATGGCGGCGGTCCCCTTCTTTGTGTTCGTTGCGGTCGCGGTGGGCTTGCAGTACTTCCAGATGGCGCAGATGAATACCCGTAACAAGAAGTCAGGTCAAACGATGCCGAGCCAGCAACAGGCGATGCAGAGGTTTCTCCCCATTGTTTTCGCCTACTTCTACTTGGTGATTCCTGCGGCCGTCGTGCTTTACATGATCGTGTCGACGGCCATTCGAATCATTACTCAAGATCTGATGTTTCGAACCGGAGTTTCCAATCCGATAAAGAACGGCGTAGAGCGCGTCCTTCCACCCGTTGAAAAGAAACCTGACGAGGATGTTAAAACCGTGAACCCCCCCGCCAAACCTTCAACCATCAAGTCGCAACAACGATCGAGGGCGAAGAAGAAGAGAAAGGCCCGCTAACCCATGGACTGGGTAGAAACCACTGGAAAATCAATAGATGAAGCGATGGATCGAGCTTTGGCGCATCTGGGCGTGCATCGAGATGACGCCGAGATCGAAGTATTGGAAGAGCCCAAGGCCGGAATGTTTGGTCGGGTAAAGGGGGAGGCGCGCGTACGAGCTCGGGTCATTCCTTCTAGTCCGCGGCCGAAGCGTTCGCGACGTCCGGGCGCTCGAGAGGATCGAGGGCGCTCGAGTGAACCGCGTACCCGCCAGCGCAGCCCCAAAAAGACCGACGCGCAAAACGGTGATGTTGAAGTGAAACGCGATAGTGAGCAAAAGCGGCCGGCACAAGACCGTGATCGCCAAGTAAAGAACGAAAAGAAGGGCAAGGCCCCGAAGAAGGAGGAAGTCATGGCTGAAGGAATGTCGCTCGCGGAGCAAGGGGCGGTAGCCAAAGAGTTCCTGGAAGGATTACTGGGCTCAATGGGAATCACGGCGCACGTCGACGTCAGGGAAATCGATGAAGAAACCGTGGAAGTCGCGGTCAATGCCGATCCGCCGACGGAACTTGGTGTGCTGGTCGGCCCACGCGGGACGACACTGCAAGCCCTGCAAGAAGTGACGCGTACTGTTGTTCAATCAAAGAGCGCTGCGCGCACCGATCGGATTTTGGTGGACGTGGCACAGTACCGTGAACGCCGGGTGGCCGCTCTCGGGCGTTTTGCTAGTCAGGTGGCCAGTGAGGTTCTCGAAACGGGCGAAGAGCGAGCCCTCGAGCCGATGTCGGCCGCGGACCGCAAGGCCGTACACGACGCGCTTTCCTCGGATGACAAGATCGTGACGCGGTCGGAGGGCGAAGAGCCTCGCCGCTTCGTGGTGGTTGCTCCGGCATAATAAATTAATGCAAAGTGAATGGTTGTCTCGCGCCCTCGAAGATTCGAGGGCGCGAGGTTTTTTGGGTCCCGCTGCGCTTGAACCGCATGTCGATCATGCTCTTGAATTCGCCCAGGTCTGGGAGTCCCTTCACGAAGCACCTCCGAACCGATTCCTCGATATGGGCAGCGGCGGTGGACTTCCGGGCCTGGTACTCCTAGAGCGTTGGGCCAGTTCCGGAGTACTCCTTGATTCAATGGAACGCCGAACCAGTTTTTTAGCCGAGGTCTTGGCCAGGGAGGGTGCCCCGGTACTCGGCGAAGTAGTTACTGAGAGAGCTGAGATTGCTGCTCGGCGGGACGGGTTTTCGGCGTCGTTTGATCTCGTGGTCGTTCGATCTTTCGGCCCACCTTCGAGAGTCGCCGAATGCGGCACTCGCTTTTTGCGTATCGGCGGAGTTTTGGTCGTTTCGGAACCACCCGGGCCAGAACAAGGTGAAGCACGTTGGAACGTAGGGGCGTTGGAGGAACTCGGCTTGCGGTTGAGTTCGTACGTTCGACACGAATTCGGTTTTCAGGTAATAACGAAAGTAAGTCCGACGCCCGATCAGTTCCCCCGCTCGACGACGAGCCTGAAAAAGCGCCCGTTGTTTTGATGTTTCACGTGAAACAATCGCGCGTTGAGGCGCTCTCAGTTTTAAATGTTTCACGTGAAACATCTTTCGTTACTTGGATTTTTGAAATCGTGTTGCCACTCGCTCTTTTTGTGACGCCAAAACCGTGACTAATGTTTCACGTGAAACCTCGGTACTTGACGGCCCCTCGAAAACGGTGTTGAATTGCTGTGGTTCGACGAAGTGTCGGTTAGGTTCCTAGGTCGGAAAGAGGCTCATGGCGGACGCCACCAAGACGAGGATTTTTGCCGTTGCCAATCAGAAGGGTGGAGTCGGAAAAACGACCACCACCACGTCTCTGGGTGCGGCGCTTGCGGAAAAGGGAAAGCGCGTGCTCGTGGTCGATCTGGACCCACAGGGAAACGCCACGACCGGTTTAGGCGTGGACGGGCGCCAGTTTGAGCGCTCCGTGTACGACGTGCTTCTAAATGACGTGCCAATGGTCGACATTGTCGAGCCGACGGGATTCAATAACCTTTTCGTGGCGCCGGCGACGCTCGATCTGGCGGGTGTGGAGCAAGAATTGACTTCAGTCATCTCCCGCGAACTACGACTTAAGCGAGCTTTAGCGTCCGTGGAGGGAGATTTTGACTATATCTTCATCGACTGTCCCCCGTCGCTTGGCCTGATCACGATCAATGCGTTTGCCGCCGCCACCGACATCATGGTCCCAGTACAAACCGAGTTTTACGCTTTGGAGGGTCTCACACAGCTTCAGCGAATCGTTGATCTCGTCCAAAAGAATCTGAATCCAAGTTTGCGTATTACGAAGGTCGTCTTGACCATGTACGACGCTCGTAACACGCTCTCGACGGACGTTGCGAAGGAAGTGCAGCGCCATTTCGAGCACGAGTTGTGTAAGACCGTCATCCCCCGCACCGTTCGACTGGCAGAGGCACCGTCTTTCGGACAGCCGATAACCGTTTTTGACCCGTCATCAAAGGGCGCCAAGGCGTACCGTAATCTTGCAGAGGAGATTCTCAATGGCTAGAAAGCCTGGACTTGGAAAGGGACTTGGGGCCCTAATCCCCGATGGAGAAGGGACGACGGCCACGATCGAGGTTCCTGTGGTCCACGATGCCGGACCGCTTCGCAGGGTGTCCGTCGACTCGATTCGTCCGAACCAGTTTCAGCCGCGCAAGGCTTTTAATGATGAAAGTCTGCAGACGCTGGCGGCGTCGGTGAAGGAGCTTGGCGTTCTTCAACCCCTCATTGTTCGTCCGATTGATGGCGACCCTGATCACTACGAGCTCATCGCGGGGGAGCGCCGTTGGCGCGCAGCGGCACTGGCCAATCTCGAGACGGTGCCGGTACTTTTGCAGATTGACGTCAATGACCGACTCTCACTGGAACAGGCGGTCGTCGAGAACCTGCATCGCGTCGACCTACATCCGTTGGAAGAAGCGGCGGCCTATCAACAACTCATCGATGAATTTGATTTGACTCACGATCGTGTAGCACAGCGGGTGGGCAAGAGTCGGGCATATGTTACGAATACGTTACGACTGCTTCAGTTGGGTGAAACGGCCCAAAGTGCTTTGGCTTCGTCGCAGATTACGGCGGGGCACGCTCGCGCCCTGCTCGCCGTAAGTGATCCAAGTGCGCAGGCAACCATGGTGGCGCGCGTGATCAAGAATGAACTTTCGGTGCGCGCGACCGAAGAGGCCGTCAAGGTATTTCTTGAACCTAAGCCGGTGGCGACTCTCGAAACGTCCTCCAAGACTGGCGCGACAGCGGGTCCACGACTTCGCCCGGTTCCGGATGCCTCTGTGGCGGAGCTGGAGAATCTTCTCGAGAACTATCTCGATACCCGGGTTCACGTGGACTTGAAGGGCCGAAATGGCCGGATAATCATTGACTTTGCGGATCTTGATGACCTTGAGCGGCTCTACATCGCCATTTCAAAAGGAAAATAGCCTCAACCTTCAACCTAAGGCTCACCTTGAAGTTTTCCCCAAGTTGTGGATGAAGTTGTGGGTTAGTGGCGATTTTGGGCTCAAAGTGGTCAAAACCGTCTAAACGGGGCACTTCCGCCGATTACTTTTCCAGTGGTCTGTGGATAACTTGGCCCACACTGGCGACGATGGCGGTAACCACTTGGTGACGTTCCTGGTCAGGGCTACCACCAAACTCGACGTGGAGCGTCGTCATCTGGGTTTCGCGCAGAATTGGCAAGGCCATACCGGTTACTTCAACTCGCGGAGCATCTGGTGAGGCCGCGAGAATGGCCGCGATCGTGCTCGCCAAGTGTTCGCCGCGGCGTGAGTGGCTGCGGTAACCAGCCCAATAGTGCAAATGCACACCGTTGACCGACTCGAGGGTTGCCAGAGAAAGCACGAGCGCGACGCGTTGAGTGTTCGCGAACACGGCAATTTCCGTCGCGCTGGCGTCAAGAGGCACGTGGACGACGAATCGCCGGCGAAGTGCCGTGACGAGGTCATCGACGAGGGGGCCCTCGCCCCAAACGACGATTTCGGAGTCGTCAGGTCCCGTTTCTTCCAAGTTCCAGGCCTCGGTGACGAGTTGGCGCTCGTGGTGGCCACCCAGGCGATCGAGTTCGAGCACGGTCCCTCGGGTCACGGTCCCGCTGACTTCAATCCCCGAGTTCTCCTGAAACTCGCGCAGGGCTTGGTCGAGCAGAGGGCCGAAGATGCCATCGATGCGGCCGGGGTTAAAGCCCAACTGGGCCAGTCGAATCTGGACTTCGGCGACGTCGTCGCCTCGAAAGAATGGTGAGCTCAAAAAGAGCAGTCGCGAGCCGAGTTTCCACGTTGCTTCGCCGAGGCGCTCCCACGTGATCTGGTCAACGACGCCGGTCAGAGGGAGCCCCCGGGCGTGTTGGAAGCCTTCGACGACGGCGCGCGTACGCTTATTAAATACGACGTCGTCAGGCGAATCAATGAGGCCTAGCACCGAAAGACGGCGATGCAATTCGCGAACCGCGTCGCCGGTGTCGCCTTCGGAGAGCTGTCGAAAGTCCAGGGCGATTAGAGGTTCTGAGTGATCTCTTGGAGCAAAGCGCCCTTAGGTTTAGCGCCCACGAGGCGAGCGATGACCTGGCCGTCTTTGAAGAGCAGCAAAGTGGGAATGCTCATCACGGAGAACTTGGTGGCGGTAGCGACGTTCACGTCGACGTCCAGTTTGCCTATGGTGAACTTGTCAGACTGCTCGCGCGCGAACTCTTCGAGTATCGGGGCGATCATCTTGCACGGGCCGCACCATTCGGCCCAAAAGTCAACCAGAATTGGCTTTTCGGACGAGCCAACCACCTCATCAAAGGTGGCGTCGGTCAGGGTCGTGATGTTCGCACTCATGGCTACCTCCAAAACATAACGCGAGCAGCGTTACGTCCATCCACACTAGCGACCGCGCTTTAGAGTCCTTGCGCTTCGAGCCAGCGCTCGGCGTCGATGGCGGCGATGCAGCCCGAGCCCGCCGAGGTGACCGCCTGGCGATAGACGTCGTCTTGGACGTCTCCCGCGGCGAAGAGCCCCTCGATATTGGTGAACGACCCCACGCCGGTGCGCACGTAGCCGTTCTCGGCCAAGTCGACCTGGCCCGTGACGAGAGTGGTGTTGGGAATGTGGCCGATCGCCACGAATACCCCGGTCACGCTCAGCACACGCTCTTCGTTGCTGAGGGTGTCGCGTACCCTCAGGCCCTCGACCTTGGAGTCACCGAGCACTTCGAGGACCTGAGTGTTCCAGGCGAAGCGAATCTTTTCATTGGCGAAAGCGCGCTCTTGCATGATCTTTGACGCGCGCAAGGTGTCGCGCCGGTGGACGATTGTCACGCTCGTGGCGAAGCGCGTGAGGAAAAGCGCCTCTTCCAGAGCGGAGTCGCCGCCCCCTACGACGGCGATGTCGTGGCCGCGAAAAAAGAATCCGTCGCACGTCGCGCAGGTCGACAGACCGTGGCTCAAGAGACGTGCCTCGCCCGGTACGTCCATCATCAGCGACTGGGCGCCGGTGGCCAAAATAACCGCGTCGGCCGTGACGCCCGGCTCTTCCGCGTCGCTGCTCAGCCACGCGCGAAACGGACGCCGGGTCGTGTCGAGCCGTTGGACCTTGTCGACGAGGAGTTCGGCACCAAATCGCAGCGCCTGCATTCGCATGTTCGCCATAAGTTCGGGACCAGAAATCGCCTCAGGGAAACCCGGGAAATTTTCAATATCCGTGGTCAACATCAACTGGCCGCCGGGCTGGTCGCTGGTCGAAGAGGGTTCACCTTCGATCACGAGGGGATCGAGTTGCGCCCGTGAGGAATAGATCGCCGCGGTGAGGCCAGCCGGGCCGGAACCGATGATGAGAACGCGAGTGTGAACGGGCATTACTTCCTTAGGTTGAGTGGTCGCCGACGTCGCCAAATGATCAGTCCCGCGATCAGCGAAAGACCACCGATCAGGAAATAGCTCAGCCATTCGCGCCCCGAGAACAAGTAGACGTTCATGAGACGAACCAGTCCGATTATCACGACGCTCACCAGGACCAACGAAACCAAGAGCAGGATAAAGCCGTACGCCAAAAATCGTCCAGCGAGCAAGATGGGTCGAATGACTCGGTCGTGGACGACGTCGAGAGCGTGGTCAATCAGTCCGAGCAGACGGTCGACGAGATCGGGTTCGTGCCCAGAAGCATCACTCACGCTACGAACTTACCCGCGTTCGGCTAACTCAGGCCCTGATCCAAGCCAAACCAATGATGCCGGGGCCGCCGTGCGTGCCCACCACGGGACCAATGTTGGTTTCGATGAGGGGTACTTCGCTCGAAATTGGGGCGACGAGTGAGCGCAGTGTCGCGATGTCGGCGTCGCTGCAGGCGCCGTGCATGAGGGCTAACCGGCGAAAGGGCGCCAGCTCTTGCGCCCGGTGCGCGATGGCGGCGAGGGCTTTGGCGCGCGTGCGCTGTCGACCCGCCTCGGCGACCACGCCGCCCTTGAGCTCAACGAGGGGCTTGATCGACAGGACCTGACCGAGGAGCGCCTTCGCACCGCCGACGCGCCCTCCCTTGATGAGGTGCTCGAGCGTGTCGAGAGCCGCCACGACACCGACCCGCTCGATGAGATCCGTCGCTCGTTCACGCAACTCTTCGAGCGAGGCTCCGGCGTTGGCCGCCTCGGCGACGTCGACCGCCATCAGACCCTGAGCCATCGAAACCGCGAGGGTGTCGATCACGTTGACGGGAATGGTCGCCGCCACCGCTTCGCCCGCGAGCGTGGCCGATTGAAACGTGGCCGAGAGGTGCGAGGAGAGGGCGAGGACGATGACGCCGTCGTAGCCATCGCGGGCGGCTGATTCGTAGACCTCCTGGAACGCGCCCACCGAGGGCGCGGAGGTTTCGGGAAGCTCCTTCGCGCTCTTGCACCGGGCCCAGAACTCACTCGGGGAAAGGTCGGTGCGGTTCGAGAACTCCTGGCTGCCGAAGCGAATCGTCAATGAGACCACCGCGATGTTGAATCGTTCGACAATCTCGTCGGGTAGGTCGCAGGCGCTATCGGTTACTACGCGAATTCGGCTCATCTTTCCTCCTTGGCCCCCTAGAGCCTTGCACCATTTCGAGAAGCCCTCGCCACTCGGCGCGCCAAGACCAGTACTACCAAGGCGTAAACGATCAGTCCCGCCACGAGCGCCCCCGCGAGTCGTGCCACTAGGCCGAGCCCCTGATTCCACGCGGGTCCGGCGTACGAGGCGGCCATGGCGAGCGTGGCGAGTCCCGAGGCGAAGAGACTTCGCTGGACGTGCACGCTCCAAAGAGCGGGCGCCAGGGGAACGTCGAGTCGACCGATGGTTATTAACGCGACGATGGCCGCGGCGCCGTAGGCGAGCGAGACGCTGGCGGTCAAGCCCGCGAGTGAGTGGCGTCCAAGTACGAAGCAGAGGCCGATCGTCAGGGCATTTTCTAGGGCGTAGAGCACAAAGACCGTTCGTGCCCGTTGCATGGCCTGGAGTCCGCGTATCACGAGCTGAAAGACGGTAAAGCCGGGCAGTCCGGCCGCAAGGATCGCGAGCACGACCGCGGCCGAGAGCCGGTGCGTTGCGTTCAGATGGTTCAGGAGTGTCGCGACGATGGGCTGAGCGAGAATTATGAGCACAAAGGTGCACGGAATGATGATGACGAGGGATTGACGCAGTCCAAATCGAAGTCGCTCGGCGAGCGCGGCGAAGTTTTTCTGGGTCGCGAAAGCGGACAACTGTGGCGTGAGCGCGCTGAGCACGGAGACCACGACGACCGCGTAGGGCAACTGCATGAAAGACCAACCGTAGGTGTACGCGCTCACCGGACCACTGCCACCGACGCCAAAGGCGAAAGCTAGGACCACGTACAAAGATGCCTGATTCGCGATGACTACGAGCAAGGTCCAACTACCTAAGCGCGTCACGGCTTTGACCGCGGGGTCACGAAGATCGAGGCGAAAGGTCATGCGCCACAGGTCAGCTCGTGCGAGGGAGGGTAACAGGGCCAGGAACTGGAGTCCTACGCCGAGCGACGTGCCTAGTCCGAGGTAGAGAAGGTGCCTCGTCCCCTGGACACTCGCGACGGTGGGTGAGGGATCGACGAGATGAAACCAAACGAGCACCGCGATACACACGAAGTTATTTACGACGGGCACCCACGCCGGGGCGCCAAATCGCCGGCGTACGTTCAAGAGAGCCGTCGCGATCCCGATGAGTCCGTAGAAGAAGACCTGGGGGACGAACCAGCGCAGCAGTTCGGTCGCTACCGCGCGCTGGTGCGTCATGGTGGCGCTGGCCACGGTGGAGCCCGAGTGCTGGAGCAGGGTGAAGCTTTTGATGATCAACGGTGCGGCCACCCACGACGCCACTGACGCGAGCAAGAGCGCCAGCAACGCGCCAGTGACGACGCTCGAAATGGAGCGCCACGCTTTGCGCTCACCGTCGAGGGCGAGACGTTCGACGAATACCGGGATGAACGTGGCGCTCATGACTCCGCCGAGCACGAGGTCGAACAGCATGTTGGGCACCGTGTTGGCGAGGTTGAAGGCGTCAGCAAGCGGTGTGAAGCCGAGCACCCAGGCGAGTACGAGGACGCGCAGAAGCCCGGTGAGCCGCGAGGCGAGCGTGCCGCTGGCGATCGACACGACCCGCGACGAATGGGTTTTGCTGGGGCTCACCGGGCGTGACGACCTTTGTGGCGTCGACGGTTCGTGCGGTACCACCACAGCCCAAGAACGAACACCGAGGCGGCGGTCAAAAGGTAACCCACCACCGACGTACCCGCGATACGTACCTGTATCGCGGCACGCGCGAGGACGACCTGGTTGTTGGGCGTGGTGAGCACTACCTGGAGGGTTAAGGAACTACCTCGCGAACTCTCGGTGGGCACGCGTACCGTGTTGGTCGGCGAATTCATGTCGACGGCGACGGAGTTGCCCTTGGGGAACGAGAGTCGGTCCGTCACCAGGTGCACGATGCCGCTCACGGCGTAGCCCGCGTGGCTGATGACCGTTATCGGCAGGGCCGTTCCCGGGCCGGCCAAGGTAATCGAGCTCGGATCTATCGAGAAATTCTGCAGCTGCTGGTTGAAGAGGAAGTTCGCCGCCGCCAAAGCGTTGGAGCGTCGGCCGGAAGACCCCACAATTTCGGCCCGGGCCACCGCGACGTGCAGTTGCGTGCGAACGATCGTCGACGAAACCGCTGGCGCGTAGGAGTTCACGTTACCGATCAACGTGGTGAGCACGGCGACGTTGCGTGAAGACCAGCCCGGTGACGCGGGCACCGCAGCGAGCGCGCGCGTGGCGGGAGCGCCGTTGGTGGCGATCAACGAACTCGTAAAGAGCGGTGGAAGTGACGACAGGTGCGCCAAGGGATTGCTCGCGAGTCCCTTCAAGAGCGCCGCGAGGTACACCGAGGAGGTGTTGCCGGCGGGCACCGTGATCACCACCGTGCGAGCGCTGGGGGCGTTGGGCGCCTCGAAGTGCAAGAACGCCAGTGTCGCCAGAGCGAGCGCCGCTCGACGACCGGGTTCAATGGCGGCGTTGGTGCTCAACGTCGAAAGGGGGCCGTCGGTCGCGAGCGCGGTGACGCCGGACACTCCCGGCAGTTGAAACGGTGCGCCCCAGGTCAGAGTTTGAGATGGTGCGTTGGCCAGAGCGGACTCGGGAAGGATGACGTCGGTCGCGCCCGTGCGGCTCAAGGCGAGCGCCGACGCGGTGGTGGGTGAGCCCGAAAGCACCACGGGGCCTGCGCTATAGCGACCCGTGACGCTTTGGAGCAAATTGTCGGTCAAATCAAACTGCTCGCTGACCTGAGTCGAGAATCCGTTGGCGATGAGCCCCTGATAGTCAATGGTGCCAGGAGGGGCATTTAGCGCGACGTGTTGGGGACTCGCGAGTGCTGCGATGAAAGCCGTTCGGAGGGGATCGCTCACGGGTGACTCATTAAGAACGCTCAAAAAGCGGTAGTCGGTCGCGAGGGCGAGGGGGGAGTTGGTGGCGTGGGCGATGGCCTGAAGGACCGCGGTCGCACGACGCGGGTGAATCGCCGAGCCGGGTTCGAGCGTGGCGACGAGCGCGACGCGCAGGGGCTGGGCGACGAACGACTGCTGGACCGTGATGAGCGACCACTTCGCTCGCGTGACACTTCCGACACGTACTTGGTAGCGCAGGGGGTAGACGCCGTCGCAGGTGCTGCTCGGGCACGTCAGGTGCAACTCAGGACGCATACCGGCGCACTTGCCCGAAGGCGCGACTTGGCTCCGCGTGTAGAGGGTGAGCGAAAAGTTCGCCACGCCGTGATCGAGGCAACTCAGGTCAACCGCGGAGGTCGAGACGGGCGCCGCCAGATCGCCCCCGCCACTGATGATGTTCTGAAGCGCTCCGCGTTCCGTCAGTGCCGGGTAGAGGCTGAGCGTCAGCGCGGCGCTCTTCGAGGTGGTGCCGACGAGTTGCAGCGAGATGCTGAGAACTCCGGCACCTTGGTGGGGGAGTTTCGTGACGACGCTTTGGTGAATCACGCGAAAGTTGGCGAGTCCCGCGGCCGACACTGAAGTGGGCCACGTCAACGTCGCGAGGCTGAGAAATGCTACGACGAGCGCCCGCCACCAGGTCGAAATACGGTGGAACATGCAGTTACAGGCTACTGTCGCGCGACTTGCGCACCGGGCGCCCGCTACCCTTCTTTCGCAGTGACCTCCCCTGAATCCGCCCACGATCGCCTGAGCGAACTCGCGACTCTGTCGCGGCCCGTGGCCAACGCGTTTCACGACGCGGGCTTCGAGCTCTACGCCGTAGGGGGCGCGGTGCGTGACGCGCTGCTCGGTGTTCGCTCACCGGGTGAGCGCGAGATTGACTTCACGACGAACGCGCGGCCCGACGCGGTGGCCGTCCTGCTCGCGCCACTTTGCAGCGCGACCTGGGAGCAGGGTCGAGCCTTTGGCACGCTGGGCGGCAATTTGCGCGCGAACGGGCTCAAGGTGGAAGTGACGACCTTTCGCTCCGAGGCCTACGTCGATCACTCGCGCAAGCCCGCGGTGCAGTGGGGTGACTCACTCGAGGCCGACCTGTCTCGTCGCGATTTCACGATTAACGCGCTGGCGCTCGACGTCGTGGCGCTGAACCAGGGCACGCCGGGAGTTCAGACGCTGTTCGACTACTTCGGGGGTTTCGCCGATCTGCACGAACGCGTCCTTCGAACCCCAATCGATCCCGAGACGCTCTTTCGCGACGACCCGTTACGTATGCTGCGCGCCGCTCGGTTCGCCGCGCGCTTCGACCTTGCCATTGATCCGGCAGTCGAGTTGGCAGCCAAGGCGATGGCCGAGCAACTGGCCAAGGTCTCGGCGGAGCGGGTGCGCGGTGAACTTGATCTTCTACTACTCACTGACCGGCCCTCAATCGGCCTCGACTTCATCGTGCGTACCGGCTTGGCGGACGTTTTCTTTCCAGAACTTCCCAAATTGCAGCTCGAGCAAGACCCGGTTCACCAGCACAAGGACGTGTTAAGGCACACCTGGGCCGTCGTCGATAAGACGTCGCCCGCGCTCACGCTGCGCCTGGCCGCGCTCTTCCACGACATTGGCAAACCCAACACGCGCGCGTTCAGTGAAGACGGCGTCACGTTTCGCTTTCACGAGGTCGTCGGGGCCAAGATGACGCGCAAGCGAATGGCGGCGCTCAAGTACTCCCAAGAGATGATCGATGACGTGTCGATGCTCGTTGAACTGCACTTGCGATTCCACACCTACAAGATGGGGTGGAGTGACAAGGCGGTGCGACGGTACGTGCGAGACGCGGGGTCACTCCTGAACGAACTGAACGAACTGACGCGCTGTGACTGCACGACGCGCAACGCCCGTAAGGCCGCCGCGCTCGCGAAACGTATGGACGAGCTCGAGGAGCGTATTGAGGAAGTTCGCGCTCAAGAAGACCTGTCACGGCTGCGACCGGCGCTCGACGGCGTGGCGGTGATGGCCCTGCTCGGCGTCGCGCCGGGTCCAGTCGTGGGCCGGGCCCTCAACTTCTTGATGGAGATTCGACTCGACGAAGGAGAGATCACGACCGAAGAGGCCGAACAGCGACTTCGTGCGTGGTGGGCAGCGTCTCACTGACCTCGGCGCGGTTCGTGAACGAATCGCGCCCTTCGCGTTGCCTTAGGGCCAGACCGGATTGTCGGCGCCATCGTTGGCGAAGGATTCGACCATGTCGTGAGCGACGTCGTCGTGGAACTGAATAGGCGGTGACTTCATGAAATACGCCGAGGGTCCGATGATCGGACCACCGATGCCACGATCGAGAGCGACCTTGGCGCAGCGCACCGCGTCGATGATGACGCCGGCTGAGTTCGGTGAGTCCCAGACCTCGAGCTTCAGCTCGACGTTGAGGGGCACGTCACCGAAGTTGCGGCCCTCCATGCGGATGTAGGCCCACTTGCGGTCCTGTAACCACGGCACGTGGTCGCTCGGTCCGATGTGAACATCGCCGGGCTCCATCTTGGAGAGTTCCAGCTGGGAGGTCACGGCCTGGGTCTTGGAGATCTTCTTTGATTCGAGGCGTTCGCGGTCGAGCATGTTCTTAAAGTCCATGTTCCCGCCCACGTTGAGTTGGTACGTGTGATCAAGGGTCAAGCCACGGTCTTCGAAGAGACGCGCCAGAACTCGGTGCACGATCGTCGCGCCCACTTGGCTCTTGATGTCGTCACCGATGATCGGCACCTTCGCGTCGGCGAACTTCTTCGCCCACACCGGATCCGAGGCGATGAACACGGGGATGGCGTTCACGAAGGCCACGCCAGCGTCGAGGGCGGCCTGAGCGTAGTAACGCTGCGCGTCCTCAGAGCCGACCGGCAGGTACGACACGAGCACTTGGGCGCGAGCGTCACGAAGTGCCTGGACGACGTCGACGGGCTCAGCGGGCGACTCGTCGATGGCTTCTCGGTAGTACTTGTTCAGCCCGTCCATCGTGGGGCCGCGCAGGACCGTCACGCCGAGGGAGGGAACGTCGGCGAACTTGATCGTGTTGTTTTGGCCACCGTCGATGGCCTTGCCAAGGTCGTTGCCGACCTTGGTGGCGTCGACGTCAAATGCCGTGACGAACTCGAGGTCGCTGACGTGATAGCCGCCTAGGGTCACGTGCATTAGCCCGGGGACGTTGTCGCCCGGCTTCGCGTCACGGTAGTAGGTGACGCCTTGGATGAGTGAGCTGGCACAGTTACCGACACCCGCAATTGCTACGCGAATCTTCTCCATGGCTCTCCTTTCGTGGGTTTCTTACTTCGCCTCGCGGGCGAAATTCTGCTGGTTACTGCGTTCGATGGACAACATGTCGTCAATCCATTCGAGATCGAGTTCGACGCCGCGCGCGGCGTGCTCCATCACGGCGCGCGCGTAACTGTCAAGATCTTCATTGTTGGTTCCGGCGCGCACTTCACTCAGGCGCTCCAGGAGATCGGCTCGACGTCGCTCTAAAAGTCGAACGCGAAGTGTCGGCGTGAGGTGTCGAGCGAGCGCCACGCGCAGCGAGAAGTTTTTTCCATCATCCATCGTGCTCGGGTCGGCGAGGAGAGACTGAAACTCCTCTTTGCCGAGATCGGTAATTCGATAGACCTTTCGACCACGTCGCCCGAGACCGCTCGACGCACGAAGCGTTCGCAGTGACGCACGTTCTCCTGAGAGCGAACCCGTCGAGAGCGAAGCCAGTCGTGGCGCCGCCGGGGCCACCGCTTCGACGAGGCCGTGGCGCTCCAAGCGTGCCAGCGCGGGGTAAATCGATCCGAATGAGACGTTGGCCCAAATACCCAGCCGATCGCGCAACTGTGAGCGAATTTCGTAGCCGTGGTGGTCGCGTTCCATTAAGAGGCCCAGGACGGCGATGTCTAACACGCGAAATATCATATCACTTCGATATATCGAACATGACGGTCGTGTACCAAATAGGTTACCGGCGGCCTGTAGTCTCACCCCTAATGGAAAGACGGTACGCGTCCAGTTCGGCAGATGGGGCAGTGGTCGAGTTCGGTCTGGTGCGCCGCGTCCTCTTGGCCAAACTGGCGTCGGGCGAGATCCGTCGAGAGGACGTCTGCGACGCGCACCCGGAGTTACTGCGCGCCGCGAAGAACCTCGGACGCCCCTCGGGCGAGCGCTGCCCGGTGTGCCAGGCGGGCGAGCTCGTGGAGGTGACCTACGTGTTCGGCGCACGGCTGCCCGCGGGAGGAACGTGTCCGACGACCCGCGCTGAACTCTCGAAGTTCGAGCGCCGCGAAGAGCCGGTGCAGTGTTACGCGGTGGAGGTCTGCACGGGCTGCAACTTTCACCATCTCGCACGAAAGTGGTCGGCGGGCGGACGTCGCCGTCGCGCCAGCGTGACGGCGGCAACGACGTCAAAGGCGTCACAGTGAAGCTAAGCGCTCCCCAGCTGCGGGGTCGCAAGCGGCGAAATGGGGCCGCTCCGTTGGTGATGGTCACGGCCTACGACGAGCCCAGTGCGCGATTCGCGGCCGAGGCCGGCGTGGATCTGATCCTGGTTGGCGATTCGCTCGCGAACGTGGTCCTCGGCCAGGAAGACACGCTGCACGTCACCGTCGAGGCGATGTGCCACCACGTTCGCGCCGTAGCGGCCGCACGCTCGAACCTCCACGTGGTCGCCGACATGCCCTGGATGAGCTACCACGCTGGTGTCGGCGAGAGCGTGAAGAACGCCGCCGCCTTGATCCGTGCCGGAGCGGACAGTGTCAAGCTCGAGGGCGGGCGCGTTCGTCAAGAGGTGGTGCGCGCCATTCTCGATGCTGAGATTCCCGTCATGGGACACCTCGGCCTCACGCCGCAAAGCGTCATGACGTTTGGTGGCTTCAAAGTGCAGGCCAAGACCCGTGAAGCGGTCGAGCGCCTACTCTTGGACGCGAAGGTCCTCGAGGAGGAGGGCGTCTTTGCCATCGTGGTCGAGGGCGTCCCGGGTGTCGTGGGGACACGGCTCACCGAGGCACTCGAAATTCCCACCATCGGCATCGGCGCCGGACCCGACACGGACGGCCAGGTCCTGGTCTTTCACGACCTTTTGGGGCTCGGAAATCGTGCGCCGGCCAAGTTCGTTCGCCAGTACGCCCACTTGGGTCCCGTGATCACTGAGGCCATCGCCCACTACGCCGCGGACGTGCGAGAGGGCAGCTTTCCAGGGCCCGATGAGTCGTATCCCGATCCCGACGAACTCGCCCCGTAGGTGCTGCTTCCCACGAGGTAGACTTTCATCTCCCACAAAAGTGGGGAAATACCACATACCCTGCTCTGTCTTCCGCAGAGCCCGGCCCTCGGGCCTGGTCCAGAGGGAAAGGAAGGATGCCGATGAGGCCCTATGAAACCATGGTCGTGTTCGACACGACCATTGACGCGCAGGCGATCCAAGTTGCCCTTGATCGCGCGCTCGAGACTATTCGTTCGAATGCGGGAACGCCGGGGGCCATCGACCGTTGGGGGAAGCGTCCCCTGGCTTACGAGATCAACAAGCGCAAAGAGGGTTATTACGTCCTCGTGGAGTTCGTTGGAGAGTCCGAGACGGTGGTCGAACTTGACCGCATTCTCACCCTGTCTGACGAAGTCATGCGATTTAAGATCCTGCGCCGAGTGACGCGCACCACCAAGCGTCGCGCCGCGGCGTCGGCGTAAGCCGGACTCTAGGTAAAGGAGAAACATGGCCGATAACACCATCACCGTCGTGGGCAACGTGACCCGCGACCCCGAACTCAAGTTCTTGAACTCAGGACAGGCGGCGCTGCGACTGTCAATCGCGGTGAACCGGCGCTGGCTGAACCGTCAGACCCAAGAGTGGGACGAAAAAGTCTCTTACTTCGAGGTTGCCGGGTACGGTTCGATGGCCGAGAACGCCGCGAACTCGCTCGCGAAAGGCACCCGGGTCATCGTGACCGGCCGGCTCGAGCAGCGCAGCTGGGAGACCGAGAACGGCGACAAGCGGTCGATCGTCGAGATCAACGCTGACGAAATAGCCCCGTCGCTACGATTCGCGACCGCCGTCGTCACCAAAACTCCACGCCCGGAGGGCGGCTACCAGTCCGCCGGCCCGAGCGCCACACGCACCACCGAAACCCCGACGTACGCCTTCGATGAGGAGCCCTTCTAATGCCACGCATCAATAACCCCAAACCGCCAAAGCGCGCGCCGAAGATCGACACGCGCCGCGGCGCCAAGAAGAAGCCGTGCTCGTTCTGCCAGCACGGCGTTGACACCGTTGACTACAAGGACTTGGCGCAGTTGCGTAAGTACATCTCGGACCGCGGCAAGATTCGTGGACGCAAGGTGTCGGGCAACTGTCAGCAGCACCAGCGCGACGTGACCGACGCGATCAAGACCGCGCGGGAGTTGGCCCTGTTGCCGTACACCCAGCGCACCGTCACCGAACGTCGTGGCGGACGTGGCGGACGCGATGGCGGCCGTGATGGCGGCCGTGACGAACGTCGTGGCCCTCGTCCAGATCGTGAGAGTGCCGAAGTGGCCAGTGAGGTCGTCGAGGAAGCCATCAATGAAGACGTCATGGAACTCGTGGGCGCGACCGACGTCACTGAGTCGACCGAGGAGGTCGGCGAATGAAGGTCCTCTTGAGGAGCGACGTCCAGGGTGTCGGTCGCCGAGGCGACATCGTGGAAGTGAAATCGGGCTACGCCCGCAACTTCTTGTTGCCGAGCGGAGCCGCCCTCTCGGCCAGCGACGCGACCGAGGTGCAGGCCAAGGCCATGCGTCGTGCACGTGATCTTCGTGACGCGAAGAGCCGCGAGGCGGCCCTGACCCAAAAGAGCACCATCGAAGCGGCGGCGTTGACCATTGCGGCACGTGCGAGCGCCACGGGGCGTCTCTTTGGATCAGTGACGGAGAGCGACGTCGTGAACGCACTGCGCAGCGCGACGGGAATTTCACTCGACCGTCACGCGATTCACATGGTCGAACACCTAAAGGAGTTGGGCGCCGCGACCGCGACGGCCACTCTTTTTGACGGTGTGCTCGCGACGATCTCACTAGAGGTCATCGCGAAGTAGGCGAACGATTCTTGACAAGCAAATGGCCGGGGCGTTCGCCCCGGCCATTTTGCGTCGAACATGATGTCACACCCTGGGGCCAGACTGCGAATCCATGGAGTTAGGCACAGGAATTTCCACACGATGTTGTTCTTGCGCCACACAAGCGAAACCGGCAACCGTTGAGTACTTATGACTCAGATTGAATCGGAACGCAGTCGCCAGGTTTCAGGACGGGTGCCACCGAGCGCCATTGAGGCTGAAGAGTCGTTGATTGGCGCCATGCTGCTCTCGCCTGAGGCGGTATTGGTGGCGTACGAAAACGTGCAGGCCGAGGACTTTTATCGGCCGCTCCACGGACAGATCTACGGCGCCATCATCGCGCTGACCCACGCCTCTGAACCGGTCGACTACGTCACCGTTCAGGCGAAACTCCAAGAGCGCGGCGCGGGGGCAGTGGAGCTGAGCGTGCTTTCGGCGCTGCAACTCAACACGCCCTCGACGGCCAACGCGCAGCACTACGCCGAGATCGTTCGTGAAAAAGCGCAGCAGCGGCGTTTGATCGCCGCGGCCGGCGAGATCGTCGACGACGCGTACCAGGCGACCGACGACGTGATGGCGCTGATCGACGATGCCGAGCGCAAGATCAACGCGATTGGCGACAATCGCAAAATTGATTCGGTCTCCCCGCTTCATCGACTGTTGCTCGCGGAGGCTGACATCCTCGAGCAGCGCGGAGAGACGCGCGGTCAGCTCAATGGCCTCGAGACCGGCTACAAGTCACTCGACGCCATCCTTCAAGGGCTGCAACCAAGTTCGATGACGATTGTTGGTGCACGCCCAGGCACCGGTAAGACGGCCTTTGCGCTCGGAATCTTGATTCACGTAGGCGCCGCTGTCGGACGTCCCGCGCTCTTCTTCTCCCTCGAGATGAGTCGCCAGGAATTGGCCGAGCGTATCTTGGCCTCGACCGCGCGCATCGACTCGTCCAAACTGCGCACGGGCGACCTCAATCAGCACGACTGGGACCGCGCGCACGACGCTTTCGGCGAACTGCAGTC
>Ga0307373_10004178_pt1 | contig 24509 bp, 23 predicted proteins | sample OX2MG_FD_202534 | JGI IMG/M metagenome (GOLD analysis project Ga0307373, IMG submission 202534) | Soil microbial communities from Risofladan, Vaasa, Finland - OX-2 | ecosystem: Environmental > Terrestrial > Soil > Coastal area > Acid sulfate soil | place: Finland: Risofladan, Vaasa | collected...
CAATCGTGAGCGTCGGAAACGCAGTTAGAAAAAGCCACCGCACGCTATAACTCATCGCGATTCCCAGAACAATTCCGGCGAGGCACAGCGCGGTGGTTTCACTGAGAATCACACGCACAATATATCCCCGCGAAGCGCCCAGCGATTTCAGCACGCCGATTTCGCGCGTGCGCTCGATGATGGTGGTGTACATCGAGAGCAAAATCACAAGGAAGCCGATTCCGGCGGCCAGCATGATCATCGAGTGAATGAATGTTTGGAGGCCGGGAAGATTCGACGAAGTCATCAGCGACAAATAATCGCGCAGCGGGCGCACTTCGTAATGTGGCAGGAGTTGGCTGATTGCGCCAATCACTTTCGTTGTTTGTTCCGGATGATCGCAGCGAATGAAAAAAACGGAAGCCTTGTCGCGCGCGCCCGATAATTCCTGCAGCGTGGACATCAATACAAACAGCCGCGCGCCTTTTCCGTGCTCGACAATTCCGGCGACATGAAAATCGTGGCCGAGTATGTGGAGCGTCTGGCCAACTTTCACCTTGCGCCCTTTGGCGTACCAGTCGTCCACGAGGATATCGTTCGCATCCTGCAAATCGTGACCGTCGTGAAAGACAAATCCGCCGGAAACTTCGCGGAAACTTTCGGGATCGATTCCGTAGATGATGTCGAGACCATTCGTGGAATTAAATTGGAGCAATACGGGAGCGACGGCGCGGACATTTTTTATCTGCGCAAGCTTCTGACCAATTTCAATGGGCATAGGCGCACCGCTGAAGGCCATGAATATGGACGCGGATGGCGGCTGGACCATGATGTCCGCGCCGATTCCTTCAATTCGTTTGGCTGTGTCGGAGAGCATCCCGGAGGTCAGGCCGACGACGATCAAAACGAGAGTTACTTCGATGGCCACGGCAATGATGGTGATGCACGTTCGAATCGGGCGGTACATCACGTTTCGCAAAATCATGTGGCGGATCAAGGCTGATTCCTGTCGCCGAGCTGAACGAGTTCGGTTCCCGACGGTTGCGCAAGTTGAAATTTACCGCTCGCGATGGGCTGATTCAACGTCAATTGCGTGATTTGAATAGCGAGCTGGTACTCATCTTCCGGCCGCGCAAGCGAAATAGCTTTCGGATAACTCACGCCATCGCTGGGCTGCCAATTGCTTGTGCGAATATCGGAAACCAACTTGCCTCCGTGACCATAGATTTGGATGCGCGCAATTTGCAGAGTTGCGCGGTCAAACCATATTTTACGGTCCAACTCCCATCCTTGCCCGCCGCTCATTGCCAGTGTCAGGACATAATACCGGAACGGGAGAATATCTGCTTCCTCGAGAAGTACGTTTTCGGTCTGCGGAATCAGGGGCCAGATCAAGGCTTCGAAAAGATGTTGCGGGCGCAGATTTTCAATTGGCTTCGCCGCAGTGCGCCGCAAGTTATCAGGACCGACGATGAATTTGTTTTTCGAGGGAATGTAGATGCGAAATGTTTGGCCGTCGCTGGCCATGTCGAAGATGTCCTTGGCGACGACCGGGGCCTGGCCAATCACGCGGATTGAGGCGGGCCGGGCCGCGAGGATGTATCCGTTGACTTCATGATATTGCTCGATGACCCCGCTCAGCGCGGATCCCCCCGTCGGAGATAGGCGCACCGAAGCGTTGAGAGTATCAACGGCGGACGCTTCGCGATTATATAAAGCGATCAGGTCGGCCTTTGTTGCCGTTTGTGCAGGCTGAATTGCTGCCGGAACAGCGACTTTTTTTCTGCTGACGGCGCATCCGTCGACCAGCACGAATGCAGAGGCGAGCATCAACACACTTCGAATGTGGCGAATCCTCAGGGAATTCCCCCTTTATGCGGCAAGACGACAAATTTAGCAGTCGGGGTTGGGGGTGTCAACGAAGGTTGGGCGTGTGGTTTCTGGGTACGCCGTCATCCGCGCGTAAGCTGTCGCTCCCGAGATCTCAACATGTCTGGTTATTGGGCGCAAAGCTAAAATCCTTCACGCAAGTTGGGGAAGTGATATCATTCCGTGATTGGGGCGCTGCCAAAGGGCTAAGGCATGCCGAACAAAATCCGCACAAAATTAAGGCTGAGATTCGTGGCGGGTCTGCTGGCCCTGCTCTCGATCTCGCTCCCCGTACTGGCGCAGGGACAGCGCAGCCCAATCGTCAACGCCATGGATCCTAACAGTATAGGTGTGCAGCCGACGAATCAGGGTGGAACCGCGACCTTGATGATTTACGTCCGGGACGAGTACGGCGGCAGTCCGGCGACACCTCCTATTTTCACGGTCAGTTCAGTTACCTTTAATTCCTCGAACGTTGCTCCGCCGCGCCCGCTGGAAGGCGGATGGGTTCTGACGGGGCTTCGGCCGGGGGATGAGTACGACGTTGAAGTGTCCGTATCGGGATATAAGGTCGCACATCAAGTCGTGATGATCCCCAACGCGAATACGTTCGGCGGAGGCGGAATCGCCGTAAACGCGATCATTTACATCAAGCCGGCAAATGGCAAAGACGATTCACTTTCTCCTCCGGGTGATGTGATTCTTGCGCCGAGGGCGGAGAAGGAAGTCCAACACGCGCTGAAGGACCTGCGCAACGAAAAACCTGCTTCCGCGCAAAAACATCTGGGGAAAGCGCTGCAGATGGCGCCGGGGAATCCGTTCGTAAATTACCTGATGGGAATGTGCTATCTGCGGATGAACAAACTGCCCGAGGCGAAAGCGAGCCTGGAGAAATCCGTATCAATTGACCCCAAAGAAACGGCCGCGCTTCTTGCGTTGGGCACGCTGCGGTACCGCGAAGCCGATTACCCCGGAGCGATCGAAATTCTCGAACAAGCTGTCCAACTGGATGCCACAGCCTGGAAAGCGGACTGGATGCTGGCGAGTTGCTATTTGCATCAGGAAAATTTCGAGAAAGCGCGTAACTATGCGCAGGCAGCGTTAAAGGCGGGCAAAGCAAATGCCGCGCCCGTTGAACTTTTTTTGGGTGAGGCACTGGCAGGCTTGGGTGAGCGCGAGAAAGCGATTGCAGCATTTGAGGTGTTCCTCAAGGCGTATCCTAAAGATCCGAGTGCGGGACAGGTTCACGAATGGATAGGCAGTCTCAAGAAGCTGCCTGCAGCTTCCAATAAAGATAATTGATCTAAAATGCGAACATCTTGCCATTGATTATTAGCCAGTCTCTTTCCACAAGCACAGCAGCCAAAGGAAGCCACGCAGCAACCGTAAGTTCTCTCTGAAATTTGTTCAGACGGGAAGCGGCAGGCTTTGCGGTTTCGGCGCGGCGGCGGCCATGGAAACGAGGAGAGTTCTTAGGCGGGAGCGATCTTCAAGGTCCATGCCGACCATTTCCACGCCGGCTTGATTGGGCTGCGCAAACCTGACCAGAACGTCCAAGTGAATCGGACGTTTGCCGGACGAAATTTGCAGATTAGCCGGTGTTCCCACGGAGAGTTGAAAATCCCCGCTAAGCAAGCCGCCTTCGAGACTGAGGATTTGGACGGCAGGCTGATAGGTGCCGCGTTTCGATTGAATCACAGCGGGAACGGGCTGAGTCATCTTGATGCGCGGATAGCGACGGTAACGGACGAAGTCGCGGTCGTGGCGCGCATCGAGAGGCGCGAGGCTGAGCATATGAGGATCGAGGCCGGATTCGGCGAGCAAGTCCCAGGCACGCTCTGGTTCGAGTTTTTCAAGAGACTGCGCTGCCGCCAAACGGATCTCGCTTGGGTAAACCCAGCGCCAGGCGCGACGCGCTTCGATAAAGCGCATGAGGTGAATGGTGGTTTCGGGCGCGCGAAGGCGGCCGAGAGCCTCAATGGCCTTGACGCGCAAAAAATCGGAACTGTTTTTGAGGAGATTGCCTTCGGCGAGGCGCACCAGGTCGGGCGCGACGCTGGTATCGCCGCACATACCGATTTCATCGAGGGCCATCGGCAGAATCATATGATCCATGCGCTCGACGATACCCATCAAGATGCGGCCGCGCTCGGGAGCACCGGCGATCGAAAGTTGACGCAGAACTTCGTCGTGCACACCGCTTTCGCCCGGCTGGATTTTCCCCGGCAATAGTTCCTCCGCGGAAGCAGGATCGATGCGACTCAACAGTCCTAAGACACGAATGCCGTTGGCTGCCGAAGCGCTTTCGAGAGTTCGGCGCAAGTATTCCTGCGCTGGTTTGCCCAGAGCGCGCGCCATTGCGACCACTTGATCGCGTTCAGTGTTGCGCGTGACGCGCATCAGGCGACTGGCAAGCTGTTCGGCGGCGGCGTGCGGCACATGGCGCAACACTTCGATTAGTTCCGTGCGCAACACTTCGCTCTTCAGTCCTTTTTCAATGAAACCAGGGATGCGGTTTTTAATCCCAATGCGCGGGCGCAGAATGTGCGCCGAATCTGGCTGCGACTTGTCCAGAATCGCCAGCGTGTCAAACGCTTGATGCAGCGCTGGAAACAGAGTTTGCTCGGCGGCGACCTGGCTGAAACGTACGAATGCAGCGTTGAGCAAATCGCGCACTTCCGAATCGCGCTCGACGGCCAACTGTTCGCCGAGGATTCGCACAGCTTCGTGCAAACGCTGGCCGGATGCGCGCGCGTATTGTTCGGCCATCTGCGTAAGTCCGATGGCGGATTTTTTTCGCACTTCCGGTTCGCGATCTCGGACACATTTCACGTACTGCGTCAGAATTTTGTCCGCAGTGGCGAAGTCGGGATCGCGAAAGAGATTATCAACCGATTGTTGCACGCACTCTGGAGGCACGCACCAGCTCTGCGACGAGAGCAGAACGGTTTGCTTTTCGGATTCCGGAATGGAGGACCAAAAACGGCGGTCAAGAGCGTCCAGAAGAATATCGGCATGAAAGTTCCGCGGATGCCCAGTCTTCGACGTCTTGCGTTCGCGCGCGTGGAGAATTTCGCGCAGGGGCGCGAGCGGGACGGCGAAGGTTTCCAGCAATGGCCGCACGGCGTTCACCTTCAAATTGCCACGCTGGAAACTTTCGAGCGTGTAACGAACGGCGAGGCCTTCGGCAATCTGAAAAATTGAACCAGCGTCCAATTTTGTTGAAGGCTGCGCGGCATGCATCTCCGCGATGGCTTCGCGCAGAGGCGCGCGCGACGAGGCAGGGAGACTTGCGATGCGCTGCTTCCATTCAGAAGCATCGGCAGCGCCGGGATGCTTGGACTTATGCGCGGCCTTGCCCAAACTTGCGGCGAACTGCAACAGCGTTCGCATGTCTTCTTCGGAGTGCGTATAGACGAGTGAATTGTTTTCGGAGAGGTGCGCTGTGCCGAGAAGTTCTTCTCCGAAATGATAACCGGAACTCGAGCCGTTTCCGGAGTGTTCGACTGCGGCAATCAGTTCGACGAGTTTCCCGGGGTCGTGCAGCCAGTCGTGCGGATCTTCCGCGTGATTGCCGGAAATGCGAGCGGCGAAGGCAGACGCCGGGAGTTCGGCTTCGCGAGCGATGAAGCGAAGCTGATTGACGCGAATGCCAGACTCGGAACCGTCGCCCAACGCAGATTTCAGGCGTTTGGCAAGATGCGACGGCTTCAGCGATGCCGCCGAGAATGCCTTCACGAAAAGCGAGAACGATCCACGGCTGAGGCCTGGCGTAAAGCCAATACTGGCAATATTCGCCTTGGTGAGCAATTGCGCGAGGCTGTGCTCGGCGGCGGTGGATTCGACCAGAGCGCCGTCGATTAAGAGTTCCGCGCCGGAGACCCCCAGAAGGATCCCCGAAGGGCCAGCCGCGTCGAGGGCGGCGTATAAGTCGTTCCAGGCGCATTCCATCTGGGCTGTGGTGCGGGCATGGTGCAAACCGTAGAGACGCGCGAACTTCAACAGCAGGTTCAGGCTATGAACGAAAGTCCCCGTAACGGGACTCAAAGTGTCGCTAGAGCTGGGCATCGGACCTCGAAATCTCTGGTTAATATGGTGCGCGCCTGCTCGGTCTATTGGAAATGGTACCGGGGTACTAGTTGTTCATTCAGATAAGTGCCGCATGGCGGCGCGGATCAGACTGATTACAGGGACAATGCGGCGCGTCTCAAGCTGCGACGCGAACTTCGACTTTCAAGTTGGCGAGGACTGGGCGGGCGCGGCGGACAATTTCGCTGGCCCAAAGCTGATGGCTTAAGACCACGACCGAGCCATTTTCGAGGTCGCAAACGGCGCAGAAAGAGTAATGCGGATAGACTTTGTGGTAGGCGTCGACTCCGTGGCGCGCCAGCTCATTTTCGAGGGGGGCATCTCCTCCTTCGACTGGGCCGCCAGCGCGCATGCCAAAGGTTTCACGTTCAAAGCGTTCGAGAAGCGGGGCGAGCGCTTCGGGACTGAGAGAAGAAAGCACAATCGAGCGTTTTGAGGCTTCACGATAAGCGATTTTGTGCGCATCGCAGAATTCCCGAAGCGGCTCAAGGTGACTGAAAAAGTCGAGCGACCATTTCTGCGCGCCGGCGATCGCAGGAAGCACGCGGCTCCAGATTTGCGCCGCCTCGGGTCCGCGCATGGGCTCGCGGTCAGGGCCTTCGATTTCGACCAATTCGATGCTTACGGCCTTGACGTCGGGCCCCAAGTCCATCGGCTCGACTTCCAGAACAGCCATCGATTAAACCTCTATTCCATTTGAGCGTTCGCAGCGTCATCCGCGGTGCGCTGGAGGAAGCGTTGCTGAAATTCAGGCGACTGCTTGCGAATCTCGAGCCAGTCGAAGAATGCGTCAGGCTGTTCGAGCCAAACCGCGAACCAGCGCGCGATTTCTTCTTTTTCTCCGCGCTTTGCCGCGTCGACCTTATGATTGCGGGCGATCATTTCGGCACGGCGCCGGCCAAGACGCGCGACTTCAAGGACGCGTGCTTCGGCTGCCCGTTCGCCCTCCGTTTCGAATTTGCGCAGCAGCTCGTCGAGCCGCACGAGGCACATTTCCGCATCTTCGAGCGTTGAGAAATGGAGCAAGTCGCGAAATTCTTCCTCGTAGCGGCCCTGCGTATCGCTGTGCGCGGAAAGTACGACACGCATTCCAGCCTCCGCGAGGACGGTGGCGATATACTCAGCAGAAGTTTTTCCGTGCTCGCCCTTGTCGGCGATCAGCTTGCGGCGAATCTGTTCGATTTCCGCCGGCGTGTATGTCACCGTTTTCAGTTCACGTGCTGCGCTTAAAATCAGTTCTTTTTTTGCAGGCGCTTTGGTTTGCGTCATGGACGGCTCCGCGGCTTCTTTTTTAAAACACGTTTGTGCTTTGCACGTCGATTAGGTGCAAGTTTCTTGTGCCGCGGCACCGGGGGCGGTTCGGCTGGCAGACCCTGAAGCAGGCGGCGATAACGGACGACATTGCGATTATGCTCCTCGAGCGTGCTGGCAAAGAAGTGTCCACCGGAATCGTTGGCGACAAAATAGAGATACTTCGTGTGGGCCGGGTCGACGACGGCGCGCAAGGATGCATCTCCTGGGTTCGCGATGGGCCCCGGCGGAAGGCCGCGATGCAAATATGTGTTGTAAGGCGAAGCAACGTGCAAGTCTTCAGGAGTCACCTTGAGAGTGGGCTTGCCTGCAAGGTCGAGCGCGTACTGCACTGTGGGATCGCACTGCAGTGGCACACCGAGCTTCAGGCGATTATAGAAAACGCTGGCGACCATCGGGCGCTCCTGCGGCTGCGGTGTTTCGCGCTCGACGAGCGATGCCAGGGTGACGATTTGTTCGGGAGAAAGAGGCGCAACTACGGAACCGGCCGCTTGCCGGCCCGAGTGGCCCGTCGCGATCGGATCTGGCGTGACGGGCGGAGGGGCGAGTGCCTGGAGCCTACTCCATTCCTCGCGGAATTGATGCACCATGGTTGCGGCAATTTCTTCAGGCGTTGCGTTGCGCGAAAATTGATACGTCGAAGGAAACAAAAATCCTTCGAGGCTGGGGGCGCGCGGCGCAATATCGCGTACGGGCGAGGGATCGCGGGCCACGCGCAAAAAATCCTCTTTGCTGGCCAATCCCTGCCGCGCGAGCTCGTTGGCGATATCGAACATGGTCCAGCCTTCGGGCACCACAACCGTATGGACGAAAATGTGGCCGCCAGCAATTTGGTCGAATACTTGCTGCAGCGTCATGGGCTGATTGAAAAGATATTCGCCCGCCTGCAAGACGCGGCGGCGATGGCGAAGGCTGAGAACAACGAACGCGACGCGGCTGCGAATCACGCCATTCTGCTGGAGGAGGCCGGCGATATTCCAGCGCGGCGTGCCTCGAGGAATGTCGACAAAAATCTGTGTCTGCGAATATCCGCGGTAGGGATGCGTGAGCTCGCTTCGGAGCCAGACGCCGAACGCGCCTGTCAGCACGATTACAATGATGATTACGATTGCTGCGCGGCGCATCGCGAATTATTCCTCGTCCTTTTTTCGAACGGGTTTTAGCCCGGGTGCAGGTTCGTGGCTGCGATTGCCGTTGCCGTCGAGAAAGTCGCGCAAGAGTATGGCGGCAGCAACCGAATCCAGATGCATTTTTTTGGACTTGCGTCCGGCATTTTCTTTCAACGTTTGCTCCGCTTCCCAGCTTGTCAGTCTTTCATCTCTCAGCTCGACCGGCAAGCCGAGTTCCTTCTTGATGCGCGAAGCAAAACGGGCGGCCTCTTTCGCCATTTCTCCGGCGTGTCCGGCGAGATGCAGAGGCGAACCAACGATGATGAGAGTGACCTTGTATTTACGCGCGATTTCGCGAAGGCGGCGAATATCTTCCCGACGATTTTTTCTTTCGAGCGTGGCAACGGGCACGGCGGTGATTCCGAGCTCATCGGACACAGCGAGGCCGATGCGGCGGCGGCCGTAATCAATCGCCAGTATGCGCGCGAGCGCAGACTTGGAAGGGAAAGGAGAGTTTCGCTGCGCGGAAGCCATGCACCAACATTATATCCCGCATACGGGGGCGCCTGGATGGTCACGCATCCGTGGAGTTACGAGGTAGAGACGCGGCGAAACAGCTCATAACGTGGCTTACGGCTGGCGGCCGCGCTTGCCATCGACCCACATGGGCCAGAAACCCGTTTCTTTCATTTCCTTTTCGAGGCCGGTGCTGCGCATCAGTTGTTCGATTTGCTTTCGCGATTGGCGCACGCCCAGCCGCTGCGGCAGGTCTGCCACGGCGTATGCCGTGACCGCGGCAATGGCCTCATTGCGTTTGAGCTGCGCGAAATCGACTTTGTCGTAGGTATCGGAAGCGGCGTGGTAATTCATTATGTAGTCGTGAGGCTCTTGATTGGCGACGAGCGTCGGCACGCCTTCGAGCAGGAAATCAAAATTGTCCGTGCCTATGTCCGCGTCGAAAGTATTGTCGAAGGGGCCGAACGATGCGAGTGGGCCGAGGGCTTGTGTGACGTTCGCGGCGATATCTTTTCGACCGCCAAGAGAATAACCGGTGACCTTGCCGTCGCCCGAATCGAAAATAATTGCCGCGTCCATCTGATCGAGCTCCCGGCGATGCGCCAACGCGTACGCCCACGAGCCAAGCATTCCCTGCTCTTCGCCCGTGAAAAGCACGAAGCGAATCGATCGCTTTGGAATGGAGCCTGAAGCGCGAATGGCACGCGCCGCGTCAATCACCATCGCCGCGCTGCAGCCATCGTCGAGCGCGCCCGTGCCCAGGTCCCACGAATCGAGGTGCGCGCCGAGAATCACGAACTCGTCAGGCTTCTCGCTGCCGCGAATCTCGGCGACAACGTTTTCGGAAGGTGCACGTTCGGTAATTTTGTTGGGCATGTCGAGAAGAACTTTCACGTGTTGGCCCGCTGCGATGAAGCGCGCCATGCGCATGGCATCCTCGCGCGCGAGGACCGCCTGAGGCAGGCGCTCGAGTTCGCCAGTGAGCGAGAGATTATGGCGATAGAGCAGCAGGTAAGGGCGCGTCGACATCCAGAGAATCGCCGACGCTCCGGCGTTCACGGCGCGGTCAATGATGGCGGGCTCGAGATAGTACTCATTCATTAGATCGTCCCAGGTTTTTAGGACGTTTGTATGGACGAGCACGATGGCGCCTTTCGCTGACTCACCGGCATGCTTGAATCCGGCTTCGTTGCCCATTCCGACGTCCACCACGTTTGCCGTGAGGCCGCCGGGCGGCGTGGCGGGCGACCAGCCAATCGAAACGAGGCGCACAGGAAACGGTTCCGGCGCGAGAACGTCGAGACGTGTGCGGCCCTCCGACCAGCCTACAGGCACGGTGAAATTTTCGGTGAGCACTTCGTCGACGCCCGCAGCGCGAAAGGCTTGCACCGCCCAATCGATGGCCTTATCGGCGGCGGGAGAGCCAGTGACGCGGCCGCCAACAACATCGGTCAATTGGCGCAGGTTGCTTTCGAGCGGGGACGGGCCGAGGACTTTCTTGATGATGTCTGGCGCGACCTCGGCGCACGGCTTATTGATCGTGCAGCTGCCAACGCCCTGAGGCATTTTCGGCTCGAGCGGCTTGGGTGCCGGCGGAAATTGAGCAGCGGCGGCGGACGCAAGAATTGCGACACCAAGCAGGACCGATGTGGGGAAACATGCGATGCGGCGGGACGTCATCCGATATTCCTCCCAGTTTCGCGAAGCTGATTCGTTCATCTTAACGGCATGCCGCGATTATTCCCAAACGCCTCTATTTTATGAACGCGGGCGAGCAGCGGCAATGCTGTCAGCGATTTTTGCGACTTGCGCCATTTCGGCGACATCATGGACGCGGACGATGTGCGCGCCGCCTAAAATGCTGGCGGCGACTGTGGCGGCGGTCCCCCAGAGACGCTGTTCTGCTGCCGCGCCCCCGAGGGCGTGACCAATGAATGCTTTTCGCGACGTGCCAATGAGCAACGGAAAACCCAGGCGTGCGAGATCGGGCAAACGCGCCAGCAGTTCGAAGTTTTGCGTGTAGTTTTTGCCGAAGCCGATGCCGGGATCGAGGATGATTTGTGATTTGGCGATTCCGAGGCGATTCGCGCGCGCGAGTGCCGCGCGCAAGCCTCGCATTACGTCGGGCAATCCATTGCGCGCGAACGGTCGTTGTTGCATGGTTCGCGGCGCGCCGCGCATGTGCATCAGGATTATCGGCAGGCGATGCCGACGGGCGACTTTCGCGAGTTCGGAATCAGAACGCAGGGCGCTGACGTCGTTAATGATTTCCGCGCCTGCCGCGACCGCAGCTTCGGCGACTTCCGCTTTTTGTGTGTCGATAGAAATGGGAATTTTCAGCCGCCTGCGGAGTTGGTGGAGCACCGGCAGAATGCGATCGAGTTCTTGTTGGACGGAAACGCCGCGCGAGCCGGGGCGCGTGGATTCGCCGCCAATGTCGAGAATGTCCGCGCCGGCACATTCCATTTGAAACGCGTGCTCGATGGCACCGCGCGCATCGAGAAATTGGCCGCCGTCGGAGAAGCTATCGGGCGTGACGTTGAGAACGCCCATGATAAGCGTGCGTTCGCCGAGCACGAGCTTGCGCGATGGCAAGTGCAATGTGAACTTCTTGCGGCGAATCATGGCACTGATTAAATCACAATCATCGCCGCGAGCGGAAATGGAGTGCGAGGAAGATGCACCGGAGAATTCTGCGAGTGTCGGCGAATTATTCAGAGCGAATTATTGCAAATCGGCGGGTGCATAGTAGGAAGCGCGATGAACAACGCGCACGCTGCCGTGCCCGGCGACTTCCACGCGAAGCGAATGCCAGCCGGGTTTTTGGCCAGCGGGAGGATAGAAGCCGAGCGTGTATTGAGCGCTGAGATTTTGGACGATATTGCGATAGGCGTCGGCGATGGTACCCACTTCGTTCAAGAAATAGAGCTGGCCGCCGACGCGGCGCACCAACTCAGCGAGAAAATCCGTGTAGGCAGGAATGCCCAGGGTGAGCGCCGCAGGCGTGACGAGAGAAACATTTTGATGCGCGGCGAGCCAAGCGGACGTCATCACGCGAGGCCGATTCTGCGTGGAAATGGCGTAGATTTCGATATTTTGCGAGGCGAGAGCCTTTACCACATCCTCGAATGTTGCGCGATTTGGCGGGTCGCCACGCCTTGGCCTGACGCCTTCGCCATCTAAATTTAGTCCAAGGCCGCTATCCTGTCCGTCCGTGAGCAAGACGATGGCTTTGCGTCCGGTGCGACCGGGAAAAAGTTCGTTGGCTGCGAGATACACGGAACGATAAATATTCGAGCCCCCCGTGTCCGAAAATAATTTGCGGACGTCGACGCCCGCAATAGCTTTCGTCAGAAGTTTCCTGTCGCGCGAAAAAGGCAGCAAGAGATAGGTGTGTTCGGAGAAATCGACGACGGCGACTTCGTCCACCGGGGAGAGATTTGCGATGAGTTGCCGCGCGGCAAGGTTCATCGTCTCGGAATCGGGGAAGACACTCGGACTCGCGTCGAGGACAAGGGCGATGCTTGCGCCTTCGATGGACGAATCGAAATGCGCGATGGGCTGCTCGACGCCATCTTCGAAAATATTAAAATCCTGCTGGGCGAGACCGCGCACCGCTGTGCCGTCCGGAGCGAAAACATGGCAGCCGACTTCGACAAGGTTCACGCGAATGCGGAGCGTCGCGCGAGCACTGTGTGACTGATTTTCATCCGCGACGCCGCTGCTGCCAATACGGCGAAAAACGAGTTCACCTGTTTGGGAATTGCGCTTACTGTGAACGCCTTTGTCCATCTGCACAGGACGCGGAAGCTTTTCCTTTTTCTGCGCAAAAGAAGGTGCGGCAAGAAGCAGGGAAATTCCAAAAAGGGAGACGAGGGCGGCGGCGCGTGGACGAGAAAACTCCATGACCTGAGTGTATGCCCGGTGGGAGCGTGACCGGAAGCCCGAGTTCAGTCGAGATCAAAATCGCGAATCGGTTTTTCGACGGGCTTGTCTTTAGCTTTTTTCAAGCCCTCGGCGAATTTTCGCGCGAGCACGTCTTCCTTGGTGCGTTCCGCTTCCACCGACTGGCGGAATTTTTGTTCGACGCGCTCGGCCTGTTCCTTGAGCAAGCGCGCGGTGTCGTCGAGATCGACGGACGGCGGCGGTTTCGGCGGCGGAATATGCGAGAGCACGACGCCGAGTTCAGGATCAACCGTAAGCTTCGCTTGGCAGCATGGGCAATCGACTTCAATTGAGGAAAGAGGCGTGTGCGCCATGCGGGTATTTTACGACATTCCGCGCAAACAGGTACTTTTCATGTGAGAGGCGAACGCCGCCGCGAAATCGCTTTACGCTGGTGCGGGTTTTTCGCCCTTGGCCATGCCTGGAATGGCGCGAGGCTCAGGTCGCAAAGTAAGCTGCGGCTCCTTGGACGGCACAGGAGGCGCCGAAGGAGGTGGCGGCAGCGGCTTGTCGGGTAATGGCTTGCCTTCCATGAGTAGCTTGAGTTCGTTTGCGTCAAGCACTTCGCGCACCAGGAGAGCCTGCGCCACGCGTTCCAGCGCCTCACGGTGAGTTTCCAAGATATTGCGCGCGCGCGTGTACCCGGCAGTCACGATGCTGCGGACTTCATTGTCGATCTTGATCGCTGTGTCTTCCGAATAATCGCGATGCTGCGCGATTTCGCGCCCCAGGAAAATCGCCTCTTCCTTTTTGCCAAAGGTCAGCGGCCCCAGAGTGCTCATGCCCCATTCGCAGACCATCTGACGGGCGATTTCGGTAGCGCGTTCGATGTCGTTGCCCGCGCCCGTGGTGACGTGCCGGAGGAAAATTTCCTCCGCGGCGCGCCCGCCCATCAAAACGGCAAGCTGGCTCTCCAGAAATTCCTTCGTGTAGGTATGCTTATCGTCGATAGGAAGCTGCATGGTGACACCCAAAGCCATGCCGCGCGGAATGATAGTTACTTTGTGGAGCGGATCGGCGCCCGGAGTCATCGCCGCGACCAGAGCATGACCTGCTTCGTGGTACGCCGTGTTTTTCTTCTCCTCTTCGGAGAGGATTAGCGATTTTCGCTCGGCGCCCATCAGAACTTTGTCTTTCGCCATCTCAAAATCTTCCATGATGACGAGCTTGCGATTTTGCCGAGCTGCCCAGAGGGCGGCTTCATTCACCAGGTTGGCGAGATCGGCGCCTGAAAAACCGGGAGTGCCGCGAGCAAGAATCGAGAGATTCACATTTTCGGAGATAGGCACCTTGCGCGTGTGCACGCGAAGAATTTCCTCGCGGCCCTTGACGTCGGGCCGGGGCACGACAACACGGCGGTCGAAGCGGCCGGGCCGGAGCAATGCAGGATCAAGCACGTCGGGCCGGTTTGTAGCCGCGATCAATATTACGCCTTCATTGGATTCAAAGCCGTCCATTTCGACGAGCAACGCATTCAATGTTTGTTCGCGTTCATCGTGGCCGCCGCCTAGACCTGCGCCACGATGGCGTCCCACCGCGTCGATTTCATCGATAAAGATGATGCAGGGAGCGTTTTTCTTGCCCTGCTCGAACAAATCGCGGACGCGGCTGGCACCCACGCCCACAAACATCTCGACGAAATCAGAACCGGAAATCGAAAAGAACGGGACGTTTGCTTCACCGGCAATGGCGCGCGCGAGCAAGGTCTTGCCGGTACCTGGAGGTCCGACGAGCAGCACGCCCTTCGGAATGCGACCGCCGAGTCGCTGGAATTTTTGCGGATCCTTCAGGAAGTCGATGATTTCCTGAAGCTCTTCCTTGGCCTCTTCGATTCCGGCCACGTCTTTGAAGGTAGCCTTCTTTTGCTGCGCCGTAAGCAAGCGCGCGCGCGATTTTCCGAAACTCAGGGCTTTATTTCCGCCGGACTGCATTTGCCGCATCATGATGAGAAATACGACGAGAAGCAGAAGGAACGGAACGCCATCGATCAGGAAGCTGACCCAATCGTTGTTGCGGACTTCCTTGATATTGACCTCGACGTTTTTCGCCTGCAGTTCCTTGGTCAGGTCGCTGAGGGTTTCCTTCGGAACAGTGACGCGAAATTTTGTTTTCGGATCGCGGAATTCGCCATCGACTTCGGCGCTGACCGGAGAAAGCATAATTGTGACTTCGCTAACGTTGCCCTTATCCACCTGGGCCTGGAAGTCGGTATAGCTCGGCGTTTGATCGCGCGCCGTCTGCCCCCCGGTCGAGGCCATTCGCCAGAGCAGGACGGCGAGAAGGATCATTGCCATCCAGAATAAAATCGTTTTGACTGTTGAGTTCACCGTTTTACCTCACCCCCTGGAGCCCGTGGCCTTCCAGGATTAGGAACCTCTTATGCACTTGGGCTTTTGCCCCTTAACACGCTTCGTTTCAGTCTGCCGAACCTCGCTTACGGTTCCCACGTACGGCAGGTTGCGATACAGGCCACCGCGGCCCGCCAGGCCATAACCCACCCAATATTTAGATGCAGAATCGAAGCCAATGTATGTGGCCCGCAGGCTGACTTTGCGATCGCGGGGCTTGTCGAACAATACCGCCAAATTCAGGGAACGCGGCTGGCATTCCTCCAGGCGCTTCCACAAGAAATCCTGCGGCACCCCGGTGTGCAGGATGGCATCGACGAGCAAAACGTCGCTCCCTTCGAGCCTGGGAGGCGTCGAGAAGAAAACCTCGGGCCTGCTAAAACCTCCAAGATCCACTTGCCGCAGCTCTGACCTTACAAAATGGCAAACGACCGGCTGCGAAATTTCGCGGACCAAATCAGCCGCGAACAAAAAAGAATTCTCGAGGATCGCCACAACGTGCAGGGTGCGATCGCTGTAATCCTGGGAGATCGCCCGGCCCATCTGAGCCACACGTGTGGCCAACTGTTTGCGGGAGTATGCGACCTTCACGCCGACCTCAATGAACGTCCTCGACAATCCATAGGCCGGTTCGCGTGGCGTTTATTACCGAAAATTCCTCTGCCACAGGCATCCGATCCACCCAAGCGACGCGTCCCGCACTCGTTAGCACGGGCCACAGGGCTCTTTCGGTCAAACCAACACGGCCCCGGATGAACATGCGCGCGAGTTTGCGGGTCTGCCGCCGACCGCAAGGTCGATACGCATCGCCGGGATTCCAGTTCCGCAATACTAGGGGCGCGAGAAGCCGCTCCGCATCCAGAACCATACCTTCATGCTTAGTGTCGCGCTCCGCCTCGGACCAGTCAACCACTTTCAAACGGAAGGAGCGCCCAAGTTCCGGAATGGAAATAGCAGTGGAACCGGAGTTTGGGACTTTTACTTCATAGTGGTAAAGGCGAACTGACAGCGAGACTTTTTGTTTTGGCCCGGGGCTATCGGTACGAACCGGCCGGCAGAAAAGCAATCTGCCGAACTCGCGCTCGACCGTGACGCCTCCGGGAAGCTCCAATTTACGGCCGCTGGAGCCATGTGCGGCTAATCGGATCACTTGTTCAACGTGGTTTCGGGAGAGTTGGCCCTCCCCATCGACCGATTGGGCATGTAAACGGCGCACGAAGCGCTGCGTTAGTGCCCGGCACGGATTCGGTTTCGCAAGGTTCTCGCGAGACAAGGCTGGGATGGGCGAAAGCAGCGAATCGACATCCACCAAAAGTCCCTTTTTGCTGCGCGAGACAAGTTGCTCATAGCGCTCTTCGACAAGCGCGGACCAGAATGCTTCGTCGTCCTGAGCCAGCGATGCCAAATCGCACAGCCGCTCGGTGATAGACGGCGAAAAATTCTGTTCGAGCTCGGGCAACAAGCGGTGACGCACGCGCGCACGGAGCCGCTGCGTGTCGCGGTTGGTAACATCTTCGCGCCATTCTTGCTGGCGCTCGGCGAGAAATGTGCGAAGGTCCTTGCGGCGGATGTCGATCAGCGGACGGATGATTTTGCCGCGGATCGGATAAATGGAGGAAAGGCCCGCGAGCCCTGTTCCGCGAATAACACGCGCAAGGACCGTTTCGACTTGATCATCGGCCGTGTGCGCGGTGGCAATGCAATCTGCCATGCCCTGTGAAATAACTGTAGCGAAAAACTCATAGCGCAGGCGCCGCGCTGCATCTTCCAGGTTCCATCGTTTCTGCTTCGCAATTGCGGCAACGTCCGCGGTTTCGGTGTGGCATTCCATGCCGCGAACGTTCGTCAGGGATTTCACAAAGTTTTCATCGGCGTCTGATTCCGTGCCGCGAAGCCGATGATTGAAATGCAGCGCACAGAGGGTAATGCCCAATTCGCCGCGCAACTCTTCAAAGAGGCGCAAAAGCGCAACCGAATCAGCGCCCCCCGAGACTGCCAAACCGAGCCTGTCCCCGGGGCGCAGCATTTGGCGATGCTGGATGGTATTCCGGACAGTCCATTGAATCGGAAGTTTCATGCGGGGACAAAGATCGCGCAGATATCTTAGCAGGCGGAGGGAATTGCGTACAGGCGTGTCTCTAGGAATTTGACATTTGCTGCGCGAGCAAATCGCGACTGTGGGCGATGCGACGGTCGAGCGCGACAGCGACGAAATACGCGCAGTCCGCCCGTTCGCGCTCTGCCCACGAAGTGACGCGCGGTGCGAGCGTGCGCGCGGTTGAACGCAGAGCGCTCATCATCCAATAATAGACGCCCACTACCTTCAGATCCGTTTGATCGTCGCCCTTTTGAGGGCACAGACGAATTAACTGCACGAGTCGCCCGAATTGATCGCTGCTCACGTTCTGCCCTTCTATTCCCACGACTTCCCGCACTTGCTCGGAAAGGTCCGACTTCCGATACGCGGCGATGATCGAACGCGAGTATGACACGAAGAATTGCAGGAACACTGCAACGGAGATCACGCAAATAAGCGCGGCAATCATGAGTGTTGATGCGCCGCCATTCGCGGTAAGGCGACGCGAGCTGTTTCGAGACGCGCGCCTTCAGAGATTTTCGTGAAGGTATAGGCCCAGGCAAGCGGCAAGAACGTGCCTGCCAGCGGAGGCACCCACTTCAAGAAGTTCGCTTCGAGACCGGGGAACAAATTGCGCAGCGCGTAACAGGCCGCATCCGAACTAAAGAAAATACCAAGCGCCAGCACAAGCTGAATCAGGCGCGTTCTGGTCTCTCGCAACTTCACAACGGCGCCCCAGAGCAGATATGTCAGCACCACTCCGACGAAATAAAGGTTTTGGCTCATCGCGACAACGAAACGGCTCGTGAGGTTGTGGCTCGGCATTTGCCGCACAACCAAATAGGAGAATAGCGCTGTGGCGGAGAGCAGAAAAACGGACGCCCAACGAACGTACTTGCCGACTTCCATCTGCTGAAATATTTGATGATAAAAGCTCATGATGACGAAGAAGAGAGAAATCGTAAGAAGCGCATCTGTGTAGTAATAAACGTACGCGTAGACTGGCGATGAAACGCCGAAGCGATTCCACACAATAGCCTGACCGACCGTGACACCCACAGTCGCCAGCATATAAATATTCAGGGAGAGATAGCGAAGGGAGTTCTTTGATATGCAGAGACGAGCTACAACGTACACCTCAGCCACGAAGCTGACGAGAACAAGAACATAATCAAGCGGACCAAGCATAGCTTTCAATCTTTCTGAGGCCTGGCCCTAGTTGCCTTGCGAGACGGAAGCTTTATTGCCCGTCAGGCATTACTGGCACGGGGTTGCCGGTGCTCACGAACCCATCGGGCATGACCGGCACTGGATTGCCAGTGCTTGCAACTTGCTGGCCTGAAACTCGGCTGACCGTCAAATTGCGAAGCCCAACTGCGCTCGCTAGTACCAACAGCACCAAAACCACCAACATCATAAACCTGTTCATAGGAACTCCCCAAGTTTGAGTAACTTGGGGATTCTATGTGGTTTCGTGCCGTCAAGGGGGAAAAGTCTAGGTCTGTGCCTAAACGGTACACACCCTCGGCCCCTGGGTTTAACCAGAGCCTCGATTCAATTGTCGATCGCGAGCATAGCGGCTAGGTCGAAACGTGTAAATGGTACCTTTGTACCTCCTAAAATAGGACTCGGCGTCGCCGAGCCTTAGCGGTTCCATGCCGCGAAATTCCGAATTAGATATGGGGTGCTCGAATTTTGCGATTTGCAGTTTACTGCGCCGGCTTTTTTTGCGGACGCCCGTCGCGCGACACGGCAGCTCGCATCTCGGTGTAGAATGACGTCCGGTCATGGCCCACTCCCCGCACGCGCTCCCGATGGAATCCGTCGAAAGCGCGGCTCCGCGCGTCACGCTGCGAAACGCGTTCGCGCACCCGTATGACTCGGCGATTGCTGCGGCGCGCACGTGCTATTCGCCGCGCATCATCGCTCCCGAGGAAATCACGGAGAAGCAGCGCGTCAATATTGGCGCGGCCACTTTCTACAGCGGGCACCACACTGTTTATCAGCACGCGCATTTTGAGTTTGGCCTGGAAAATGTGAGCCGGCAATTCGTATGGTCGTTTCTGCACGCGCATCCCTTTTATAATTCTGAGCAACAGAGCCAGCGCTACGTGCGGCTCGATCGCGCGAACGCATATATTCCGCCGGAGGGCGAGCATTTCAGTGCGGCGGACCGCGCGATTTACGAGCATGCAATCGCGCGGGCGTGGTCGTATTACCGCGAACTGACGCGCGTTTTGGAGCCGGAAGCCAACAGGATCCTCGGCGAGATCTGGCATATCGGTCCACTGTCGCATTCGCGCCGCATCGAGAAGGTCAAGCGCGCCGCCGAGAAACGCGCGATTGAAATCGCGCGCTACGTCTTGCCTGTCGCGGCATTCACCACAATGGTGCACACGCTTTCCGGAATCGTGTTGCACCGGCTGTGGCGCATGCAGGCCGCTTGTGACACACCGTCGGAATCACGGGCAGTTGTTCAGGCGATGGTCGAACGCGTTCACGAAGCCGATCCACAGTTTTTCGATCGTTTCGAGACGCAGCCGATGGAGGATTTACCCGAGTGGTCGGCTGCAAAAAATGTCCCGGAGGGCGAAAAATTCGCGGCGGAATTTGATTCACGGCTTAACGGCCACACTTCAGAGCTTGTCGATTATTCGCCGTGTGCCCTCCAGGTGATTGCGGCTGCGTATCGCGCCGTAGTTGGCGTGACTGAAAAGGATTGTCCCGACGCGGAGGCGATTGACCGGCTTCTCAACCCCGCGCGCAATCCGTATCGTCATGAAACGCTGAACATTGGCGTTCATGCACCCATGATGCGCGCGCTGCAGCATGCGAACTTTACATTCGCCAAGAAAATCAGCCACACCGCCGATAGCCAGGACCAGCGCCATCGAATGATCCCCGGCTCGCGGCCCATCTTGACGCTGGCGGATACGCGCGCGCCCGATTACGTTACGCCGATGCTCATCCGCGAGAATCCGCGCGCCCGCGAAATTTACGTAGCCGCGATGGCGGAAGCATGGACAGCGAAAAATGAGTTGCTCGATCGGGGCGTGCCGGCGGAAATTGCGTTATACCTTCTGCCGAATGCGAAATCGATTCGGCTGGTTGAATCGGGTTCGTTGCTTCACCTCCTTCACAAATGGACGATGCGCACTTGCTTCAACGCGCAGGAAGAGATTTACCAGTCCTCGATGGAGGAAGTGGCGCAAGTCCGCGCGGTATTTCCTGAACTCGCGCGGTACATCGGGCCGCCATGCCATCTTCGAGCGGGCATCACCACGCCTATTTGCACCGAAGGCTCGCATTTCTGCGGCGTCAAAGTCTGGCAGAATTTTCCCAACATTCAGCGGCGCATATGACCCGCCACGGCAGCCTGGCGTATTACCTCGCCGCATGGGTCTGCGGAAGTTTCTTTATGAGCCTTGCCATTTGGCTGAAGGATCTCGCAGGTCCCACCGTCGGCTTCATTTCGTTTCGCAGCGCTTTTGGTTTTTTCATCTTTGATTTTTACGGACTCTTGCTGGGCGTTGTATCGGCGCTGCTGGGCGGTCTGGTTCTTCGGCGGATGGCGGTGCTAGCGAAATTCCGCTCCGCATGGCAGTGGGTGTTGACTGGCGCCATCGTCGCACCTGTGTTGATGCTGATCCTGGGCTCGTTTTCGAGGAGCGCGGCCATCCAGCAGACACCCCTTCCCGGATGGCTCAACTTGATTTCGTCCGGCCCTTCCGTTGTGCTCGAGGCTGGTTTGTGGATTGCTGCGCCGGCGGGAGCGGCGACTGCATGGGTGCTATATCGTGTTCATCGCGCGTTCGCGATGCCCGCCGAGGGGATGGACGCAAACTAGTCTCTTGTGTTGGCCGGCGGGCGACCTCTGTTTTGCACTTTTTGCATCTAAGCCAGTACACAGCGGAGAGACCATGCCCAGGAACGTGCGGCCATGCGGCCGGCAAATCGCCGCGGTTTTAATCGTGCTGTTTTTTGCTGTACAGACAACCTCGGGCTACGATTACCCGCTGCATTCAGAAGCGATTCGTGATGCGTATTTTCTCGGCGTGCGAAACAATTTCCAGACCGCGGACTGCCTGCTCGAATACGTTCACAGTTTTACCGAACCTCAAACAGGCGACTATTTCGTCTCGCGCATCGACATCTCGACGCCATACCAGCAGATTGTCCTCCGGGGAAAACGCCAATGGCCGGGCGACTCCGAAGTGCAAACGGAGACCGATTTGCAAGCGCACCCGCTCAAGTTTGTTGTGCGGGTAACTGTGCAATGGACCCGCAACGCCTATGTGCATCCGTTGCTCGGATCCGCGCCCTGGCCCGACCTTTCGCGCAATGTCTCGGTTCACGTCACGCAAGGCGGCGAAATCACGCCTCTCAAGGTCAGCTACCATCCTGTTTATAACCGCAGAGGTCCAAGTGAAGCAATTGTCGCGCTGGAATTCGATCCCGCGAAAATAGATTCCGCGCCGCTGCGCATATCTGTTAAGGCGCCTGATGGTCAAGTTGAGGAAACGAAATTTGATATGGCAAAAATCCAGTAGCGGACATCTTGTGGGATTATGAACGCCAGCGTAGCGTCACAGGCCCATCGAGAGGATGCGAAGCGGGAGTGCCAGTGCGCTGCGATTCCAGATGCGCGGCCTTGAGCTGAAAATACCATTTTGCGGGACGGTCCGCGTCACCAATCAGCATCAGATGAGGATTCGATTTCAGGCCGACGGATTGCTTGGTCATCGTATCGGTATCCTGCGCGATGAAGCGGGGTCCGAGAACTTCGACGATGAATCCCACGATGGGCACATAGCGCAGGACGTTCCATGCCGCGCAGAAATCGAGGCGGCAAAGATCGCGGCGAACGGGCGTGACGACGGCGCGGCTCGAAAACCAGAGATTTCCCGCGCGCACCTGTTCGAACCGATAACTGGGCAGCGTGAAATCTATTGTTGTGGTGATGGGCGCGCCGGTGATCATCTTCAGCACTTTGTACGGCAAACTATTTGAGGACGGAGCGTGCGGGCTCATGCGGAAGCCGCTGGGGATGGGTTCGAATTGTTTGTGCTTTTCGTGAATGCTGCGGCGCTTGCGCCACCACCACGATTGATGCACGAAGGGGCCATGCGCGGGGTCCATCAGGCCAATCACTCCGTGGTCCACGTGAACGGGCATTTCGGCGGAGAGATGCGCGGCGCTGTAACGCTCGCTGAATTTCGGCAGCTCGGGGGCGGGAACGGGCGCGTGTTCGAGACGCGGCGAATTCGGCGCGGTCATGTAAGCCCAGATGTAGCCGTCGCGCTCTTCGCAGGGAAAACTGCCGGCGTAAATGCGGTCGACGCGGAGTTTGGAGTCCGCGGTGATCGACGGAATTTCGCGGCACTGTCCGGTGCGCGCGTCGAAGCGCCAGCCGTGATAGCTGCATTCGACCGTTTCGCCGTCGGACTGGCCGCAGGAAAGAGGCATGCCACGATGCGGACAAACGTCGCGCAGCGCAAAGGGTTTGCCGCGCGCGTCGCGGCCAATCACCAGCGGCACGTCGAGGAGCATCGCGCGCCGGAGATCACGTCCGCGAACCTGATGCGAGCGCAGCGCCGGATACCAAAAATCCCACAGCATTCCGCCGTCGGCGTTCGTCGGTGTGGGGCTTGAAATTTCGGCCATAGGCAGAAGTCATCGTAGTATAGCCGTTGCAATGCGGCAACTTTGGGAGTGGGGTAGAGGGTCAGTTTCCGAGTCGCCGAGCACTCGCGAGTTGACGCGATATTCGTGAACACAAGCGCGTTTCACGGGACTAATGTTGAGTTCGGCAAACATTGGTCGCCGAGCGCATTGGCCTGAAGGCAACAGTTAAGCCAAGGGTCACTTAGCCGGAAATGCGACGATTCGGCCAGCGACGAGAAGCCCGTTCTAACCAAGCCTCCGCCGCCAGCCTTAGCTGTATCTCGCGCATGACGAGCTTCAAAACTTCAACTTCTTATTTCGCCTGCGCTAGCCCCGCAATAACCGCGGCAAGTTTATCGAGTATCTGAACCCAGCCCTCTAGTTGCCCGCTATTTTTTGCGTGCTCCATGGTTTCATTTCCAATCAAGGTAACTTTCGTCTGGCCGTTTCCAAAATCCTCAAAAATAACCACGTCGTTCGCATCCTCTATGGCTTCATGTTCTATTCCATAGTGCGCAGGCTCGACCTTGTTTCCCTTCGAGTCAGAAAAATACATGGAGTAAACGATCTTCTCGTGCAGAACAATCTCGTGGTATTCCGCACCATTCCAGAACTCCTGCCCATCCGGCGCTCTCATGCAGCAGAGAAATTTTCCTCCTACGCGAAAATCCATCTCGCAAAAAGGCGCAGTAAAACCCTTCGGTCCCCACCATTGCATCACATATTTCGGGTTTGTCCACGCCTCCCAAACCAATGCGCGTGGGGCATCAAAAACTCTAGTGACAACCATTCGCTCTTTCTCGTTAACCGTGGTTTTTGTCATCTCTGACCTCCGCTTTTTTCATTTGATTCACAACGACATTCAACTTGTCCAAACTCTCTTCCCAGAATCGGCGATAGCTAATCGCCCAGTCGCTGACTGTCTTTATCGCCTCTGGCCTGAGCGTGCACACGCTCTCTCTTCCACGCTTCGTCTTGATCACAATCCGAGCACGCACCAGGTAGGCAATATGTTTTGAAATCATCTGCTGCGAGAGTGCAAACGGTTCCGTCAATCCATGCACAGAGGCAGGCCCATGGGAGAGTCGTTCGATCATCGCCCGGCGGGTTGGATCAGACAGAGCCGCAAACGTTGTATCCAACTTATCCACAACCATATGGTAGTGAATTATCCGTCGATGTCAAGCGTGGATTTTGGTGGACGGATCACGGGCAAATCGGGAACCGAGCCACTACCTTTGGAATGGCCCGATTTGACAGGGGCGACGCGGGCGGCTATTCTGTGTGCATCGTGACGTTTGCTTCCTTCTATTAGCGCTCGCTTCTGAGCCCCGCGCCGGGGCGTTGCAGTTCTCCGTTCGAACCGATTCACCGCTTTCATTCACGCTGCGATTTCCATTGGAGCTTTTCCATGACGACACTGAGCATGTTTCAAAAACTCGACCAGATCGAGACTCGCTACGACGAGCTGAATACGGAGCTGTCTTCGCAGGAAGTGCACGAGGATTCGGGGCGCTACCAGAAAGTAGCGAAGATGCACGCGGAGCTTTCACCGATTGTCGAGAAATATCGCGAGTGGAAGGAAATTGAAAGAGGAATCGC
>Ga0307373_10004181_pt1 | contig 24505 bp, 28 predicted proteins | sample OX2MG_FD_202534 | JGI IMG/M metagenome (GOLD analysis project Ga0307373, IMG submission 202534) | Soil microbial communities from Risofladan, Vaasa, Finland - OX-2 | ecosystem: Environmental > Terrestrial > Soil > Coastal area > Acid sulfate soil | place: Finland: Risofladan, Vaasa | collected...
TCTGCATTCGATCTCAAGCGAGCGCCAATGAGAAATGGTCGTCCAGCACTTCCTTGGTCAGGAAAAGGTCCCCGGTTCGAATCCGGGCGTGGGCTCCACGACCCTCCTGAGGCCCGATTTCGCATTCGTGTCGAGCCTTTGGGAAGGCAATGGGAGCCCGCCTGGAAAGGACCGGGAAACGGACCGGAAATTGCCGCGTTAAAAGGTCTGTTTGTGGTCCCTGGCTCAAATGGAGGGCCAACATGCGGACCACAGTGCGTGTCATCCAGGGACGGTTAGCGGAGTCCGAGCCACACCGAACGTCGGCGATCGAGGCCGCCTACCAGCACTTCCGGCTCCGAGGATGCGACGGCTCAAGGCGCCTCGTGACCAAACCATCTGGCGCCTTGACGGACCCGGTGCTTCCGGGCTACCGACTTTCGTCCTGGTCGGTCCAGGGAGTCGGACCGGAAGTCTCAATTGGGGAGCGGCGATGCATATCAGCTCAAGTTGGAACCGGCCGGGCTTCGAGTTCGGCACCGGCCTCCTGTTTCCTGCAGCGGGCTGCTGGGACGTTCACGTCGCTGTGGGACAGCTAACCGGCGACGTCTATGTCGTCGTGACGTAGCGCCGCCATCGGACATTGACCCAGCGATCGAGCCGCAGTTGCCCGTGGAGAGTTCTCCGATGACCAAAAGGAGCCGCATGCAGCATGGATCACCTCGACCGTGACGTCGAATTCAATGGGCGGGTGGTGGCGCCGGTCCGTGGGCAGGTTGCATCCCGGCCCAGCAGCGCTTCGAGGATCCCGTCATCAACTAACTCGCATCGAGCGAGTTGAGCGCGAAACCACCGAGTAGGCTGCTTGGCCCCGAATCTAGGCCATTCCCGGTGAAGGAAGTAGCGGGCTGAGCATCGGATCGGGTGGCCGAGCTGGAATTCGGTCGGCGATTCAGCTAACGCTGCTTCTGGACGGTTCTGGTCAACCCCTTCATAGGCTCGTCGATGGACGCCTTCGGACGTTTTGCGACGTTTCTAAAGGCCGGTAAAACGTTGCTCACCTGGGGAATTTTGATGATCGACCCCGGGGAATTTCGGCGATCGCCATCAGGACCAACTCGCCGTCACCCCAGCGCTGTCACCGGTTGCAACCAACCCACCCTCAGCCTAAGCGACTGAAGTCACGGTGTCCTGACCTTGACATCCAGCTGCCAGGTCCAGTGTGCGTTCCAGTTGAACTGCCCAGGCGACGTGTTGACATTCCGGTCGAGCAGATGAAGCCGCCAGGTGCCAGAGACAGGCTGACCGTTCCAGGCGCTGGAGAGATTGCTGTCCGTGACGTCGTCCGGCAAGGTGGTTAAGTAGGTGCCCGGAGCAATCACAGGGTTCTGGGTCATCTGAGACGTGACGGTCCCAGTCCCGCATTTGGTCCGAATCGGGGTTGGCTCTCCGCTGCGGAAGACATAGGTCCCGCTCAGTCCAGCGAGACATATATATCGCTCGGAATTCAGGACGCTGTCAAAGACGTACCGCGGATCGCCTTGCCCCACGTGCTCGAGGGTGACCGTGAAGTCAACAAGCCCGCCGAAGCCCGCATAGGCGCCGGTCTTCGCCGTCGTATCGACGCCAATCAGGGTAAGAGTGACGGTGTTACCGGTCGCTTCGATCAGCCGCGGATCGTCGACCACGATGTCGAAGGAGGCACCGGCATCGCCTTCCGGGACTAGGCCGCCGGTACCGGTGATGGAGAGAAGCGGGATATCGCCGGTGGGCGTTGAGGTCGGCGACGGCGGAGTCGCGGTTGGGCTCGGCGCCTCGATTGGGGGCGACGTCGGCGCCAGTGAGGTGAGGGCCTGCGGCGCAAGGGTATTGTTGGAGTGGAAGCCGCCTAACAGGACGAAAAGGAAACCAGCGGTCACGACGCAGCCCAGGACGAAGGCGATGATCGCGATGTGCAGCGGCTTCAGAGTGATCGTCAATCCAGGTCCTTTCCCGGGCCCCCATTGACCACGACGTCGCCCTGGAGCGGCCTGCCGAGGACCAGCGCCAGGCCGCCATCATTGGAAACGATCAGGGGGACGACCCTGCCGTTGGGCCGGTCGATCTCATCCAGCACCCTCATCGCAGCGTCGGTGATGCGGATCATGGAGCCGCCTCGGCCATGCGTCAGGGGCGCTTGCCGCCAAACTGGCGATCGAAAGCCGAACTCCGTCGGCGCATCGGCGCGGCCGAGCGCAGTCGTGTCTTGATGCGGCACCACGCATCAACATGAACTCGCGGTCTGAACGTCGGCTAAACAGGGAGTGGTCGCGGCGCCATCTATCCTCTCGAAAGACCAGCTCGTGGACAAGGTCGGCGATCTCTTTGGCGAGCTGGTTGCCCTCGACATTCTGGAAGTGCGGGCAAAGGGCTGACCGCCAGTAGTTAGCTACTCGTCCTCGACGCGGAGCGCCGCGTTGTACTGGCGCCACAGGACCTGGCCCGCGGAGGTCTGCAAGAAGTCGGCGGTGGCGCCTGACTGCGGGCGGCCTGCGGGCGCGGCAGCGAGCGCCTGCTCGACGATCTTGGCGTAGAGCGCGTCGGCCGGACCGACCTGCGGCGCGGCCTTGCGGCTGCTGGGCGCCAACGCAACGCATCGCGGTCCATCACACCAGCGCAACAGGGACGTTTCAACGGCGTCTTACCGTCATCGTGGCGGGAGTCCCGCTTGTTCTGGCTTACCCGTTCGACAACTTCGACTTCGACGCTCAGCCCTCGCTCGACGGTTGGTTCGGCTTGCTCAAGCGATCCCCGTTCCGCGCCTGGGATCTCTTGAACCAACTCGCTAGAGAGGGCTTTGGGGTAGAGGCTCGCGAAGCGTTCGACCGAGCTTGGGGGCGCGCCGATCCACAGGAGCAGCGCCAGTTACTCGCTGAAGGCAATCGATCGTGCGCGCGTCTTGCAAGGCTGGACACGTCGGGACCTGGCGCGGCGGGCTCACGTCGACGAGGGGACACTTTGCGACCTTTTCGCGGGTCGCCGCCGGCCAACCTTCGGGACGCTGCGCGCCGTTTGCCAGGCGTTGGCGCTGCCGCTTGAAGAAACGATCGCCTTCAGCTAAGAAAATGGGCCTCAGGTTGGTCCTCAATCCGGCAAAGCTGCCTGGCGGGCGCTGTAGGCTGCTGCTATGAACGACGTGGTGCCTGTTGCACCTCCGCATGGCCACCACGGCGATCCTGGGTTAGCAGGTGCCGGTAACCGCGTCGACGGCCTAGCCTACGTTGCCCTCGTCACGGGCGTCGTGTCGCTTGCATTCAATCTGTTTCTGTTCGGGCTCCCCGCGCTGCTACTTGGTCCTTCGGCGGCGATCATGGGTTATGTTTCGCGCCGGCGGGTCACAAACAGTCGAGGCAGGTTGGTCGGCGGCCGCATCGCACTTGCAGGTCTAGTTCTCGGCGTTATTGGATTTGCCATAAGCATCGCGTGGCTGTTCCTCATCGTCGTGGTTCTTGGTCCCGCCATCAGAGATCGATCTTCGAGGTGAAAGCTGCCGTTTGCTCTTGGTACACATGAGCTAAATGCACTGCCGACTTATCCCCGGGCGGCACGACACCTTCAGCACGTTAAATGGTCTCGAGCCAAATCCCACTGCAGCGCTAAGACAGCTCGAATTCGCCAGGGACTGAAGACCACTTGGTAATTGTTCGCTCACCTCGGATTCTCCGAAGTTGCCGCAGCCGGTCGGGTTTTGTAAGTACAGGCGTGGCGCCTATGGAATGGTCAGGCGCGATACGTCGAGAAAGTCCCTTGGTCCAGTGCAGTCGGTAACGATCAGATAGGGATGTCCTAGCGCGTTAGGAATTGGCTGGCGCGTGAGGCCATGGCACGAATATGCGAACGAGCCTTTGGGACCATATCGGTCCTGGCTCTGAATGTTTACGTCGACGTGGTCAACTGAGAAGACGAGCATTTCGAAGGTAATCGGGTCTCCCTCGATCGTGTATTGGACCACGGTCGCCTGTGCGGTTGTCCCAGCAGAGTAAGCGCGCCAAAGACATTCGGTGGGTCGAGCATCGTAGGTCGCACCGACGTTCACGGAACGGCCGCAAGACGGTTCGGTCACGGGTTGAGCGGTCCGGTGGTGACCGACAATCAAGCGACTGCCGAGTACCCCAAGGACGACGACGATCGTCGCCGCTACGACCATGAGCCGCGCCTTCCGCCTGATGTTTACAGGTTAAGAGGACTTGCGGCCGATTCGCGTTATGGCGGTAAGATCGAGTCGAATACGGTAGGCCTTAGCCTCCGGTTTGGGACTATGAGTCAACGACCGACTTTGTGCGCGATTCGGTGCGGATCATGCAGCTGTTCTCGGCTGGCAACCACCATTCAGATTGCACCCGACCATAACAATCCCGTCTCCGGTGGGGATCGGTTCCTGTAGTCCGAATGCGAGTGCGTTAACCCACGCGTCCCATGTCGCACGATGGGGGTCGAGCCAGTAGTTGAAACCTGATCCGTCGGGCCGCCAGCCTTCTATTCGGATCAGATCGAAGCCCGAACCGCTTAAGCGGACTGTCAGGGATTGGATGCGGCCGGACGAGAAGTCAGCAAGCTTGACCTGGTCTGGATAGCCTTCGCAACACAGATGCGGAGAACCACCCACTTGGGGTGTAGAGGATCCGCGCCCCGCTTGGCGACCATGCGAACGAAGTCGCGTAACTGGTTTGGTCAACGAGGTGTGCCGCGCCGTCAGGATTGACAATCCACAGGCCGGGAGCCTTGTCATTGGACCCCGGGACGACCGCTAGAACGTCGGCCACCGGAGACCAGGCGAATCTATCGATCGATCGGTTCGGAGGGGTCGGGGGCAGTACTGGGAGAGTCATCTCGGTACCGACCGAGTGCCTGTCAGTGACCCAGAGGCGTCCGATTCGAAGATATGCCGTGTAGTGGCGACTAGGAGATGGCACAGCGCCTAGGGGAGGGACAAACGCGCCCGTGGCTTGTTCACGACACCGACATGTCCGGTCCCGGAATCGCAAGCCGCGAGTCCCAAAATCAGCACCGTCCCTAAGAAGGTGAGTCGCCTCATCGAATTGACTGTGACTAAACGGCTCGTCTCCGTCAAGCTCAGCCTTAGATCGTTGTCGTCACTGTGGTAAATGGTCTGGACCAAAATTGGCTGCCCAAGCTAAGATCGGTTCGAATTCGCCACGGATCGAGGACCACTTGGTAAGGACAGTTGTTGGCTTCGGAATCCGGCCGTGGACGTGGAGTCTGTGGTTGTTACCCGAACTGACCTCGGCGCGTTAAGTCGAGGTGCGCTCGTGGAAACGACTCGCAGCAATCGGGCTCATGGCGATTTCGTGCACCCAGGCGGCCGACTCGGTGGGGTTCGTCCGTGACGGCGCGACCAGCGTATTGATCCACCAGTACGGAGGACTCAACGATCAGCCTCCGCTTGGCCTCCTGGCATCGGTACAGGTCAGCGACTCATCACAAATCAGCCAGCTTGTACATGAGCTCAATTCTCTCCCGGCATTTCCGAGCGGCACCATGTTCTGCCCTATGGATGACGGCTCGTACATTGCAATGGCCTTCTCGTATGGGGATGGAACGAGCACCATGGTTAAGGTGGAGGCGAGGGGCTGTCAGGGCGTGTACGTCGGAGGATCGAAGCAGCCGACAGCCTGGGCAGCCAAGTCGCCTGAATTATTCGACAGCTTGAGGGGACTGCTCGCGCACCAGGCGACGAGTTAAGAGACTTGCGCCCGATTCGCAATGTCACGCTAAGATCGAGCCGAATACGGTAGGCCGACGGGTCCGGTTTGTGACCAATGAGCTTTGGTCGATGTTGTTGCCTTCCTCGAATGGAAATTGGGGCGCAGCGCCCAAATGGAGCCCAAACGACTTGAGCGGTGTATTGAAGACGGATATGAAGCTCGTCGCGGTGCTTGGTGTGGCACTTTTGATCGCATGCTCAAACGGTCAACCTTCGACGATAACCAGCTCTTCGCCAACGAGTGTCGCTACGTCTCCGAACGCTTCACCGTCGGCAGCGCCAGTCCTGGCTGATGTCCCACCAGCCGGCGCGCAAAAAATGGGCGGTGCTTGTGGCTCGACCGCGATCTATAGAAGTGGCGCGCTCCCAGAATGGGCAACCGTAAACGCCCCTAAGGATCTCCCGTATGTCGTCGCGCAACCAGGTCTCGCCGTCGGATACATCTTCAGTTATCCAATGAAGGCGGGACTCGACGCCAGCACCAAGGTCCTGTGGTATGTGGGGACATCGCGCGATGGCTTCCCTCTCACTGCCCAGGGCCATCCCGTCGGCTCAACCACCCCGATAGCGACCTTCAGCAAGGCAGCCGACTCGTTCCCGGGCGAGATTTACCCCACCGGGCCGACCGTGCCATCAGCGGGATGCTGGCATTTCACTCTGACGTGGCACGGCGGCAACCAGCACGCAGACGTCGATCTCCTATTTCAGTAGGAGAATCGCCACGATCGCGATCTTCACTACTGAGCAGTTGCCGAAGCGATAGCCGGCTTGGACGAGTTAAGTGGTCTGGTCGAATTTGGCCTTTGACCGCTAAGATCAGGTCGAATTCGCCAGGGATCGAAGACCCCTTGGTAAGGAAAAGGTCCCCGGTTCGAATCCGGGCGTGGGCTCCAACCCTGTTTCTGAATTCATTTAGACCATTTCCTTGCATCATCCGCTGGTCGCTATGACAGGGATTCTTGTCGTAAGGAACTGCTCTGCCACAGCGGGTCTGTGGAGCATGTCCGCCATAGTGCTTCGCAATGGTCAACATTGCGCAGCGCTATGTTAGAATTGGCAGGTGATCACTCCAGGGCGGCTGGAGGAGCTTCTTGAGGCACTCGGCCAACTCCTCGAAGCTCAGGGCCATACCTACACGCTGATCACTGTCGGCGGCGGGAGCCTCTTGCTGCAGAGGCTGAGCGTTCGCCCGACACGTGACCTCGACGTCATCGCGGTGGGGAATGGGGAGGCGCTGCGGAAGGCCGAAGTTCTCCCAACCCCGCTTTTGGGGGCTGCCAGGGATGTGGGCGTCGCCGCTGGACTCGGAGAGAATTGGCTGAATGCGGGCCCCGCCGGCCTGATGGACCTCGGTCTCCCGGCCGGCTTCGACGAACGAGCCGAGGTCAGGCGCTTCGGTGGTCTCACCTTGCACATCGCGTCCAGATTTGACCAGATCTGTTTCAAGCTCTATGCAGCGGTCGACCAGGCACCTGCCAGCAAGCACTTAGACGACCTGCGGCTCCTCGAGCCCACCGCTGAAGAACTAGTCGCAGCCGCTCGCTGGTCGATGACCCATGATCCATCCGAGGGTTATCGCGGTCAGCTGCTAGCGCTTCTTCGGATGTTGGACGTTCCAGATGCAGACAGTCAGCTCTAAAGGACGCCTGAGCGAATTCGCGCTGGATATCTCGTGGAGTCAGTGGACGGAGCTCGGGCTCAGCGGTTGGGAACGCCGGCATCAACACGAGGGGGTTGATCTTGAGCCATTGATCCTGTTCACTTCCTGGCTTGGTCGTCAGGACCACCGGCTCCGCGACGAGAGTCTTGATTGGTGCCTCGCAAACATGCGCTTTGTCTCCGTCACCCGTATGCGTGGCCTCCTGAAACAAGCCGACAACGAGATTGTTGAGCGCTTCGGTGATTACTCGGCAACGGTTGCTTCGAAGGCGCCAATGGCGAATTGGCCTGGCGAGGGCAAGCCCTGGAGGTTCGTGCCAAGTCGCAAGAGCGCAGCCCCAGACCTCACCCGAGCCGCGCTTCTGCAACTCCGGTTGCGAGCGCTTTTCGGTGTGGGTAGCCGTGCTGAGTTGCTTCGACTTCTTCTGATCGAAATGCCGAGAGGATGGTCTGCAGGCGAGCTCGCCAGCGAGACCGGATACGCCAAGGTTAATGTCGCAGCCACGCTCGACTCTCTGACACTCACTGGTGTCGTCCGGATCGAGAAATCCGGCACTCAATTCAGATACCGCTTCGCAAAGGCCTCGCAGTTGATCGAGCTAGCTGGGCCTGTGCCGAGCTTCCAACCTGATTGGTCCGCTCGTTTCTCGGTAATGGTGAAGCTATTGCTCTGGGAACTAGAGCCTCCAGCGAGGCAGAGTTTGGTTCGGGCATCAAACGCGGTGCGGTTGCTCCGCCAAATCGAGAAACCCCTCACACGCCTAGGGTTGCATGGTCTAGTTCCTGCAGCGGGTCGCCCCGAGTTCAACGAAGAGTTCGACACCTGGGCGAAGCAGTTGTTTGCATATTGGGCTGGATTTCGTGACCCGGTAGATGCCAACGAAACGGTGTACGAGGTTCGTCGGAGTGAAACTGCTTGGCAAGCGACGATCCGAGAGCCGCATCGCGCGCCCAAACCACTGACGCTGCCCGACTGGGAGGAGCTTTACAAGGAACAGGCGCGGTCCGCTTCGAACATTGCGGACGACTCGGCCGGTTCCCTGTTGCTTGCTCACGAACTGATGCGCCGCGCCTACGCGAGAATTGGCGTTGCTCTCGAGTCTTTCAGGTACCAACCTGAGGTGATCGCCTTCGCCAACGAACAACTGCGGACGATTGCAAGAGGGCAGTCCCTAGCTTTCTCCGAAGGCTTCGTGCGTCTCTGGCGAGCGGAACGCCTGGGTCGGACCTCAGCCGGGACGGTCCCTTAACCAGGATCGGGGCCATCAAGCGCCAGACCTGTCGGGCTGGGCGTGCTCCCAGCCGGCGCTGCCCCTCGACTGCTGGGGCCGAATGGTGGCATCGATTCGCGCCCCGAGTGGCTGTGTCGAGCGATGGCTAGTAATTGATCCATGACGGACCCGACGCCCTACATCCTATTTCCCGGGACAGCTCGTCAGGCCTTGACCTTCTATGGTGACGTCTTTGGCTGCGCAGTTCAGTTGCACACTTTTCAAGAGTTCAACCCGACCGACGGTCCGATCGATGCCATTGCCCACGGCGGCCTAACCGGCGGGCGCGTCGCGCTGTCCGGCGCCGACGTGTCTGGGGACAAACGGCCATTCAGATCCGAGGGCATGATGCTGGCCCTCCTAGGTACTGCCGATCCTTCGACTCTGCGTACATGGTTTTCCCGGCTGAGCGAAGGTGGCCGCACATGCTTCCAATCTGGAACGAAGGCGGGATTTACCGAAGCAAGATATGCCATTTCTTAGGAAGCGCTGCTAGGCAGCGATTAGCAATAGCCGCTGGATCGATCTCAGAAGACCACCGATTGGGAAATCGTCGTCCAGCACTTCCTTGGTAAGGAGAAGGCCGGCGGTTCGAGTCCGCCCGTGGGCTCCAAATTCAATAGCACCGTTTCCTAGCATCTTCTCTCCCTAGAAATGCGGCAAGGAAATGCTCCTCCGCAGCGGTTTTGTATCCCAAACTGGGGTGCGTCAGGCCATGGCGATTGGCACCACATTCATCGGAGTGGGCGAGACCATTAGCCGCGATCAGTCGGTCCACTGAGGCGCCCAGCTGGCTGTCGCACGGGTCATGACCGTGAGACAAGCGGGTTCAGGATTCCAAGGCCGTTAGTCTCCACGAAACCAGGCCCGGGCGGGGCCGGCCGCGGCCGCGCTAGAGGTCCCTGCGGCGGAGGATCTGTCCGGCTAGGACGACCAGGATTGGAACGAGCACCAACGAGGTCAGGATCGGCCACAGGGCAGTGACGTCCTTACCAGCCGCCAGCGAGCCCGGCTGCGTTGTGAGGGCGGCCGGGGAGTAAGTGCCGAGCGGTTTCCAGATAGCCGTGATCGAGAGCACCACATAACCCCCCAGTCCGGCCCCGGCAGCGCCGGCGGCTGATCCGATCAGCACCGATAGGAGGGTCATCAGCGCGACGAAGACGAGGCCCAACACGAGGAAGGCTCCGGTGGCGCTCCAGAGAGGCGCGGCGGGCGCCCTGCCGAATATCAACCACGTCAGTGCCCAGGTCAGTAGCGCTCCCGCCACTACAACGCACACTAGAAACAGCGAGTGCACGGCCGCCTTGGCGATGACGAACGCCGTTCTCGACAGCGGCTTGGTCAGTACCAGCACGGCGGTGCCACTGCGTATCTCGCCGGAGACGAGGCTGCCGTATACGATGATCACGGCGATCAGAACGATCTGCGAAAGGTTTTTGATCCACTGCACGTAAGCGTCGACGTAGGTTGGAGTCGGGATCTTTAAACCGTTCAGTTGGTTGCCGACCAGGGCGCCGACTATCTGCGGCGTAAACCGCGCCAGCAGCGGTCCGGTCACCGCAAAGAACAGGACGATGCTCGGCAGCACCCAGATTCGCCAGGTCCGCAGGATCTCACGCAACTCTTTGCCGGCAAAGACGGCGAACCCCGTCAATGTTGGGAGCCTCCGACCAGCTCGACGAACACCTCTTCCAGCTGCGTCTCGCCCGTGTCCAGCCGCGACAGGCCAAGCCCTTGGGCAGCGACAAGAGCCGGGATCTCTCGCTGGGCGGCGTTCATGTCGGCGACCGTGATCTCGATGGCGCCGTTGTTGCTGCGAACGACCGACGTGGCCCAAGGCTTGGCGCCGATCTCATCGGCCAGGCGGTCGGCGCCTTCTGTGACCTCGAGGACGAGCTTGCGTGCGCCATAGCGCCTCTTGAGCTCCTCCATCGGCGCCTGCATGACCAGACGTCCGCGATCGAGGATCGCGACCGTGTCACACACACGATCGACGTCGGCGAGGATGTGAGTGGAGAAGAACACTGTGGCGCGGCCGCGCAGCGACGCGAGCATCTCCAGGACGTCCTTGCGGCCGATCGGATCAAGCGCGCTCGTGGGCTCGTCGAGGACCAGCAAGCGCGGAGCGTTGATAAGCGCCTGGGCTATCCCAAGGCGCTGCTTCATTCCTCTGGAATAACCACCGATCTTGGTGTTGACGTCCGCCAACCCGGCGAGGGCGAGGAGTGTCTTCACGCGGCCCTTGAGGGTCGCGGGCTGGAGGGCGAAGAGGCGGCCCGCAAATTCGAGGAATTCCGCGCCGGTCATCCATTCGTAAAAGCCCGGAACGTCAGGCAGGTAGCCGACCTCGGAGCCGATCGCGTCGCCGGCCAAGATCTCGGAGCCGAGAACCCGCGCCGAACCGCTGGTCGGATGCGCCAGGCCCGTGAGGAGCCGGACCATGGTGGTCTTCCCTGCGCCGTTAGGTCCGAGGAAGCCGAATATTGAGCCCTCCCCGACGACCAGATTGACGCCGTCTAGCGCGCGCTTGGCGCCATAGGTCTTGGTCAACCCGACGGTCTCGATCGCGGCGTTCACGGAGGCGCTTTGTGGTCGGGCGGACCGTAGAGCGAGTCAACAATGTCGCCGATCCTCTCCGTAGGCCGGTCGACCGGAGCCTCACCCGAGGGCGCCGGCTTGTGACCGATCGCGAGGTAGAGGACCGGTCCGATGAGGCTGATGAGCAGAATGATCACGACCCAGATCCACTTGTTGCCGCCGACGATTTGGTCAAAGGGTGTCCGGTACAGGTGGACGAGCGCGACGATGTCTAGAGCGAGCTCCAGCAGAGCGACCACCGCCAGAACGACGAGAAGCACGGGCGGAAGGTCCGAGAGGCGCGCTGAGAGTTCCATGCCCAGGCTGATTATGGGGAGTCAGGCGGCGTCAGCCCGACCGGCTTCTCAAGGTCGGCGCTCGGCTCATGGCAGCTCGCCGTGTCACAGCGGTGTCACAGACTCGCTGAACCGAGGGGATACAGATGGACACGCAGGGACACGACGCCGCAGCGAATTACGTTCAGCAGGACACGCAAGGAACCGCCGGGATACAGAAGGACACGTCGTTGTGTCGGTTCGGGACCATGAGGCCTGGGGTCAAATCCCGGGTCCCCGACCGCACAGACCTGCTGGCCATTGCCACGGCGCAGCAAGACGTTGCCTGCCTCGAGCTCGGTTCGATCGTAGCCGCCGTGTGCCGGATCGCGTCGGCCGACCAACCAGTGAGCACCGCGATGGGCGCGGGTCATGCCAGAGTGACGACATGGCGGTCGAGAACAGTCCGGGTTCGCCCTCCAAGGCAGATCCACGTCAGCGAGTAGCCGTTCCGCTCTTCCACGCGATCGGGCCGCTGATGCGGCTCGTCCTGCGCCGCGGCTTGCCTGCCGGGCCGAACGCCCTCTTGACGGTGCGTGGCCGCGTGACCGACCGGCCGTACTCGACGCCGGTCGCGATATGGGAGTTCGGCGACCGGCGCTTCGTTCAGGCGTCGTTCGGGGCCGTCGGCTGGGTCCGGAACCTCAGAGCTTCCGGAGAGGCCGTTATCCGTCGGGGCCGTTGGTCTGTGCGATCAGGGCTCCGGATGGGAGCAGCATGAGCCAAGCGCGGGATAGAACTTCCAGCACCGGCCCTTAAACAAGAATTGGCTAGAAGTCGGTGGGAAGGACCTTTGCCTGGGGATGGCCGCACGGCATTCAAGCAGAAGGACTAAAGGCACGTTACGTCGGCGCTGGCCTGGCCTAATTTGGCGATGGCTCCGAAGCACGGTGAAGCTGAGAGACCGAGAATCGAGTAGATGCGAGCGATGCGAGCACCGAAAGATGACAAGGGAGTCAGAGGCACCCCCTGGGCTCGCGGGGCCAATTATGAAGGAGGTACTGAGATGATCCACTTGTTGCTGGTGCTCGCGTTCATTCTTTTCGTACTATGGCTGCTGTTCCACGCCACAGCCGCATTGGTCAACCTAATCTGGCTGGCCATCATCGTGCTGGTTGTGATCTGGCTGATCGGTCTCATCCGTGGTCGCTCCACGACCTCCTGAAGGCCCCGAGCTCAACGGGGGGGAAGCCCTCGGGCGCCCCTCCGTTACTGACCTTAGAGAGGGCCCCGCTCCCTGAGTGGATCTTGGTGCCGACTGGATCCGGGCGGGCGGCCCCGCCAATCCCATCGGCATTGCACTTTCGCCGCTACCACCATTCGCGCCAGTGTTGATGCCCGCACGCATGGCAGCGGGCGATGCGTCGGGGTGGCAGGTCGGGCTGGCGATTCTGTTTATGCTGACCGGCACCGTCGGACGGCCGCGATTGTGCACGATTGCCCAGGACCATCGGCCTGTCGATGCCAGGACTCCCTTCCCTATCGGCCGAACTTGCTCTCCGAAAGACTCAATCAGGACTCGAGGCGCTTTGGATTCTTTGTGCGGACGGCGCCCGAGTCAAGTGCATGGAGGTTAGGCAAGATGTGGCAGTTAGGCTCGCCTCGCATCGGACAGGAAGGAGGTCGGTGAAATGGAGTTGGAAGCCAACATCGTCCAATCCGTGGCCAGTCGTGACGGGGATAGCTGGCGAATGGAAAGGCAGAACACCACCGAGATGCCAACCTTTGGCTCGTCCGAGCGGCGATCCGAGATCCATGCCAGCAGGCTTCCCACATTGGTCGCCGATGCGCTCCTCAGTTTGGATCAGGCAGGATGGTCGGCCCGGAATCTGGAGCACACGACCTCAGACCCACTCGGCAAGATCCTGATACGGCGTGCCCTGGAGCGGATGGCGGCGGCGGCCGACGACCTGGCCGCTCTTCACGAGTTGACTTTGTCAGGCGACTGGGCGCCGCCCTCCGCGTCGTGAATCGCCGAGCGCCGGTCGATGCGAACCGGGTGGCAACGCGGCCATCGCACGCTCAAGCGAGCAAAGCAGGTTTGTGCGTGGACCGGATTTACCGAAGCAAAGATAGGGCATTTCCTAGGAAGCGCTAGGCAGCGATTATTAGCGAGAACCTCTGCATTCGATCTCAGCAGGGCACCAATTGGGAAATGGAACTTCAGCGTTTCCTCGGTAAGGAAAAGGTCCCCGGTTCGAATCCGGGCGTGGGCTCCACTGTCAGGGACAAATAGCGAACACCCGACCGAACGCTGTCTTCTGTGTCCTTCTATTACCCGCTTGTCGAGCGAGCCCAGCATAGTCGGCGGCCGCCCACTGCTTCCAGCCTGAGGACGCACGGGTGAGGACCGTGAGGAACCCAGCTAGAAACCCAAGCTCGCGTTGCTCTACGAAACCCATCGCGATTCGCCAGCCGAGTCGGGCCAAAATCTTCGTTTGTGACTGGACCGCACGGTGCCCTCCCGCTGCTTCCTCGGCATGGCGATCGTTTCATCGGCCGTGCCGCCGACCGTGTGCGACTCAAGGCCGATATCGAGGCTGGCGCGCCGGTTATCCTCGTGGGGCCGGGCGGGAGCGGGAAGACGCGCCTGGCGCTGGAGGTCGGGCGCGACCTCGCCGACGCGGGTTGGCAGACCGCCTTCGTGGACCTCTCGGCGATCAGCTCCGACGCCGCTGTACTCAACGAGCTCGCCGTGCAGCTCGCCGTCCGGGGCGAACCTGGCAAGCCGCTCGCCGATGCTGTCGCAGCCCGGCTGGCCGGGCGCACCCTCCTGATCCTGGACAACTGCGAGCAGGTGCTCGGCGGATCCCGCGACACGGTCGCTGCCTTGCGCGCGACATTGCCGGAGCTTCGAGTGGTGGCGACCAGCCGCGAGCGGCTGCGCATGGCGGGCGAGGCCGTTGTCACAATCGCGCCTCTCTCCAGGGCGGACTCGGTGGCGCTGTTCGAAGACCGCGCGGCCGGGTTCACGCTCGCCGAATCGAATCGCGAGGCGGTCGTCGAGATCTGCCGGCGCCTTGACGGCCTGCCGCTTGCTATCGAGCTCGTGGCGGCGTGGGCGCCAGTGCTGGGCATAGCGCACGAGGCGAGACACATTGATCTTCCCGGCGACGCCGGCCCGGCCCGGCACCGCACGCTGCGCGCCACACTCGACTGGAGCGCCGGCATGCTCGGTGAGGCCGAGCGGACGCTGTGGTTCCGCCTCTCGGTCTTCGCGCCGCCCTTCGACCTGAAGGCCGTCGACGCCGTGTGCTCAGGAGGCGGGGTCGCGAAGCGCGACCTCCCGCTGCTGCTCCGGCGGCTGATCGACCGGTCGCTCGTCGAGGTCGACATGAACCAACGCGGCGTGGCCCGGTACCGCCTACTCGAGACGGTGCGCGAGTACGCCGGCGACCGGCTCGCGGTGACGGGCGAGAGCGAAGCGTTCAGGGGCTTGCACGCCCAACACTACGTCGCCATCGCTGAAGAGGCGTTCGCTCATCGCGACGCAGACGACCTAGTGGTGTGGGCCGAGGCCATGACCGCCCAGCACGCCAACGTCCGCGTCGCGCTCGACTGGCTCCGCGATCGCGACCCCGAGGCCGAGCTGCAGCTCGCCGGGGCGATGGGGTGGGTGTGGGGCGCACGTGAGCTGCTGCCCGAAGGCCGGCGCTTGCTCGAGCTCGCGGTCGCGGGGTCGCTGAGCACGAGCCGCGCGGCCGCGCGCGCGCATCGTGCGACCGGTTTCCTCGCTCTCGAGCAGGGCGATGCACGCTTGGCGCAGTTCCACATCGAGCGGTCGTACGAGCTGTCGGCGGCGCAGCACGACGAGGTCGGACAGGCGATCTGCCTCGCCCGGCTCGGCGCCTTTCCGACCGTCGCGCGCGAGCGCCGCCGCGAGCTACTCGGCCGCGCGATCGAGTTCGCGGAAGGCACGGGCGAGCGGGCCGCGCTCATCGTCGCGCTGGCCAACCTGGGCGAGCTGCAGCTCGAGGAGGGCGACGCTGCTGCCGCGCGCCGAACCTACAACGAGGCGGCGTCTGCCGCACACGCGATGGCGCACGCGCGGTGGATGCCCGAAGTGCTCCTCGGCCTTGCGCATGCCAACCTCGCGAGCGGGCAACCCGAGAAGGCGGCGAGCGCTGCCAGGGAAGGTATCGCCCTCGCGCGCGACGCCTCGCTGACCGCACTCGTGCCGGTATTGCTCGAGACCCTCGTAGAGGTCGAGGCGGCCGTAAACCATGCGGAGCGGGCACTGACGCTCGCCGCCGCGGCTACCGCGATGCGACATCGCGTCGCTTCGGCCGCGCCGCATCCTCATCCGATTGGGCTGACGCCGGCGGTGGCCCGCGCGCGTCGCGCGCTGCCGGGGCGTGCTCGGCAATTGGCCGACAGAGGGCGAAGGATGACGACAGACGAGGCCGTCGCGTTCGCGCTCGCGGATCACGAGCCGACGACGCCGGTCGCGATCAGCCGGCGCCAGACGCAGGTCGCCGCTCTCGTGGCGCAGGGGTTGACCAACGCGCAGATCGCGCTCCGCCTTGCGGTGTCCGAGCGCACTGCCGAGTGGCACGTCGAAGAGCTCCGCAACAAGCTCGGGTTCACGTCACGCGCTCAGATCGCCGCGTGGGCGGCGCGCCAGGGCCTCGAGGCGACGCCGCAAAGATGAGATGCGGAGGGCCCGGCGAACCGAGCCCCCCGCCCTTCAGGCCGCTACCAAGTCATCCGGCACGGACGATCGGGCAGATGAGCACAGTACCGGTCGGAAGCTCGAACAGGTTTGCCGCACCAGAGTTGATCGGTAGCAGCTCGGGGACGCCGCCATTGCGCAACGCCGCCGCGCTTTCTGCCTCGACGGCGGCGAGCTGTGTGTCGCTCTTGATCGGGGCGAACGAAGCGTTGCCGCCGGTGTAGCGTGGGTTGAAGACGACGATCGTGATCAGCCACGGGCCCTTGTAGTCGCCGGCCGTGCCGTTGACGCCTTCACCGGGTGCGCCAGGAAGAAGGTGGTCGTGGAAGTCGCCGCCACCCGGCAGGTTCGGGTTGTTCGGGTGGTCGCAAGGGTCACACTGTGGCGCGTAGTCGGGCGGGATCGCGTTTGGCGCGAAGACCATCACCCAGATCGGCGGGGCGCTCTCCAGTCCGGCGTTCGAGGCGGGCATGGCATGCGGCGTGTTCATGCGGTACGTCTGGCCGTCAGCGTAAACGAGGTCTGTGCTGGTGGCTGCCTCCACGGTCGCCACCGGTCCGGCCGCCGCCACCAACAACCCGGCCACTACCACCGCGACCCGGGTCAAGCGAAGAATCCTGTGCATGGTGCACCTCCTGAAGGGGATGCCGTCCATGCTCCCGACGGACCAGCGCGCAGAACATGGGAGAACTACGGGTCGTCTACGGGGCGTCGACCAAGTTCTACCGAAGCCAAGATAGGGCATTTCCTAGGAAGCGCTGCCAGGCAGCGATTATTGGCGAAAGCCCCTGCATTCGATCTCGGCGGAGCGCCGATTGAGAAATGGTCCTCCGGCGCTTCCTTGGTAAGGAAAAGTACCCGGTTCGAATCCGGGCGTGGGCTCCAGCTCTCCAATCTGAACTTGCGCACAGCATCTACTTACCGTCCGCGCGAGGTCCGGACGGCGCCCGAATCTCTGTTGGGGAATGCTGCTACTTGTTGAGCGCAGGTTCCATGTACGGTGGCACTGCCGGGTAGAGAACCTGCTCTTTCCCCGATGAAGCGTCGGCTGAGAGGCACATGATCCGGCACCGCGTAAGGCTAGATCCCGACCGATTCACCGCGCCAGCTTTTGCCGGGTCATCGCGGAACCGGTCGAACGGGCGTCTAACGCGCTGCGTCAGCTTGATACGGTCCACACCCTATCATCCTTGTGGACCGAACCGGCTAGCTGGGCATCGAGGCGGGCTGCGTAACTCGACAGACTTTTGCCGCCTTAGGCCGCGGTCTGGCCCGAGTCTACTTGATCGGCCCCAGGCCTCGGTGGTAGCCGGCGCGCTCGGCCTCTGCCGCGTTGCAGTAGTAGCCGGCGTCGAAGAGGCTGGGTCCGTAGTTGTAGTCGCCGGGCAGGTCGTACCAGTCGCCGGCGGCAAAGTTGCTGGCGATCGCCGGTTGCTGGCCGCAGCGCGCCCAGGCCACCCAGTAGCTCACCTCGGGCACCGCGAACGCGGCCAGCGGCACGAGCGAGAGGAGGAGCCATATGGCGCTCAGCACGATCCAGATCCGGCGCCTGATGCGGATGGCGAGGACGAGCGGACCGCCGCAGAGAGCGATGCCGAGGAGCAGGGCCGCAGCCGCGACGACCTCACTCATCAGGCCACCAATCTAGCGGGCGACGATGCCGCCCGAGGTCGGAATCTGAGAGCGCCAATCGGAAGCCTCAGACGGCGGGCCCGCCAGTCATATGTAGGTCACGATCGGCAAGAGCCTCCGGAAGTACTAGTCCCTGCGCCGAGTAGTCGCATCGAATGAAGGAGTTTTGTAGCCTGCGGGCAGATGGTCTGAGGTAAATGGTCTCGACTGAAGTCAATCAGCGGACATAGCATCACTTCGAATTCGCCAAGGAGGTGGTAAGGAAAAGGTCCCCGGTTCGAATCCGGGCGTGGCCTGCCATCCAATGGTCAACTGGATGGAGCGTGGCCGGTGAGTAAGAAGGCGCTGAACACCGGCCCGCAAAGTTCGCCGATGTCGCGCAGCGACTCGGTCGCGACCGTGACCGTCATGTGCGCATGGCTCAGGGTGTTAGCAACAGCCGCGGGACATGGTGAGGCGCGTGCTGTCGAAGCGCTTTACGATTCCGCCGTGCGACGGCCGACCTTCCTGGACGTGGTTCCAATGCTGGTCGCGGTCCTGGTTCTTGCCGGTTGCGGCCAATCCTCTAACGTCGCTGCGGGGCCAAAGCTGGTTAGTCAGAGTGACCTGGTCAGCCCCCGAGACGTAACTTCCGGCTTCGGCTCGATCTGGGCTTCCAGCGGCCCAGGCGGCACGGTCACGAGAATCGATCCGCTGACTGAGGCTCACTTAGCGACGATCTACCTCCATGCGGATGCGTCCGTCCTTGCGGTGTCGCCCGACGCGATCTGGGTCACCAGCTACTCGGACGTGACCGTATTTAAGATCGATCCTGGCTCGAATCAGGTGGTTGGAAGCGTTGACCCCGGCGGGAGCGGCCCGGTGGGAATCGCATTTTTCGACGGCTACATCTGGGTTGCAAACCACGATGGCACTCCACGTGGCTCCGTGGCGAAGATCGATCCGGCAAAGATGAAGGTGGTCGATCTCATTTACCTTGGAGATGAATCCCAGGCCGGACCGAACTGGATTGCTTCCGGCGCAGGGTCGCTATGGGTGGGGGTCCCTAACGCCGGCGCGGTGTTTCGTATCGATCCGGTGAGTGATTCCGTCTTGGCCAAGATTCCCGACAGCGCGGTCGGCGGCGAGATCGTCGCCGACGACCACAATGTTTGGATCGCCGGCGGGGACGTTCCGGGCATCACCCATATAGATCCCGCGGCCAGCGTCGCCACCCGTGTCGAGAAGGAGGTCGGCATCGGCGGGGCGCTCACCATGGGGGAGGGTTATGTCTGGTTTGGTACCAGTATCACCCTCGATCGTATCGACCCCAAGACCAGCAAGGTAGTCGGCACCTTGCAGATGCCCGGTCCCGCCTTCGGTTCAACCGTCGCATTCGGTTACGTCTGGATAACCGACCGCGATTCTGGGAAGCTCTACAAGATCAAGCCTTAGTCGTCAACCGCACGGTGATTCGCGCTTTGGTGGCCGCGACCGTGAGCGAGTCTGCGGCGGTCACGGTGTCGTCCGGGCGTGGGCTCCACGACCCTTTCAGAGCGGCCCGCTCGGGCCGTTCCGCCAGGGGGGCGGACGGGGTCACGAGCTCAGTCCTCAGCTCACCGCTTCTTTCACGAGACGCCAAGGGCCGCGTACTTCGTCTTGAACTTCTGTGCGGCTTGAAAATGGCAGACGATCTTGCCGTCCTTGGCGTACGCGGGCATCCCGTACGACAGTCTCGGCGCAAGGTTTGGCGCGCTGGCTTTGATGATGGCGTGAAGTCGCTCGCCCAGAGCGCTTCAGCTCCCTGACGCGGTCCTTCATCGCGGCTCGTTCTTCGTCCGAGAACTTAGCGGACTTCTGTTTGTCTTTCATTGCAGGTTTCCTCTCGGCCATATATCGGACGCTTCGACCCGGTTCTATGGAGCCGCCGTTGCGGTGACGTCTCCAATACTGGTCCAGCGTGACCTGGCCGACTGATGGACCTAAGGGGCCCGTCAGTGGCTGATTGGCGGACTACGTCTAGAGCTCGATCAGGCCCTTGCGCGAAGCCGCGATGACCGCCTGCAGCTTGGAGTGGACCTGCAGCTTCTCGATCACGTGGCGTACGTGCCATTCGACGGTGTGAGGGGCGATGTCGAGCCGGGTGGACATTGCGCTTGTGTCAAGGCCTTCGGCGAGCAGGTTCAGAACTTCGAGCTCACGAGGAGTGAACTCGGCCAGGAGATGGTTGCGCTCGAGATTGCGCGTGACGGCCGCGCGCTGCCGCGCGATGGCGCGCGCGAACAGCTCGACGGGAATCAGCACCTCGCCCTGCGCGGCGCGGCGCACAGCCTCGACGATCTGGTCGGCCGTCGCATCCTTGGTCAGGTACGCGGTGGCCCCGGCGTCGATCGCGTCGAGCAGCGCCGCCTCGGACTCGTCTGCGCTGTGGAATACGAGCGAGACCTCTTTGTGCAGGCCCTGGATCTGCCGCGCCGCGTCGGGCCCGGTCATGTCCGGGAGCCGGAAGTCCATCAGGATCACGTCGGGCTTGTGCTTGATGGCTTCGCCAATCGCCGCGGTACCAGAGGCGGCGATCCCGGACACGGCAAGGCCCTGTTGTCCTTCGAGGATCTTGGCGATGGCAGACGCGAGCAGTGGATGGTCCTGGACGATAAGGACTTGAACCAGCTCTGGAGTTGTTTCGCCGGCTCCGTGCGGCTGCAAGGTCACCGTGGTTCCCTCGCGACGAGAGTACGCCGAGTGTTGGAAGGATGACACCCTGGGATTGGACCGGACTGGGCTTCCATTAAGTTGCCTGCGCCAACTGTAAAGCGAAGTGTTATCCAGAAGTGACTATAAGATCGAAAGGCCCCAGGAACCTGGCCTCGGCGCCCTGACGGGAGTGCGGGTGCCGTTCTCAGCCAATCCTAAGGGTCTGTCGAGCCCGCTCAAAGATTCGGCGGGCATCCTGTGATCACAAAACGCAAATCCCAGGCGTGAACCGGAGGCAGACATTGATGTCCGAAATCGAAAACCCGTCGCTACAACCCCCCGAGGGGGAATCGATCGCGCCATACCAATCCCTCACCCCGCCGCCGGCGGCGCCGTACGGCACGGAGGGCCAGTGGATGCCGCCCGCCCCGGCGGCCCCCGACAACTCTCTATGGCACCGGATCGCCGCGGGCGTAGTGCTGGCCGCCATCATCGCGGCCGCCGCGGGCGCCGGCGTGGGCTTCAGCCTGGCTCATGCGATCGACCAGCGGACCACCACCGCGCAGACCAGCGCCCAGCCCGAGGGCTCTGCCACGAACCAGACGCCGCAGACCCAGACGCCCCAGGCCCCCATCGTGCCGGCCAACCCAGGCAGCGGATCGCAGGCGCCGGTGAGCCTTGACCCGGCGGCTGTCGCGGCCAAGGTGGACCCGGCCATCGTCGATGTCAACACGATCATCGGCTCCAGCCAGGCCGCCGGCACGGGTCAGATCATCTCCTCGTCCGGCGAGGTGCTGACCAACAATCACGTCGTGGACGGCTCGTCGAGCATCCAGGTCACCGTGGTCAGCGACGGCCAGACCTACACGGCCCACGTGATTGCCGACGATCCTTCAGCCGACATCGCGGTAATCCAGATGGAAGGCGCCTCCGGGCTGCCGACCGTAACGTTCGCCAGCTCGTCGTCGCTTAGAGTCGGGCAGTCCGTGGTGGCACTCGGCAACGCGCTCGGCGACGGGGGCGCCCCTCGCGCGACCTCGGGCACCGTCACCGGGCTCGACCAGACCATCACTGCGAGCGAAGGTGGCGGCAAGTCGGAACAGCTGAACGGCATGGTCCAGAGCGACGCCACGATCTGGCCTGGTGACTCGGGCGGCCCGCTTGTCAATGCCGCCTCGCAGGTCGTCGGGATGATCACCGCCGGCGAGGCCCAGGGATTCCGGTCCACATCGTCCAACGTCGCGTACGCGATTCCCTCCGACACCATCCTCACGATCGTCAACGAGATCCGTGCCGGCCAGTCGAACCCTGACATCTCGTACGGCCAGGTCGGCTATATCGGTGTCTCGGCCCGCACGATGGACGCGCAGCTCGCTGCTCAGCTCGGCTTGAACGTGAGCTCGGGCGCGCTCGTGGAGACCGTCGTGCCGGGCGGCGCCGCCGCCGGCGCGGGCATCGCCCGCCTGTCGGTCATCACCAGGGTCGGCGATTCGACCATCAGCACGATCGACGACCTGGGGACCGCTGTCCGGTCTCACAAGCCGGGAGAGAAAGTCTCGGTCACCTGGGTCGACCAGAACGGCACCCACACCACGACCGTGACGCTCGGTGGAGTCAACGGCTAGAAGCGCGCTGTCACAAAGCCGGCTCGTGCGGTGCTTAGAGTAAGTGGCCACTGCCGAGCCGGCGCTCCGCACCATCGCGCTCTCCAAGTCTTACGGAACGCGGCTCGCCGTCGACCGGCTCGACCTGGAGGTCGTCCGGTCCGAACTGTTCGGCTTCCTGGGGCCTAACGGCGCCGGCAAGACGACCACGATCCGCATGGCCCTGGGCCTGATCGCGCCCACATCCGGTTCGGTCGAGATCTTGGGACAGGAGGTGCGCTCGCATCGCTCCGAGGTGCTGCCGCGCGTGGGTGCCCTGGTCGAGTCCCCGGCCCTGTACGGCTATATGTCCGGCCGCGACAACCTGCGCGCGCTGGGCGACCTCCTGGGGGGCGTGCCCGAGAAGCGGATCGACGAGGTGCTGGAGATCGTCTCGCTCAAGGGTCGCGATCGCGACCGGGTCAGGACGTACTCGATGGGCATGAAGCAGCGGCTCGGCCTCGGGATCGCCCTGCTCAACGATCCCGACCTTCTGATCCTGGACGAGCCGGCGAACGGACTCGACCCTGCAGGCATCGTGGAGATGCGCGACCTGCTGCGTGGGCTGGCAGCTCAAGGCAAGACGGTCTTCATCTCCAGCCACGTCCTCACGGAGGTGCAGCAGATCTGTACGCGTGTGGCGATCATCAACCACGGCAAGCTCGTGCGGGTCGCGCCGGTCCAGGAGCTGCTGAAATCGTCAGGCGAGTTCGTGGTCAAAGTCGATGCGCCTCAAGACCTGGTGGCCCTGCTCCGGCGCCAGCCGTGGGCTACTCAGGTGCGCAGCGAGGACGGCGTGGTCGTCACGACTGCGCCCGAAGGCCGCGGCCGCAACCTGATCAAGTTCCTGGTCGAGAACGGGCAATCGCCGGATTCGGTCAGCGAGCGCCAGCAGGACCTCGAGGAAATCTTCTTGAGCCTCACCGGAGGAGATTCATGAGCGCCATCGCGCGCCGCCCGCGTTTCGTGGGCACGCTCAGGGGCGAGGCGCTCAAAGTCTCGAGGCAGCTCAGCTTCTGGCTGATGCTCGCCGGGGCCGCCGTGCTGCTGGCGGTCATCGTCCTTGCAGTCACGAGCTCGCCCAGCATCCGAAGGCAGCTGACTGCAGACCCGGCGTCCTTCTTCTACAGCGCCCGCGACGTGTTCGGCACCGTCTATCAGATGGGCTCGGGGATCTTCCTTTTGATCGTGGGCTCACGTCTGTTCGCGATGGAGTACTCCTCGGGAACGATCCGCATCATCTACGCGCGAGGGACCGGCCGGTTGCGGCTTCTTCTCGCCAAGATGCTCACCCTAGCGGTCATCGGTGTTCTGCTTCTGGCGGGATACCTCGTCATCACCGGAACCCTGATCGCGATCCTGGTCAACACGTGGACCGGAAGCTTCGCCCCGATCCAGGGTCTGCCGAGCCAGTTCTGGCAGGACATGGGCTATTGGGCCGCGGTGCAGGGGATGAGCATGGGCATCGCGATCCTGCTGGCTGCGGCGGCGGCCGGCGTCGGCCGGTCGCTGGCTTTCGCGATGGCGGCGTCGCTGGCGTTCTTTCCGGTGGACAACTTCTTCACGATCCTCACCGGGCTCGGTGCCCGGATCACGCGCCAGGACCACCCCTGGCTCGACATCAGCCGCTATCTGCTGGGGCCCAACTTGAACGTGGTCTTGAACCTGATCGAGCCGGGACACCACGCGCGCGCGGCGTTCGCAACGCCGCTCCTGCCCGTGGACGGAACGCATGCCCTGACAGTGATCGTGATCTTCGCGCTCGGCTTCGCGGCCCTCGCGGTCGGCCGATCGGTGTGGCCGGACGTCCTCGAGTAGGCCTTAACAGAACACCGTCCGCCTCGGATCGGTATCCTTGTCGGGTTGTGCGAATAGTCGTCAAAGACCCCGAGGAGTTCGAGCAGGCCCTGCGGGAATTCCGCCGCAAGGTGCAGGAGCAGGGGCTCGTGCGCGAGATGCGGCGCCGTTCGCACTACGTGCCGCCGGCGGAAGCACGCAAGATCAAGAGCCTCCGGGCTCGGCGCCGCCGCACCCGCTAAGTCGGCGAGTTCCCCGCTTCCAGTGGGGTCCCCGCGCGCAGCGCGGGAGAAGCCCCCGTTTGGCGGGGGATGGGGAAGGTGGCGCGCAGCGCCGATGGGGAGGGCCACCCGGCAGCTCCGGCTATAATTGATCTGTTCGGTGACCATGGCGGAGGGGAGACACCCGTTCCCATTCCGAACACGGTAGTTAAGCCCTCCAGCGCCGATGGTACTGTCGGGGTAACCCGATGGGAGAGTAGGTCGTTGCCGAGCGTTTTAATA
>Ga0307373_10004182_pt1 | contig 24505 bp, 24 predicted proteins | sample OX2MG_FD_202534 | JGI IMG/M metagenome (GOLD analysis project Ga0307373, IMG submission 202534) | Soil microbial communities from Risofladan, Vaasa, Finland - OX-2 | ecosystem: Environmental > Terrestrial > Soil > Coastal area > Acid sulfate soil | place: Finland: Risofladan, Vaasa | collected...
CACCTGAGGGAACGGTTCGAGGAGCGTTTGGACGTGCGTGGGCCGGAAGCCGAGGCCGCATGACGCGGACCTGCACGCGCTGGAACGGACGCCGGTTGGGCAAGCAGGTCACCGCCGGACGCCGTCCCGCCCCGCCGCTCCCGAGCTCGTGGGTGTGCACAGCCACCTGGACGCAGCACGTGCCACGCTGTAAGCCGCGTGGCCGAACCATCTAGCTCCGTCCCCGACGTACTGGCCCCCGGGCTTGCGTGTGTCTTCTGCGGGATCAACCCGGGCCGGGTCTCCGACGCCGCTGCGGCGCACTTCGCAAACCCGCGCAACGACTTCTGGCGCCTGCTGGGCGACGCCGGGTTCACGCCGCGCCTGTACGACCCGCAGGAGCAGTTCGCGCTGCTCGACCTCGGCTACGGCGTCACGAACGCCGCCTATCGCACGACGCCCGGCTCGGGTGACCTGCGCCGCGGCGACTTCGACGCCGGCCGGCTGGAGCGGCTCGCGCGCGAGCTCTCCCCGGTGGTGATCGCGTTCGTCGGCAAGGAGGCCTACCGCGGTGCGTTCGGCGAGCGCCCGGAGCTCGGCCCGCAGCTGCGCACGCTCGGCCGCACCGGCCTGTACGTCCTGCCGTCCACGTCGCCTGCGAACGCCGCCGTCCCCTACGACGAGCGCCTGCACTGGTTCCGGGAGCTGCGCGCGTGGATCGAGCCGGTCGAGCGTAGGGCGGTGCGCGCGCTGTGCCTCGACGCCCGAGGGCGCGTGTTGCTCGTCCGCTTCCAGCATCCGGTCAGCGGCCATGCGTGGTGGGCGACGCTGGGCGGGGGCGTCGATCCGGGCGAGTCCGAGGAGCAGGCCCTGCGGCGCGAGTTGCGCGAGGAGGCGGGGCTGCACGATTTCGAGCTCGGCCCGCTCGTGCACACACGCGACCTGGTCTTTCCGTGGCAGCGCCGGCTGCTGCACCAGTTCGAGCGGTTCTTCCTCGTCCAGGTCGGAGAGCACGAGCCGCAGCCGGCGGTCGACCTGGGCGACGAGGGCGTGACGGACGTTCGCTGGTGGACGCCCGAGGAACTCGCCGCACCGGCCGAGGAGGTTGTCCCCGCCGAGCTTCCGGAGCTCGTGCGTAGGCTGCGCGCGTGATCTCGGTCCTTGTCGGGGTGCACCTGATCGCCGCCGGCATCTGGTTCGGCGGCTCGACGGCGCTCGTCTTCGTCGGCGTCCCGGCAATTCGCACGCTCGACGGCGAGCCGCGCGGGCGGGCGATGAAGGCGCTCGGGTTGCGCTGGCGGCCGATCGGCTACGGCGCGCTCCTCGTCGCCGCCGTCACCGGCCTCGCGCTCGCCGCGCACGGGTGGGAGCACCGCACCGCGTTCCAGGTCGTCTTCTGGCTCAAGGTGGTGCTGTTCTGCCTGCTGCTCGTCGTCTCGTACCTGCACAACTTCGTGCTCGGCCCGCGTCTGCAGGCGGAGATCCGCGAAGAGCGCGAGCAGCGCACGCGCACGCCGCTCGTCGTCGTCGGCTGGCTGAGCTACGCGCTGACGATGGCGCTGCCGATCCTCGGCGTCGTCCTCGCCGAGCTCGGGTAATCGGCTACAGCGCGCGGCTGAACCAGGCCGAGGCCATCGCGTACCCGTGCTCCTCGAGGGCGCGGGCAAGCTGCGCGTCCGAGGTACGCGCGGGGACGATCGCGAGCGCGGCGTTCGAGGCCGCCGCCCAGCGGTCGAAGAGCTCGACCGCGCTCGACGGATCCTCATCGCCGAGCGAGACCGCAAGCGCGGTGAGCCCTCCGGGCTCGTAGACGCGTGGAGCGGCCCCCGTGACGGCCTGCATGGTCCCGAGGTCGGGCGGCGGGCCGGCCGTCGGCGTGACCGGGTGCACCCACCAGCTTGCGGCCGGCTCGAAGCCGGCGCTCGCGAGGAACGCGCACTTCGGCCCGTCGCCGTGCGCCGTGACGACGATCAGGCGCTCTGCGCCGTTCGCGCTCGCCTGCCTTTCGACCTCTGCGAGCAGCTCGCCTCCGACCTGTTGCCAGAGGTCCGGCGACGCGACGAAGAAGTCGTCGACGAACCACGTCGCTTCGCGATCGGCGTGGAACGGCGGCGGCGCGCCGCGACGGTTGGCAAGGGCGATGCCGGCGGTCGTGCCGTCGCGTTCGGCCGCGAGTGCGGCGAAGTCGCCGCTCTCGATGCAGAAGCGCAGGAACGGCTCGTGCTTCGCGCGCGCAGTCGGCGCAGGCCGCCAGAAGACCGGCGAGTACGCCTCGTACTCGGCGCGCTTGGCGACGGCGAAGTCGGCCGCCGCCGCGGCGTCGTCCGCCCGGGCCGTGCGAATCGAAGTCTCCACTGCGCCGACCCTAGAGCACCGACGCGCTTTCGCCGAGAGCAGCCGTCTCCCCGGACACACCCCGGAGCTCGTTCGATTGTGACGCGGCGCCTGTGCCGCATTTCGGTCGGTGCCAGGCACCGACCAGGGCATCCCACCCCAGTTCCTCGAGCTTGCCGGTGAATCGGCCGACCGGCAAGGTGCCGGCGCGAGAGATTGCACTATCGGCACACGTTTGTTGCACTTCTGTTGGTGCCTGGCACCGACCGCCCCGCGTCGCTAGATGTCGGAGAGGGGGCTCGCGGGGGAGAACCGAAGGTGCTCCCCCGCGTTCAGTTGGGCCAGCGGTTCGTGATCGGCGTGCGGCGGTCGCGGCCGAAGGCCTTGGGGCGGAGCTTCACGCCGGGCGGCGCCTGGCGGCGCTTGTACTCGGCCCGGTCGATCATCCCGAGCGCGCGGTCGACGACGTCGAGGTCGAAGCCGTCCTGCGCGAGCTCCTCGCGCGAGCGGTCGAGCTCGACGTATGCCTCGAGCACCGCGTCCAGTTGCGGATAGGGCGGCAACGAGTCCTCGTCACGCTGATCCGCGCGTAGCTCGGCGCTCGGGGGGCGCTCGATGATCGAGACGGGGATCAGCTCGCGTCCTGCCCGCTCGTTCAGGAAGCGGCTCAGCCGGAAGACGTCGGTCTTGTAGACGTCCTTGATCAGGGCGAACCCGCCGGCGAGGTCGCCGTACAGCGTCGAGTAGCCGACCGAGAGCTCGGACTTGTTGCCGGTTGCGATCACGAGCCAACCGAACTTGTTCGAGAGCGCCATCAGGAGCGTGCCGCGGATGCGCGCCTGCAGGTTCTCCTCGGTGAGGTCGCCGGCACGCCCGGCGAAGTGCGGCGCAAGGGCGCCGGTGAACGTCTCGACCATCGGCTCGATCGCGATCTCGCGGAAGTCGATGCCGAGCGCCTCTGCCAGCCGCCGGGCGTCGCCGCGCGTCCCCTCGGAGGAATAGCGCGAGGGCATCGACACCCCGTGCACGCGCTCGGCGCCGAGCGCCTCGACGCAGAGCGCCGCCGTCAGAGCGGAGTCGATCCCGCCCGAGAGGCCGATCACGACGTCGCCGAAGCCGTTCTTCAAGACGTAGTCGCGCAGACCGAGCTCGAGTGCGAGCCGCATCTGCTCGAGGTCGTCGAGCTGGGCGGCGATCCGCAAGGGCGTCGCTGCCGCCTGCTCCTTCGGCGGCGCCAGCTCGACCTCGGTCAGATCGACGGAGCCGCGCTCGCGCGCGAGCGCGCGCCGGCGCACGTCGCGCAGCCGCCGCCCGACCGCCGCCGCCGGGTCGATGTCGACGACGAGCAGTTCCTCCTCGAAGCCCGCGGCGCGCGCCAGCACCTCGCCCTCGTCGTCGAGCACGACCGAGTGGCCGTCGAACACGAGCTCGTCCTGTCCGCCGACGGCATTGCACAGTGCGACGAAGCACGAGTTGTCGAGCGCACGCACGCGCAGCATCTCCTCGCGCTCGCGGTCCTTGCCGACATGGAACGGCGACGCGGAGATGTTGGCGATCAGCTGCGCGCCGCCGAGCGCGAGGTCGGTCGCGGGCGGGCCGGGCTGCCAGATGTCCTCGCAGATCGTCGGCCCGATGCGAACGTCGCCGACGCGCAGCAGGAAGAGGTCGTTGCCGGGCGCGAAGTAGCGGTCCTCGTCGAAGACGCCGTAGTTCGGGAGGTAGCGCTTGCGGTAGATGCAGCGCACCTCGCCGTCGGCCAGCACGAAGCAGGCGTTGTGCAGATCGGCGTCGAGGTGGGGCGCGCCGACGAGCGCGGTGATCCCGCGGGTCGCGCGCCCGATCCGGTCGACCGCCTGCCGGGCCGCGCGCACGAAGCCCGGGCGCAGCAGCAGGTCCTCGGGCGGGTAGCCGGTAACGACGAGCTCGGGAAAGAGGACGAGGTCGGCGTTCGTCTCGCGGGCGCGCTCGAGCCACCCGACGACGCGCTCGGCGTTGCCGTCGATGTCGCCGACGACGCTATTGATCTGGGCGAGTGCGAGTCTCATCAGTTTTCGCCTCTCGGTCGAAAACTCTACCACGCCGCTCCCTGAGCGCCCGCCGGCGCCAGGTGACGTAGAGGACGACCGCGCACAGGAAGACGGCGAAGCTGAGCCAGTTGAGGAACCTCGACCCGGACTTGTTGGCGACGACGCTCAGGATCGCCGCGAGTGCGAGCACGGCGATCAGGTAGAGGCGAAGGACGTTGGCGCGCATCCGGAGCGCAGTATGGCGGCCGCGCGCACCGCCCCGTCGACGATGAACCAGAGGCTGTCGCCCGCCCGGCGCAGCTCGAGGGCGTCGCCGAGATCGAGCGGCCGTCGGTACTCGAGCACCGCGTGGTGCGGCTCGGCAAGACGCGGTTCGAAGAGCTCCTCGACCGGCGCCCAGTACGCGGCGTTGTTGACGTGCCGGAGCCGATCGACGTCCGTGGCGCGCAGCCGCCAGAGGTCGCGCGCCGCATCGGCGGGTGGAGCGGGCAGCTCGAGCCGCGTGGACGCCCGCCGTCCCGCCGCCGACTCCCCGTACACCGCCTTGAACCGCGCGTCGAGACGCAGCGGCTGGAGGCCGGGCCCGAGGTGGATCCAGATCATCTCCGCCTCGATGCGCCCGCCGCGGTCACCGGTCAGCGACGTGCGCCGAGCGGCCGCCGAGGCCGCCGTCCCGCCGCACCACGTCGCGAGCTCGACCGACGTGTCGTCGAGGAACGGTGCGATCACGTCGAGCGCCGTGCGCCGCACCACCCAGATGTGCTCGTCTGGCGCCCAGCCCGCGTCGAGCACGTCGTCGGCGGCGACGTCCTGCAGGTAGCGTGCGACCGCGTCCAGCCGCAGCCGTCCGGTCGTGTCGGTGTCGGAGAGGCGAATCGGCCTGAGCGCCGAGAAACGGCGCGCGGTCACGGCGCGAGCTGCCGGATGCGCTCCTCCACGGCCGCCGCAACGGCGGCGTGACCCGCCTCGTCCAGGTGCTCGATGTCGCCGTTCAGCTCGACGTACGAAGCGATGCCGTCGAGGTCGAGCAGCTCGCAGTCGAGCTCGCTGCACACCTCTGCGAAGTGCGGGCCGAGGCGGTGCCCGTCGAACGGCGGCGGGCACAGGACGAGGATCGCCGGCGCTCCGCCGTTCGGCCCGGCCTCGGCCGAGCGCGCCACCTTGACGAGCCGCCCGACCGACCGGGCGACGTCAGGTTCCGGCAGCGCGAACCGCTCGCCGGCATCGTTCGTGCCGAGGAAGACGACGAGCAGGTCGATTGGCGCATGCGAGTGGAGGCACGGGACGAGGTACGGGAGCCCGTTTCGGCCCTCGGCGACGGGGCTGTCCATGGTCGCTGCACGGCCGTTCAGTCCTTCGGAGATCACCTCCCATCCTTCGCCCAAAGCGTGCTGGAGCCGCACCGGCCACCGCAGCTCCCGGGCAAAGCGCCTGCCGTTGCTGCCCGGGATGTACCCCCAGGTGTTCGAGTCGCCGAAGCAGAGGACGGTCCGCATCAGCGTCGCAGGCGGATCGCGTTCAGGTCCTGCGCGCGCACCGCGTCGATGCGCGAAAGCAGCTCGTCGACGTCGTCGTGCTCGGCGTGCAGGTAGCGCCCGGCGAGCGCGTCGTAGCGGCCGGTCGCGAGCTTGCGGACGAGCTCCGGCGCAAGCCCGGGCGGTGTCCACGGCGCGTCGTCGGGGAACGACGAGGTCATCTCGGTCCGGACCATCCCGGGCGAGAAGACGAACACAGGGATCCGGCCGGCGAGCTCGTCGTTCAGCGTCTCGGCGTAGCGGCCGACCGCCGCCTTCGACGAGCTGTACGCAGTGGCGGTCAGGCCGGGAAGATACGAGGCGCCGCTGCCGGTGATCACGATGCGGCCGGCCCCATGTTCGAGCATGCCGGGGATCACGGCGCGGCAGCAGAGGTGCACGCCGCGGACGTTCACCTCGAAGGTCCGCCACCACGCGGCGGGGTCGATCTCCCACGTCGAGCCGTCCTGGTTGCCGACCCCCGCGTTCGCGACGAGCAACTCGACGGCGCCGGCCTCGGCGACGGCGCGCACGACCGATTCCGGTGACGACACGTCGAGCTCCACCGCGACCCCGCCGATCTCCGCTGCGACCGCTTCGACCTGGTCGCGCGATCGCGCGGCGACGACGACCGACCAGCCGTCCTTTGCGAGCGCGCGTGCGATCGATGCGCCGATCCCGCGTCCTCCGCCGGTGACGAGTGCAATCCGCTCAGGCAACTGCTGCTCCGATCTGGTCGAGTGACTCGGGGTTCTCGAGCGACGACAGGTCGCCGAGGTCGGTGCCGAGGGCCTTCGCCTTCAGGGCGCGGCGCACGATCTTCGCCGAGCGCGTCTTCGGGAGCGCGTCGACGAAGAAGACCCGGTCGGGCTTGAACGCCTTGCCGAGCTCGGCTGCCACGTGTGCAGCGACGTCGTCCTCGGTCGCCTCGGCGCCGGGCAGCAGGCAGCAGAAGATCCACGCCGTCTCGCCCTTCACCTCGTGGGGCACGCCGATCGCCGCGGCCTCCCGCACCGCGGGGTGCCCGACCGCAGCCGACTCGAGCTCCGCGGGCCCGATCCGCTTGCCGGCGATGTTCATCGTGTCGTCGGAGCGGCCGTGCAGGAACCAGAAGCCGTCAGCGTCGACCGATGCCCAGTCGCCGTGCACCCAGACGCCGGGGATGCGCGACCAGTACGCCTCGAGGTACTTGTCGGGGTCGCGCCAGAAGCCGCGCGTCATGCCCGGGAAGGGCCTGCGACAGACGAGCTCGCCCACCTCCCCCGTGCCGATCAGCGAGTTGCCGGCGTCGTCGACGACGTCCATCGCCATGCCGAGCGCGGGGCCGCCGAGCGAGCATGCCTTGATCGGGCCGACGGGTGTGGGCGAGAGGAAGCAGGCGCCCACCTCGGTGCCGCCGGAGCAATTGATGATCGGCACGCGTGAGCCGCCGACCGATTCGGCGAGCCAGCGGTACGGGTCGGGGTTCCACGGTTCGCCGGTGGTGACGAACGTGCGCAGCGACGAGAGGTCGTTCGCCGGGTCGCCGTGCGGGAGCAGCGCGCGCACGAGGGTCGGGGAGAGGCCGAGTGAGGTGACGCGCTCGGCCTCGACGATGCGCCAGAGGCGGTCGGGCGCAGGCCAGTCGGGCGCGCCCTCCGCGAACACGATCGTCGCGCCGAGCGCGCCGGCGCCCACCACGGTCCACGGTCCCATGATCCAGCCCATGTCCGTGGCGAAGTGCATCACGTCGCCCTCGTGGACGTCGGCCTGGTAGCAGACCTCGCGTGCGATCGAGACGAGGAAGCCGCCCTGTACGTGCAGCACGCCCTTCGGCTTGCCGGTCGTGCCCGAGGTGTAGGCGAGCAGGTAGGGCGTCTCGGATTCGACCTCGAGGGCGGGCAGCTCGCCGGGGTGCGCGTCGAGCTCGAACGGTGCGAGCACGATCTGGGCGGCCGAGCCCGCCTCGCGGATCGCCTCCTCGCAGATCGCCAGCATCGGTACGGTCTTGCCGCGCCGCGACGAGGAGCGCTGGGTGATCACGACCTTCGCCTCGCTCGCCTGGAGGCGCTGGGCGACGGCGGGTGCGGCGAAGCCGGAGAAGACCGGCACCTGAATCGCGCCGATGTGCGCGATCGCGTTCGACGCGACGGCGACCTCGGGCGACATCGGCAAGAAGATTGCGACGCGGTCGCCTTCGCCGACACCGAGTGCGACGAGCTGCTCGGCGAGGCGGGTCACGTCGTGGGACAGTTCGGCGAACGTGAGTGTGCGCCGGGAGCCGTCCTCGCCGAGGCCGACGGCGGCGATCGCGTCCGGGCGGCGCGCCGCCCAGCGGTGCACGCAGTTGCGCGCGATCGAGACCCGGCCCCCCGGGAACCACGTCGTCCACTCGGGCCCGCGCGAGTCGTCGAGCACGCGCTCCCACGGCTGTGAGAACTCGATCCCGACGTCCTCGACGCAGAGCGGCCAGAACCAGTCCGGGTCGGCCTGCGAGCGCCGCACGAGCTCCGCGTAGTCGGCGACACCGGCCTTGCGCACAAGACGGGTCGCGTTGGCGCGCTCGATCGTCGCAAGGTCGGGTGTCCAGGCGAGCTCGTTCACGCACCAAGCCTAGTCAGCGAGCAGCCGCGGCCCGCCTCGAGCCCCCGCACGCTTCCGGTCTCGCAAGGAGCTGTTCCCACAGGGTTAGCGTCTGCTAACTTAGTGCGCGCTAACTCTGTTCGGGAGAGGTGACTGGATGAAGCGTCTCGTGACGCCGGAGAACAAGAAGTGGTGGACCCTCGCCGCGGTGTCGGTGGGGCTGTTCGTGATCATGCTCGACAACACCGTCGTGAACGTCGCGCTTCCCTCGATGGAGCGCTCGCTGCACCTGAGCCTCTCGGAGCTCGAATGGGTGGTCGCGGGCTACGCGCTCACCTTCGCCGCCTTCATGCTGACCGGCGGCAAGCTCGCAGACTTCCTCGGGCGCCGGTTGATCTTCATGGTCGGGCTCGCGATCTTCACCGGCGCGTCACTCGCGTGTGGTCTTGCCCCGAACGGCGCCTTCTTGATCGGCGCGCGCGTCGTCCAGGGCCTCGGCGGCGCGCTGATGAACCCGGCGACGCTCTCGATCATCACCGCCACGTTCCCGCCGCGGCAGCGCGGCACGGCGATCGGGATCTGGGCAGGCGTCTCCGCGATGGCGCTTGCGATCGGCCCGCTCGTCGGCGGCCTGCTGACCGAGCACGTCAACTGGAACTGGATCTTCTTCGTCAACGTGCCGATCGGCGTCCTGGGGCTCGTTGCGATCCCGATGTTCATCGACGAGTCGCGCGACACGTCGCACGAGCAGCGCCTCGACTTGCCCGGGCTCGCGGCGTCAGCGCTGGGTCTCTTCTCGCTGACCTACGCGTTCATCGAGGCGAACACCTTCGGCTGGACGTCGCCACGGATCGTCGGCGCGTTCGCGGTCGCAGCGCTCGCACTCGTGGCCTTCGGCGCGCTCGAGCGTCATCAGCGCGTTCCGATGCTCGATCTCTCGCTCTTCCGCAACCGCACGTTCAGCGGCGCGAACACGGCGATGCTGTTCGTCGGGCTCGCGATGTTCGGGACGTTCTTCTACGTCTCGCTCTACATGCAGAAGGTGCTGCTCTTCTCGCCGGTGCAGGCCGGTGCGTCCTTCCTCCCGATGACGGTGCTCGTGATCGTGGTGGCGCCGCTCGCGGGGCGGCTCGCCGACCGGTTCGGCTCGCGCTGGCTCGTCGGGGGCGGCATGGCCCTGATCACCGTGATGCTCTTCTACTACTCGCGCCTCGGTGCGCATGCGACGTTCTTCACGCTGCTGCCGGCCCTGCTGATCGGCGGCGCCGGCATGGCCTTGACGATGACGCCGACGACCGCCGCCGCGATGAGCGCTGTCGCGGTCGACAAGGCGGGTGTCGGCTCGGCCGTCCTGAACTCCGCCCGCCAGGTGGGCGGTTCCCTCGGCATTGCGGTGATGGGCTCCATAGTCGCGTCGGGTGTGAGCGCGTCGCTCCAGGCAGGCGACACCCAGAGCGCGGCGTTCCTGCACGGCTTCCACGATGCGCTGCGGGTCGGCGCGCTGCTCGCGCTCGCGGGCGCGGTCGTCGCAACGCTCGCGATCCGCAAGATCGACCACCGCCACGAGGCGGCCCCCGAGGCGGCGCCCGCCGTCGAGGTCGCATGACGCAGGTCACGAAGCGGCTGACGGCCCAGGCGCGGCGGCAGGCGGTGCTCGACACCGCGTGCCAGGTGTTCTCGCGCTCGAGCTACCACGGCGCGACCACGGCTGAAATCGCCCGCGAGTCGGGCATCTCGGAGCCGATTCTGTACCGGCACTTCGGTTGCAAGCGCGATCTCTACCTCGCGTGCCTCGACGAGGCTTGGACGAGCTTCCGTGCCGCGGCGGAGCGGACGATCGCCGAGGATCCGCAGCGGTGCCTCGGGGCGATTGCGGACGCCTACATGGCGAAGGGCAAGCGGATCCGCGTCGTCGACCTGTGGATCCAGGCGCTTGCAGAGGCCTCCGATGACCAGGTGATCGCCGCCGCGCTGCGCCGCCAGCTACGCGAGCTGCGCGACTTCTTCGCCGAGCTGATCCGGGACGGGCAGCGGCGAGGCGTCGTGCACGCGGATCGCGATCCGGAGGCGGAGGCCTGGGTCTTCGTCGCCGGCGGCCTGCTTGCGACGATCGACGGCCGGCTCGGCGGCCTGCTCGGCGACGACCTGCGGCGGGTGCGGGTCGAGCGGCGCCGCTGGATGCTCGGCGAGCCCGCCGGCTCCTCCTAGATGCTTCCCCAGACATGGAAAAGCCCCGGCTGCGGCACCCGGGGCTCTCCCTGGTCAGGCGGGGCACCGGTTGGGCGGTCACCGAAGGCACTGGCTCTGCGGCCCAGCCGTATCCCTCGGGGTGGTCGCCTCTGGCGCTCCCCCTGCACTCGGCCTGGCGTCCGGCCGTGGTGCAAGGTGGACTCACTGTACGAGCGGTGTCCCGGTCTGTCAAGTGCCTCGGTCAAGTGATTTGCACCTCTCTCACTTGACTGAAAACTCCCCGTAAACATGACCCTTTTGGGGGAGTGTCCCTTTGGGGGGATTGCATTTCGGTCAAGCGTTCGGCATGCTGCGAAAACCGTATGACTCCTCGGGCCGCACGAGCGAGCAGAACCCAAGCGCCGCGGGCGCCTCGCCTTGGCGAGCGCTTGCGGCAGCTGCGCGTCGCCGCGGGGCTGACGCAGACCGACCTCGCCGGGGAGCGGTTCTCGAAGGAGTACATCTCGCAGATCGAGCGGGGGAAGACGCGCCCCACCGCCGACACGATCGAGTGGCTCGCCCTGCGCCTGGGCGTCGACGGGGGCTTCCTGGCGAGCGGTGTCTCCGCCGACGACCGCGCCAAGGCGGAAGCCATCCTGGCCCGTGCCGACTCCCTGCTCCAGGACCACGAGCTTGCCGCCGCGATCGAGGAGTACACCCACGCGCTGCCGGCGGTGCTCGGCACCGGCGCGCTCGAGCTTCAGGTTCGCGTGCTGAACGGCGAGGGCATGGCCCGAGCCGAAAACGGTGACATCAAGGGCGGGCTCGCGCTGCTGGCCCAGTCCCGTGCGATCGTCGAGCGCGACGAGTTCTCCGACATCGACCGCGCCGAGGTGCTCTACCGGATCGGAGTCTGCCGTTACTGGCTCTCGAGCATCTCGACGGCCGTCGGGCTCTTCAACGAGGCGCTTGCGCTGGCCGAGCGCACCGAGTTGCCGTCCGACAAGCTACGCCTGTCCATCTTCGCCTGGCGGTCGCGCTGCTATCGCCGCCAGCGTGACTACGAGGCTTCCAGGGAAGACGTCGAGCGCGCGCTCGAACTGGCCGAGGCGTTGCAGGATGCGCGTGCGCTCGGCGCCGCCTACTTCCAGGCGTCGATGCTCGCCGAGCGCGACGGCCATTACGTCCTGGCGCGCACCTATGCCGAGAAGGCGAAGACGCAGTACGAGGAGCTGGCCGACCGCGCAAACGTCGGCCGCCTGATGAACAACCTCGGAGCCGTCGAGTTTCTGCTCGGAAAGCCGGCAGAGGCCATCGAGCACTTCAAGCAGGCGTTCGCCGTGGCGCTCGAGCTCGGGCGCGATGAAGAGGCGGCGACCGCCGTCTCCTCGCTCGCGCAGGTGCATCTGCGCACCGGCGATTTCGTGAAGGCCGAGGAGCAGGCCGTGCACGCGCTCGAGATCATCGGCGAGCGTGACGACATGCTCGACGAGATCGGGAACGCGCGGCTCGTGCTCGGCCGGTCGCTGCTCGAGCAGGGCCGTCTCGACGAGGCCGAGGAGGCGCTCGCGCACTCCGAAGACGCATTTGCGAGGTTGTCGTCGGCATCGCATCGCGCCGCCGCTTGGGTCGCACAAGGCGACCTGGCGACCAAGCGGGGGGACGAGGGGCGCGCGGCGGTCCTGTACCGCCGTGCCGCCGAAGCGCTCCAGGATTTCCGGTTCTAGAGGAAAGGAGGTGTTCACTATGGCAAACCTGTTCTCTTCGCTCGTCCGGCGGCGCACGCTCGTGCTGCTCGCCCTCGTTGTGCTCGCGGTCGTGCTCGGGAAGTTCGGTCATTACGGGCTGTGGGACGGTCCGGCCGGCGGCTGACCATGATTCAGTTCGACACGCGCGCTCGTTGCTGGGGAGCCGGCAGCGCGTCTTTCGACCGGCCGGGCTAGCCGACGCCCTCGCGTGATCCCACTCGCTCGACCACGACCTGCGGGATCCGTGCGTTCGGCGAGAGCCGCAGGCACATCCGCACGATTTCGGCGCAGTCTTCGGGCTGGATCATCTCGTCGGCCGCGAGGCCGGACCACTGGGCCATCGGCGTGTCCACGAAGCCCGGGCAGATCGCGATCGCCCGGACACCGTCGGCGTCGAGCTCGGCGTTCTGTGAGCGGGTGAGGGCGATCACGGCGGCCTTCGTCGCGCCGTACACGGTCAGCCCGGGCGTCGCCGTCGTGCCGGCGATCGAGGCGAGGTTGACCAGCCAGCCTTTCGACTCCCGGAGGAGTGGGATCGCCTCGCGGCTCACGAGCAGGAGACCGCGCAGGTTGATCCCGAGCTGCAGGTCGATGTGCTTCGCCGACAGCGACTCGACGGTGCCCGCGATCCCGATCCCCGCCGAGTTGACGAGCACGTCCAGGCCACCGAAGCGCTCGTTGTGCTCGGCGACGACGCGGATGCAGTCCTCCTCTTTGCCGACGTCGGCGGTGACGGCGTAGGCTCCGAGCTCGGCCGCGGCTGCCTCGATCTTCGCGGCCGTGCGTGAGGCGAGGGTCAGTTCGTAGCCTTCCTCGCGAAGCATGCGCGCGATCGCGAGCCCGATGCCCGAGGAGCCGCCTGTGATGAGTGCGCTCTGCACGACGCGACCCTAAAGGAGTTTGGGGCGTCTGCGCGAATCGGGCGTCAGTACGACGTTCCTCTCCCCTGACGGCGGCGGCTCCTGGGCCGCCGCCGTCGCGTAGCGTGTCGGAGGTGAAGCTCACCGACCTGGCGACCGCGGGAGGCTGCGCGGCGAAGTACTCGGCGTCGCGGCTCGAGGAGCTCTTGCGTGGTTTCGTTCCTGCGGACGCCGAGAATCTGCTCGTCGGTCTCGACCCCGCCGACGACGCAGCGGTGTACAAGCTCGACGACGAGCGCGCGCTCGTCTTTACGATCGACTTCTTCCCGCCGATCGTCGACAACCCGGACGACTTCGGGACGATCGCCGCCACCAACGCGCTCAACGACGTGTTCGCGATGGGCGGCGTGCCGCTGCTCGCTCTCTCGGTCGCGGCCCTGCCCGAGGAGCTGCCGACAGAGACGGTGCGTGCGATCTTCGACGGTGCGGCGCGGCAGGTGCGCGCCGCCGGTGCGGTCCTGGCGGGTGGGCACACGATCCGCGACGCCGAGCCGAAGTACGGCCTCGCGGTCGTCGGCACCGTCTCGCTCGACGGGATCTGGCCGAAGTCGGGCGCCCAGGCAGGCGACGCGCTCTACCTGACGAAGCCGCTCGGCACGGCTCTCGTGCTCGGCGGTGCCAAGCGCGGTCTCGCCGATCCCGCCGAGGCGGTGGCGTGGATGCGGACGCTGAACCGCGCCGCAGCCGACGTGCTGCGGGCCTTCGCGCCGAGCGCCGTCACCGATGTCACCGGTTTCGGTCTGGCCGGGCACGCGCACGAGATGGCGACTCGTAGCGGGGTGCGCCTCGTGCTCGCAGCCGACCGTCTGCCGGCGCTCGACGGAGCGCTCGCTTCCGCACGCGCCGGCGTCTCGACGGTCGGAACGCGCAACAATCGCGAGTACGCCGCTGTCGAGGCGGGCGGCGTGGCCGACGAACTGGTCGAGTTGGCGTACGACCCGCAGACCGCCGGCGGCCTGCTCGTCTCGCTCCCGCGCGACAAGGGCCCGGCGCTCGAGGCCGAGTTTGCCCGCGCCGGGCTGTTCCTGGCCCGGGTCGGCGCTGTCGAGGCGGGCGCCGGAGTGGCGCTCATCTAGCCAAGGTCGCGCCGGCGCCGCTGCGCGCGCTTGCGCCGCTCGACCAGGTCCGACTCGAGCTCCTGTAGCTCGGCGAGTCGCCTGCGCACGAGCGATAGCTGCATGTCGAGGTGTGGCAGCGCTTCGTCGAGCAGCGCGAGCTGTTCCTCGCGCGAGTCGGTCTCGTGGAAGCGCCGGCGAACCTCGGCGCGGACGTCTTCCGCGGTGATCATCGAGCGAAGCTCGTCGAGCGAGAGTCCGAGCAGGTCGCGCAGGCGCGTCAACTCCTGTAGCCGCTCGACGTCCGATTCGGTGTAGATGCGGTGCTTGCCCACCGGACGGTCGCTGCGCGGCAGCAGCCCAAGCTCCTCGTAGTAGCGGATCGTGCGCGGCGTGACGCCGCTTCGCTCGGCAGCCTCGCCGATACGTAGTGTCATGCGGGCTGCTCGATTCCGATGGCGTCGTCGGTCTCGCGCACGTGTGCGGGGCGAAGCAGCGAAATGCCCGCGCCGAGGAGCGAGATGGCAGCGAGCAGCCAGAGTGCGAGGTGCATGTTCGAGATGAACGGTTGCAGCTCGGCCGCCGACAGGCCCGATGCGACACCGGAGAAGATCTTGAACAACACGTCCTTCGGCACGGCTGCGGTCACGATCGCCATCACAAACGCAATCGAAAGCACGGCGCCGGTGTTCTGCAGCATCACCCGTGCGCCGGCCGCGACGCCTCGGCGGTGCGCCGGCACGACGCCCATCATGGCGGCGGTGTTCGGGCTGTTGAACATGCCGGAGCCGATGCCGACGAGCGCAAGCCAGACGGCGCTCCACACGTACGGTGTATCGGTTTGAAGCATCGTCATGCCGCCGAGGCCGAGTGCCGAGACGAGCATTCCGGCCGCGGCCAGGCCACGCGAGCCGTGCCGGTCGGCAACGATCCCTGCGATCGGTGACGCGATGAGCATCCCGATCGCGAGGGGTGCGAGCTCGAGGCCGGCCATGACGGGCGACTGCCCCTGCGGACCCTGGAAGTAGAAGACGAACAGGAACATCAGCGCGAACCGGGAGAGGCCGTTCAGGAACGCGGCGGCCGACGCGGCGGTGAAGAGACGGTTGCGAAAGAGCTCGAGATCGAGCATCGGCGCGCTGCCGCGGCTCTCGATCAGCACAAACAGGGGTAGGAGGACCGCCGCGGCCGCGAGCCCCGAGATCACGAGCCAGTTCCCCCAGCCGCTGAGTCCGCCCTTGGAGAGAGCGAGGACGAGCCCGGTCAGGCCGAGGATGTAGGTCGCGACGCCGAGTAGGTCGAGCCCGCGCTCGGCGCTTCGCTTCGAGCGCTCTTCCAGCACGAGTGCGGCCCACACGCAGCCGGCGAGACCGAATGGGATGTTGAACCAGAACACCCACGGCCACGAGATCGCGACGAGCGCACCGCCCAGCACAGGGCCGATCACGAGCCCGGTTGCAGCGACCATCGTGTTCGTCCCCATCGCGAGGCCGAGTTCGCGTTTCGGGAACGCGTCGGTGACGAGCGCAGCCGCGTTCGCAAAGAGGAAGGCGCCGCCGATGCCCTGCAGGATGCGCCACAGGATCAGCTCGGTTCCGCTGCCGGCGAAGCCCGCGCCGAGCGACGCGACCGAGAAGAGCAGGAAGCCGAGCACGTACGCCGTCTTGCGGCCGAAGAGGTCGGACAGCCGCCCGGCCGTCAGCACGAGCACCGTCGAGACGATCATGTAGACGAGGATCACCCACACGAGCTGCAACAAGGTCGTGTGCAGGCTGCGCTCGAGCTCGGGCAGCGCGATGATCAGCGTTCCGGAGTTGACCGTTGCGAGCAACATCCCGAGGCTCGTGCAGGAGAGCACCCACCATTTGTAGTGGGGCGAGTGGCGGCGTGTCGTCAGGAACTTCATCTTTACGTCAACGTGAGTTTAACAACTCGAATTCCGTGCGCCGCGGCGGCTAGAGTGCGTGCGGATGGAAGCCGGCGCCCAGCCGCTCATGCGCATGTGGGGTTTTGCGCTCTCCGCCGACGCCTTCCGTCGGCTGGCGATCGCCAACGCCACGATGCTCGTCGTGATCGTCGCCACCGGCGCGACTGTCCGGCTCACCGGCTCAGGCCTCGGCTGCGAGCACTGGCCCGGCTGCCAGCCCCACCACTTCGAGCCCAAGAGCTACCACAGTTACATCGAGTTCTCGAACCGCGTGATCGCGTTCTTCACGATCCTCGTCACGCTCGCCACCTGGCTCCTCGCACCGAAGCTGCGGCTGCTTGCGTTCGCCGTCTTCGCCGGCACTCTGCTGCAGGCGCCGCTCGGCGCACTGACCGTGCATTTTCACCTGAACCCCTGGTTCGTGCTCTCGCACTTCCTGCTCTCGGTGGCCGTGCTGACGCTCGCCGTCTTGCTCGTGCTGAAACTGCGCGAACGTGAGCGGCCGCACCTGCCGGCATGGGTGCCGCGAGTTGGCCTCCTCGTCGGCCTCGCCGCGCTCGTTCTCGTCGTCAGCGGCACGTTTGCCACCGCGTCGGGACCGCATCCCGGCAGCACGGTCGTGCGCCGGCTGTGGTCGTTCCAGCCGGCGGTCTACTGGCACGTCCGCGCGACCGCCGTCTTCGGGATCTCGTTCGCGCTGCTGCTCGTGTGGCTCGTGCGCAACCGTGCGCCGCAGGTGCGGGGCGCGCTCGTGCTGCTCGGGCTCCTCGCCGTGCAGATGGCGGTCGGCGAAACGCAGTACCGAACACACTTGCCGTGGTGGCTCGTGCTCGTGCACGTGACGCTCGCGGCAACGGTGTGGGTGGCGGTGACGGCGTTCGTCTTCAGTCTCTGGCGCCCGCGTAGAATAAGTGGATGACGGACGAGCTCCGCATCGACTCGCGCCCACTGCTCGAACGCCCTGTGCTGATCGCCGCCTTCCGCGGCTGGAACGACGGAGGTCAGGGCGCGTCACTCGCGGGCGCTTACCTCGCCCGAGCCTGGGCGGCGCAGGAGTTCGCCTCGATCGACCCGGAGACCTTCTACGACTTCCAGGCGACTCGGCCGCTCGTGTCGCTCGGCGACGGCAATACGCGTCGGATCGAGTGGCCGGAGAACTCGTTTCTGCATGCGCCGCTTCCCGGCGCCGGACGCGACGCGATCATCCTGCTCGGCGTCGAGCCGAACCTCCGCTGGCGGACGTTCGCAGGGGTCATCACCCGCGTCGCGCAGGAGTTTCGCGTCGAGCTCGTGATCACGCTCGGTTCGCTGCTGGCGGATGTTCCGCACACGCGCCCGTCGCCGATCACGGGCAGCGCGACAGATCCCGACCTGATCGAGCAGCTTGGCCTCCAGGCGTCACGCTACGAAGGGCCCACCGGTATGGTCGGCGTGCTTCACGACGCGTGTGCGAGCGCCGGGTTGAAGTCGGCGAGCCTGTGGGCAGCTGTGCCGCACTACGTCTCGTTGACGCCCTCGCCGCGCGCGGCGAAGGCACTCGTCGACCGGCTGGGCGAACTGCTCGGCGCCGATGTCGACACCGCGGAGCTCGACGAGGCGGCCGACTCGTACGCGCAGCAGGTCAGCGAGGCGGTTGCGACCGACGAAGAGACGGCTGCGTACGTTCACGATCTCGAGCGCCGCGTCGACGAGTTCGTCGACGACGCAGACCTTCCATCCGGCGATTCGATCGCCGCGGAGCTGACGCAGTTCCTGCGCGACCGCGAGAGCGACGGCGGCGGCGACGTCGCCCGCGACCAATAGACCGATAACCGGCTAGCCGAACGTGAACGAATAGGCCTGGATGCCGGGCGAGAAGCGCAGCTCCAGCAACGCCGTCGTGGACGCGTGCGACGCGCGAACGGTGTAGAGGCGCTGCGCGTCGACCCTGATCGTGCCCGCGGGCTTGCCGTTCACCAGGCTCTCGACCGTCCCGTTCCCGCCCAGCACGATGTAGACGTCGGCTGCCTGGAAGCGCAGGCGGAGCCGCGCGTTCGAACCGGCGACGATCTGCTGTGCGCCGACGCGCCATTGGCCGTCGTACGAGAGCGAGCTGTCGGGGATCGTCTTCGCGAAGTGGTAGGTCGTGAGGACGTTCGGCACCGGCGTGGTGCCGGCGTAGTTGGTCAGTCGCGCGTAGCCGAGGTAGCTCTCGGGCGTCATCAGTCCGGTCGGCGTGACGTCGGCGAACTGCTGTGCGCGTGGGCCGTTGTCGCCGAGTAGCCGACGGATCAGCGATTCGGTCTGCGAATACTCGCCCTCCCCGAAGTGCGTGTGGCGGATGTGCCCCTGCCTGTCGATCAGGTATTCGGCGGGCCAGTACTCATTCGCGTAGTTGTCCCAGGTCTTGTACTGGTTGTCCTGCATGACCGGGTACGCAATGCCGAGGCGCTTGACGGCGGCCTCGACATTCGACGTCACATGCTCGAAGGCGAACTCCGGGGTGTGCACGCCGATGATCACAAGACCTTTGTCGCGGTAGGCGGCGTACCACGCCTTGAGGTGGGGCAGCGTACGCAGGCAGTTGATGCACGAGTAGGTCCAGAAGTCGACGAGCACGACCTTGCCGCGGAGCTTTGCGAGCGTCAGCGGCGGGGAGTTGATCCACGCGCCTCCGGCGTGCAGCGCCGGAGCGACGCCGTAGTCGGGCAGTGCGCCGGCCGCGGCCTTCACGGGTGCTCTCGCCTGGCGGCCCCCGCGCACCTTGGCGAGCTCGCGTTGCGCCGTCGAGTTCTGCTCGATCTTCGTCTGGAGAAAGTTCGTGTAGCCCGGGGTCAGCGAAGCGAGCTGGTCATCGACGTGGAACACAAGTCCGATCGCCACGGCCGCGATCACGGCGCCGGAAACGAGTCGCACGGTCTCTGCATGTCGACGCAGGTGTGCTGCGACTTCGCGGCCGCCTCGCGCGATCAGCAGCATCGGCAAGGCGGCGCCGATTGCGTAGGCAAGCGTGAGCAGGATGGCACGCGAGCCGACGGAGTTGTTGGCGGCGACGACGGTGATGGTCGCGAGCACGGGGCCGGCGCACGGCACGAAGACGAGTCCGAGTGTGGCGCCGAAGAAGAAGCCGCCGCCGCCGCTCGGGTGGACGCGCGAGAAGATCGCGAGTGGCCGTTCGATCAGGAGTGCTGCGCGCGGGACGAGCAGCATCGCGGCCAGCACGAAGAGCAGGGCGATCGCGGCGTTCCGCAAGAAGTCCTGCGGCAGGCCGAGCCGGCTGAGGATCCACGAGGCGAACAGCGTGAAGACGCTGAACGACGCGACGAGCCCGGCAACGATGCGCAGCGGCTTGCGCCCCGACGCTCCGCCGGCGAGCAGGACCGGCAGCACGGGCAGAACGCAGGGCGAGAGTGCAGTCACGACCCCTGCGAGCAGGCCGATGGCGAGCAGAACGAGCATGCGCTACCGACCCACTCTGCCCGTGATTCGTTACGGGCGCACGTGCCGGTCACCGCCGCGAGGGCTGTGTCGACCAGGACCTCTAGGCCGCGTCTTCGGCCGGCACGGCCTCGGCGGCCGGCACGGCCTCGCCGTCGGCGCCCGTCTCGGGTGGTTTGCGGCGACGGCGGCGACGTTTCTTGGGCGCCCCGGACGGCTCCGCGCCGTCGGCGGGCGTCGCCGGCACCGCCGCGGTGGCGCCCGCCGCTGCCTCGGTGCCCGTCTTTTTCTTGCGCCGTCTGCGGCGGCGGGCGCGCGAGGGGCCGGTCTTCGGCTGCGGCAGGTTCTCCGCGATCCAGCCGGCGACCTCCTGAATCGACCCGAGCCGCTCACGGGCCGCTTCCAGCAGCTGCGTCGCACGCGGCGTGTACCCCTCGGCAGACGCGAGCAGCGCCGCGCCGACTTCGTGCGGCATCTCGAGCGCCGCGTTCACGAGCTTCGCTGCGTTCTCCTCGTGACGATGTCCACGCGAGTTGGCGAGCGCGCCGAGCAGCCGCTTCGCGTCGGGGTACTCCTGCGAGGCCTTCCGGTCGAGCTGCTTGCGTACCGCGCGCGACAGCTTCCACGTCCACCGCGCCAGTATCTGGTCGGGTGCGTCGGCCTTCCCTTCGGCAACCGCCCGCAACATCGTCCGCACTCCGGCCGCGCGATCCTTCTCCCACGGTGGGGCCAGCGTGACCAGAGTGACGAGATCGTCGAAGTCGGCACGCTCGACGCGCATCGATACGCGGTCGGCGAGCGCGATCAGGCGCAGCCGCCGGTTTGGGTTCTGCGCCGCGCAGGTCGAGAGAAACGTCTCCATCGCGCGCTTCGACGCGCCGCGTGCCGTCAGCTTCTCGACGAACGCCGTCCGCTCGTCGAAGCGCAACTGCCGGCCTGCGATCTCGCCCCAGAACTCCTGCTCGTCCTCGTCGAGGAACTTCGGGTCGACGCGTTGCCACTCGCGCGCGATCACCATCTTGCGCCGCAACACGTCAGGCGTCACAGGCACGAGCCACGAGGCCGGTGTCAGCTTGCGCCGTGCACGCCGCTGCGTGCGCCGCCGCGGTGCAGGCGTGACGCGCGCGCCTTCGCGGTAGAAGTCCGCGTCGAGCAACGAGTGGAGCGACACCACGCGCTCGTTGTGCGTTGCGGCCTTCGGCGTGAAGTCGACGACGATGCCGGCTTCCTTGCGCGTGTGGATTCGCATGATGCGGCCGATGCGCTGCTGGTAGACGCGCTTCGATGCTGTTGGCGCCAGGTGCATCACGATCGTCGCGCGCGGCGAGTTCCAACCCTCGGCCAGCAGCATTGCGTTGATCAGCACGTCGATCTCGCCGCGCTCGTAGGCGGCCAGGATCTCCGCCAGCTTCACCGGCGGCGTGCGGCCCGAGACGGCCTCCGCCTTGATCCCCGCCGCGCGGAACGCGGTCGCGAGGTTGTATGCGTGGTCGACGCCGGCCGCGTAGACGATGCCCGGCGTGTCACCGAAGCGTTCGCGATAGAGCGTCGCCGCCGCCATGTTCAGCGCCTCGTGGTCGAGGGCCTGCGCGAGGGCGCGCTCCTCGAAGTCACCGCCGACGATCGGCACCTGGTTGATCGCCGCGACCGGTGGCACACGCAGGCAGCGCAGCGGCGCGATCAGTCCGCGTCGCGCGGCGTCAGCCAGCGGTAGGTCGTCGACCGAGGCCGGGAAGACGTCCGAAACCTGCTTTGCGATCAGCTCCTCGGTCGCCGTCATGCCGATGTAGATCGGATCGCTCAGCGAGCGGATCGCTGCCGAGGTCTTCTCGCCGAGAGCGGTGTGTGCCTCGTCGCAGATCACGAGCTCATATGCATCACGGGCAATTTCGCCGACGTGGCGTGCAAACCAGGCGTAGGTCTGAATCGTGATCGGATTCGGCGCGTGCGGCGCCGTGTGTTCCGTGAGGATCGCGTCGTGGAAGCGCGTGCCGTAGCCGTGCTCGGTCAGCTCGCGGCGGAACTGGTCGACGAGCAGGCGGCGGTGTGTGAGGATCAGCACTCCCTCGGTGCGTGCCGCCTCGACGAAGCCCGCCGCTGCGATCGTCTTGCCGGATGCGGTCGGGTGCCGGAAGCGGTAGCGGCGCACGGCGCCTGTGTCCTCGGGCAGAGGCGCAAGATCGCCGAGGTCGTCGTCGGGCTCGCCCTCCGGTTCGAGCTCGAGCTCGTCGTCGGGCTCGTCGTCCTCGTCCGGAGGCTCCTCGTGCCCGTTGCCGTTCCCGTTCTCGCCCTTCTGTGCGGCAGCGATCAGCTCAGTCAGCATGCCCGCGAGCGCGTCGACCTGGTGGCGCCGAAGCTCCGTTCCCGAGGCGAGGTGTGGCGGCTTCTCCGACAGGACCCGTTCGAGCCCGAGCAGCAGTGCATAGCGCACCTTCCACTCGGTTGAGGGCTCGGCACGCCCCTCGGCCAGCTCGGCGAGTGCGTCGTCGAGCGCGCGGCGCCGGGCCGTGCCGTACGCGAGCACAACGTCCGGATCGTCGTCGGGACGCAGGAAGGGCTCACCGGCCCATGACTCGGCGCGGAGGGCGTCGGCCCGCATGGCCGCCGCGTCCTCCGACTCGCTCGGAGAGTGCGTTGTGGTTTCTGCCAATGCCTGCGGCACGCCTATGGTGCCGCCTCCTCAAAGGGTTGCGCCCACGCGGGTTCTGAATCCCGTTCGCGCAGCGCCCCGCGCACAATAGCCGATGATTCGGATGGCTGCTCGCTTTGCGGAACTAGGCGGCGGCGGAGACGAGGGACTCCAGCCGCCCGCGCAGCCATGGAAGCTCGCTTCGCTCGGCTTCGAGCACGTCGCCGCGAAACTGGATCAGCATCGCGCCGTTCGCTGACAGATGGTCGCCTGCGCCGGCGATCAGGCGGCGGTAGTGATCGAGGCCGTCGCCCCGCGAAAACACCGCAGCCGGCGGCTCCAGCTCGTAGCCCGGGGTGCCCGGGGCGAGGTACGGGAGATTCGCCACGATCAGGTCGAGGTCGCGTGGGAGCCCATCGAGCAAGTCGCCTCGCACGAGGTGCACACGCGCGCCGAGCCTGCCGGCGTTCTGCGCGGCGAGGTCGAGGGCAGCGCCGCACGTGTCGCTCGCCCAGACCTCGACCTGCGGTGCACGCAACGCGAGGGTGATCGCGACGGCGCCCGAGCCGGTGCCGACGTCGGCCACGCGTGCGGGCTCGCCGCCGATGCGCGCAAGTGCCGCATCGACGAGGCGCTCGCTTGTCGTGCGCGGTGAGAAGACCCGCCCCGGGTCGGTGAGAAACGTCAGTCCGTGGAAGCGCGTGGTCATCTGCTTCGGTACAACGTAGCCCGATGAGCTGGTCTTCCTTCGCACAGGCCAAACAGGCGCGTTACGAGGAACAGCACGGCGAACTGGACGAGCGCGGGATCGTGCGCAGAGGCAACGCGGCCTACGCGGCCGGTCTCGGGCTCCTGATGGCGGGCGACCCTGCAGCGCCGGAGTGGCTGCGCCGGGCCGCGGCGTGCTGGCGCGAGAGCTGGGATGCGGGTGAGGGCCGCGAGTCGTGGGGACGCCCGATCGGTGCGCTGAAGGCGTCGCTCCTTGCGCATGACGAGCCGGCGGTCGAGGAACTCGGCCGCTGGGCGCTCGAGCTCGGCACCGCGACCGCCGACTCGCCGATCGGCCGCTACGCCGCGACTCTCGCTCTCCTCGCGCTCGGCCGGTTCGTCGAGGCGCGTCACGTCGCCGAGACGCTGCGCGAGCGCGATGACTTTCCGCACGACGTCGCCGACGCGCTCGCATGCATCGCGGCGCACGACGTGGTCGGCTACGTCGAGTCGGTCGAGTCGGTTGTGACCTCGTTCGAGATGCGCGAGGAGTTTCTCGAGGACGCGGCGGTCGCCGACACGGCGCTCGTGCTCGCCGAGCTCGCCCGGCGGCGCGGGATCGCCCAGCCGCTCGAGCCCTCGCCGATGCTTCCCGATCAATCATCTAGTCCGCCTCGCCCTCGGCGATCGCGGGATGGAACGCGACCGTGATCGTCTGCTGCGGCTGCGACTCGTCCTCGAGCGCCGTCAGCTTCTCGACAAGGTCGTCAAGCAGCGTGCGCACGGTGTCGGGGTCGAGCTTCGTATGCACCTGCGCGCTTCGAAATTCGCCGCTTGCCGCATGGAGGTCGAAGCCGCGACGCAGCTCGCGCAGCTGGGCGGCCTGGAGCTCGCTCGCGAGCCCCGTTGCGCGGATCTCGGGCCCCACCCTGAAGTGCTTCGCCACGGGCCGGTACGGCTTCTCGCGCCCGCTGGTCGCGGCCAGCTCGATCAGCCCGGCGCGGTGCAGCATCCGGACGTGGAAGTGCAGGTGGCCGGGGTCGACCGACAGCCTCGCCGCAAGCTCGCGGTTCGTGAGCGGCGCAGCCGAGTCACCGAGCACCTGCAGCACCTTCAGCCGCAGCGGGTGGCCGAGCGCCTTCAATTGCTCGGGGCGGTCGATCTCGAGGACGTCGTGGGTGGCCGGCTGCGGTTGGGGAGTGCTCACGCCGCTCATAGTTTGGACGCTGCGGCCTCGTCGAGGAAGACCTCAATGACTACGGGGGCGAGGCGCGCCAGACTCGCGGGCGCCGCTTCGCCGGGCTCGCCGCCGAATGCGCGCGCAACGGCGTCTGCTTTTCCCTCGCCGCTCGTGAGAAAGACGATCCGGCGAGCCGACTGGATCGCGGGCAGCGTCAGCGTGACGCGGTCGACGAGCGGCTCGAGACCCGGCGGCCCCCAGGTGACGCGGCGATCGGCAACCGCGAGCTGCGGCGAGCCGGGAAAGAGCGACGCCATATGCCCGTCGCTGCCGAGC
>Ga0307373_10004184_pt1 | contig 24502 bp, 19 predicted proteins | sample OX2MG_FD_202534 | JGI IMG/M metagenome (GOLD analysis project Ga0307373, IMG submission 202534) | Soil microbial communities from Risofladan, Vaasa, Finland - OX-2 | ecosystem: Environmental > Terrestrial > Soil > Coastal area > Acid sulfate soil | place: Finland: Risofladan, Vaasa | collected...
CTGCGCCTGGTCGATCAGACCCTGGCACTCCTGGCGAATCTGATCGGCCTCGCCATCGGCCAGGATGGAGCTGGACTCCAGGTCGGCCCGGAAGCGTTCCAGAGGGTCATGCCGACGCATCTCTTCCAGATCTTCGGCGCTGCGATAACGGCGCTGATCGTCATCGCTGCTGTGCGACTGAAGCCGAACGCACGCCGCCTCGATCAAGGTGGGGCCACCCCCTCGCCGAGCTCGCTCGACCGCCTCACTGGCCACTCGGTAGACCGCCAGCACGTCACCGCCATCGACCCACTGTCCGGGCATGCCATAGCCGGCTGCCCGATCCGCGACATGCTCGACCGCCATCTGCAGTGATTGGGGGACGCTGATCGCGAAGGAGTTGTTCTCGACCAGGAAGATCACCGGCAACCGGTGAATGGCGGCCCAGTTGAGCCCCTCGTGCCAGTCTCCCTCGCTGGTTCCCCCTTCGCCCACCGAGACCACCACCACCCGGTCCTCTTTGCGGTACTTGAAGGCTAGAGCGACCCCCACGGCATGCAGGATCTGGGTTGCTACGGGGCTGCCCCCGGTGACGATGTTGTGCCGCCGGGACGAGTAGTGAGCCGGCATCTGCCGAGCTCCACTGTTGGGGTCCTCAGCCTTGGCCAACGCCGCCAGTAACTGATCCCTTGGTTCCATCCCCATCACCATCACCCAGGTGATGTCCCGGTAGTAGGGAATGATCCAGTCATAATCCCGGCGGAGCGCGTACCCGACCCCGACCTGGGTCGCCTCGTGTCCCTGCCCGGAGATCGCAAACGGAGCCCTACCCTGCCGGTTGAGGACGAGGACCCGCTGGTCGAGGAGTCGGCCCAGGAGCATGTCCCGATACATCGCCCGCAACCGGTCTCGGGTGAGCCCTGCGGCTCCCACCGGCGCCGACTCGGTCACTGCCATCGCGTGCCTGCCTCCATCAATGTGCGAGGACCCGCGCCATCCTAGCGCCGCGGGTCGTCCGGGCAGGGGCTCAGCTTGGGTTGTCCCGGGTCAGGTCGCCAGCGAACGCCGGACGCCGACGAAGCTGCCCAGGGAACCGAGCGCGCCCCCCGCCACCACGAGAGCCACGACGGTCAGAGCGGCAAACCGCAACCCAACCCCGAGCGCCAGCCCGTGCCCTCCCCCAAAGCCGAATCCGAAGCCGAGCAAGATGATCGAGGCGACCAGCGCCGAGATCACCCCCACGATCACGCCCTCCAGCACGAAGGGCCAGCGGACAAACCAATCGGTGGCGCCCACCAGCTTCATGATCTCGATCTCTCGGCGGCGCACGAAGGCTGCCGTTCGGACGGAGATGGTGATGATCACCAGAGCCACGGCGCCGACCACCCCCACCACCAGCCCGCCGCCCAACTGCGCCACGAAGATGTAGCGCTCCAAGCGAGGGATGACGTTGGCGTTGTAGTCGGTGGGATGCGGACCGCTGTCCAAGAGCGCCGAGGTGCTCACCTCGCGGTTCAGCTGGGAGACCGCCTTGATATTGCGGAGGTGGAAGTTGAGCGACGCCGGCAAGGGGTTACCCGCCCCGGACTTCTCGAGCAGATTGATGGCCTGAGTCAGGCCCAGGCTGCTGCCGGCCTGCGCCGCCGCCTGGTTCTTATTCTCGAAGGATGAGGTGGCAACCGAGGCGGAGCTGCCCAGATTCTTCTCCAGGTTCACCTCACTGGCAAAGGCCAGGTGATCGGCCATGAACACTTTCAGCACGGAAGCCTGCGACTCCTCGGTCTGCAGCACCCCGTCGAGGGCATGCACGACCACCACGGCTATCCCGGCGCCCAGCAGGGTGAGCGTGATGGTGAGCACGCTGGCTAAGGCGATACCCCGGTTGCGCAGGATGTTCTGAACCGCCGCCCGAGAGACGAACTTCAGGGCCGGAATCGGATTCATAGGATGGCATCCCCATCGCGCAGGTACGAACCCTCGGCTTCGTCCCGGACGATCCGACCGTCCTCGATCGCTAACACCCGGCGCCGGCAGAGGTCGACCACCTCGCGGTTGTGGGTGGCCATCACCACCGTGGCCCCCCGGTGGTTGATCTGCTGGAGCAGTTGAACGATGCCCCAGCCAGCGTCGGGGTCAAGGTTGCCGGTGGGCTCATCGGCGAGGAAGATCCTCGGACGGTGAACCAGAGCCCGGGCGATGGCGACCCTCTGCTGCTCGCCACCGGAGAGCTCAGTCGGGTAGGCGAGGAGCTTGTCCTCCAACCCGACGATGTAGAGCGCCTCGCCGACCTTCTCTTTGAGGTGCGGCCGACCGGGGTCGGTAACCTGGATCGCGAAGGCCACGTTCTGCTCCACCGTGAGGCTGGGGAGCAGCTTGAAGTCCTGGAAGACGATGCCCATCTTGCGGCGCAGCCGCGGCAGGTGCCGGTGCTTGAGCCGGGCCAAGTCCTGGCCCTCGACCAGCACGTGGCCCTGAGTCGCCCGCTCCTCCCGGATCAGGAGACGGATCACGGTCGACTTCCCCGCTCCGCTGGCCCCCACCACAAAAACGAAGTCGCGCGGCCGCACCGTGAACGAGGCGTCTTGGATCGCCGCCAGGCCATTGGGGTAGACCTTGGTGACGTTTTCGAAGACGATGATGGGCGGCTCGTTCCGGACCACATCGCTGCTTCGGGCACCCGTCTCGACGACCGGTGCCGGCGGGCTGGTGGAAATCGACATCAGGGGAGGCTTGGTCCTCGTGCCAGGCGGGCTGGCAGCCGACGGGCGGACCCCCAAAAGGGAGAGTGGTGAAGCCCTTGGCCGTTCTCGGTTTTGGCCCGAGTATACCTTTCGTGGCGAACCTCCGCCGCCATCACCCGCTCGAACTCTTCCAGGCCGTAACACGACCGACCGAGATCGTCACAATTGAGAGCGCGCGCGCTCCATCAAACCGCAACCCGGGAGTCGGGATCGACAGCTACGAGGGGACCGCGTCGTGCTCGCGTTGGGACGCTTCTTGGCGCAGAAATGCCTCGATGAATGGATCGAGCCCGCCCTCCAGCACCGACTCCACATTGCCGACCTCGACCGCAGTGCGATTGTCCTTGACCAGCGTGTACGGCTGCAGCACATACGAGCGGATCTGGTTGCCCCATTCGGGCGAGATCAGGTCCCCCTTGAGGTCGGCCAGATGATCGAGCCGCTGGGCCCTCTGAAAGTCGAGCAGCCGGGAGCGCAGCACCCGCCACGCAGTCTCCCGATTCTGTTGCTGCGAGCGCTCGTTCTGACAGGTCACCACGATCCCGGTGGGGATGTGGGTGAGTCGGACTGCCGACGAGGTCTTGTTGACGTGCTGGCCTCCGGCTCCGGAGCTGCGATAGACATCGACCCGCACATCCTTCTCGTCGATCTCGACCTCGACTTCGTCGGGAATTTCAGGGTAGACCTCAACCAGCGCGAAGGCGGTGTGACGCCGATGCGCCGCATCAAAGGGGCTGATCCGGACCAAGCGGTGCACTCCCTTCTCGGCCCGTAACTGACCGTAGGCGTGGATTCCAGTGAACCTCACGGTGGCACTTTTAAGCCCCGCCTCCTCACCCTCAGATTGATCGAGGAGATCGGTCTGCATGCGATGGGATTCACCCCACTTCAGGTACATCCGCAGCAGCATCTCGCTCCAGTCCTGGGCGTCGGTGCCGCCGGCGCCTGCGTGGACCGAGAGGAGTGCGGGGTAGTTGGAGTACGGGTCCTGGTAGAGCAACTCCAACTCGCGATGGTCCAGCTCTGTCTCCATCGCCTTGAGCTCACTCACAACCTCGTCTGAGCCAGCGGTGTCCTCCCCCAGCAGCCCAGCCAGCTCGAGGGCATCCTGAGCGCGGCGAGACAGCGAGGAAAGCTCCTCAAGCTCTCCCCGGAGCCGACTCAAATCCTGCGACTCACGCTGGGCGCGGGTGGGGTCATCCCACGCGCCTTCCCGCCCCAGCTGCTGTTCTAGGAGCTCTGCCCGCGCCTGCTTTCCGGCAAAGTCAAAGGTGCTCCTTGAGCTGCCCGGCTCTCCGGACGACTTCCTCGGCTCGGCCGACCAGCTCACTCATGGCAGCAAATTGTACCGATTTCCGCATCGACGCCCGCGCGGTTGCCACTCCCCTGCGAGCCCCGCGACTCACCTTCGATACGCCCATCGCTGAACCTTGCGAATCCCACAAACCCGCCAGGCATATTTCTGACGATCGACCGCGCCCGCTGGTCGGTGGTGCACGGACGGTTCTCACCTGGCTGCTGACCACCACGCGTTGGCAGGTAGTTCTCGTCGGCGTACTGGGGTACTGGTTCCTCGCGCTGCGTCGTTACGCCGCGATCGGGCAGTGAGGAACAGCAGTCGGCGGCTCCCGAACCAGGAACAGCACGCCTCGGCACCGGCGCGGTCGGCCCGTGCCTCAACCCTCTGAACCGATCCCCTCAGCACCGGTTACAGCGGCACTTGGCAGCACCCGATCAGTTTGCTGCGGACCAACTCCAACCCGTAGGTGGCGAGGCTGGTGCTCACGCTTACCTGGCTGGCGGGAGCGACGGCACCATTCAAAGTGGCAAGCAGGTGGCGCCTGGGGCGGCTAGCCCGGCGGGCAGGTTCGGGCCCGTTCGTGAAAAGCCCAATCCCCCATCGGGTGGTTTTTGGCAGCTCCTCGAGCTCGACTCCGGCATCGGATCGGTTCACGAGCTTGGGGGTTGTCCGGGCACCGTCACCCCTTCGTCCACCCGTGCCACGTCGGGTCCGAGCGGCTCCGCCTTCGCTCGCTTATCGGCACCGTCTACCGCGCGCCGAGAGGAGCCGGCGGTGAGTCGCGATGGCCTCCCGGTCAAGCCAACCATCCATCGGGCTCGTGCTTCACCGATGAAGCACGGAGTCCAGCTCGCGTCGCCCACCCCGGAGCGGGCGATTCAGCTTCCGTCCACGGAGGTCCCGAGACCTCGGGTTCGCTACGTCATCGTGACCCCGCGCGGCTATCGCGCTGCCGATAATCCGGGGATGACTGCGCCGGCGCGAATCCTTCCTGCGCCCGCGGTACTGGGTCCGATCCTGAGCTATTGCCGACGGCATGCCGTGCTCATCGGCGTGGTTGGCTACCTGGTGCTCGCGACGCTGCGATACTCGGCCATCTGGCAGGGGGGAAATGTCATCGTGGGCGGACCCCCCGACAATGGACAGCACGCCTGGGAGCTGGCATGGTGGGCCTTCGCCCTGACCCACGGGGCGAACCCGCTCACCACCAATTATCTGAGCGCTGGAAATCATCCCATCAATCTGATGTGGAATAACTCCACCGCTCTGTTGGCCGTCTTGGCGCTGCCGATCACCCTACTCGCAAGTGGGCTGGCCGCCTTCAACTTGTTGATGGTGGCGACCTTGTGGGCATCGACCTCGATCAGTTTTCTCTGCTTGCGCCACTTCACCGACCGCCCGCTGGCCGCCTGGTCCGCAGGATTGCTGTTCGGGCTCTCGCCGGCCGTCACCGTCGATGCCTCTTCCGGACGGCTTCCCTGGGTATCACTCTTCTTTCTCCCGGTATTTCTGCTGCTGTACATCCAGCTGGTAGTTCGACGCGAAGGTCGGCGCTGGCTCCTGGGCCTTGCCCTCGGGCTCTCGTTGGCCGGACAACTGATGCTCTCCGAAGAGTTGACTGCGGACCTGGTGCTGGTGGCTGTGGTGATGACAGTCCTGCTCGGGATAACTCACCGCGACCAACTGCTTCCCACCGTCCGGTTCGCCTCTCCCGTCTTGATCGCGGCGATTGTTGTCGCGCTGCTCGTCGCCGGATACCCGCTTTACGTCCAGTTCTTTGGGCCCGGGCACGTCCATGGCGGGGTCGTCGCCCTGGGCAGGGTCGTCTCCGACCTGGCTGGCTTTGTGGTCCCAACGCCATACCAGGTGCTGAACCTGGGTGCGGCCTTCCCGACCTTCGACTCCCTACAGACATCACTGGGCATCTCCGGCTCCTACCTGGGTTTGCCTGTTCTCGCCATCTTGGTTTTTATGGGGATCCGGCAGTGGCGCGACCCGGCTACTCGCTGGGCGCTGGTGCTGGTGTTGGTAGCGATGGTGCTCAGCCTCGGCCCCCAGCTCATCGTGCTCGGCCACCCGACCGGCCTGCCGCTGCCCTGGGCCGTGCTGAAGCATGTTCCTCTGCTGCGCCTGGCAGCTCCGAGACGGCTGATGGTCTTCGCCTACCTGGGAGCGGCAGTGGTGCTCGTCCGGCTCGCCCAGTTGGAATGGGCTGACTTTCCCAGCTGGCTCAAACTGGTCTCGGTTGCCGCCTGCCTGATCACCCTGGCCCCGGTCAGCGCAGTTCTCACCACGGCCAACGTTCCACCTTTCTTCAGCGGCCGCGCGATCATGGCCATGCGGCCAGGATCACTGGCGATTTTGGCACCGACCGGCACGTACCCGAGAAGCGGCACAGCCACCTTGGCCCAGGACATGATCTGGCAGGCAGACTCTGGATTTCGCTTTCGGATGGTTTGGGGGGATCTGATCCAACCGTCGGGGTCGGGTCACGCCGTGCTGATCCCCAAGTCGCCGCTCGGCGCGGAGCTCTATCGCCTAGAGCAAGGATCTGAGCCGCCTCTGACGCCGACCAAAATCGCCCAGCTCCGAAGCTACCTGTTGTCGACCGGTGCGGATTACGTTCTGCTCGGACCCAGCAGTGCGCGGCGGGCAATCCTGCGCCTGTTTGAGCAGATTTTGGACCAGCGTCCGGCCACCGCAGGGGGAGTTTACCTCTGGGTGATCCACCGCTGAGGGAGCCACCCTGGTTCTCCGCCGCCCGCCGGAGCGGTGACCCACTCGGCGTTCACGGCCACCAAGGGCTCACCCGCTAGTCGCGGTTCAAGCCGCGACTCGAATTCAGCTGGCGCCGTGACACCGCTTGTACTTGCGTCCCGAACCACAAGGACAAAGTGCATTGCGGCTCACTGGGGGCAATGATCCCGGTGCAGGGACTGATCGGCTGCCGGTCGGCGGACCTGGAGAGATGGCCGGAGCCGAGGCCCGCGCGGTGCCCATGATCGCATCGCCTCCCCCGGCGACTCCGGACTCGGCTTCGGGGTGGACCGCCGCCCCCTCGGGCAACGCGGGGATCGCCGGGGTTACTTGGATCTCGGCGTGGAACAGGTACCGGACAATCTCCTGCTTCAGTGACTCCTGAAAGGACTGGAAGGCGGAGAACGCCTCCGACTTGAACTCCACCAGGGGATCGCGCTGACCCATTGACTGCCAGCGAATATCGTCCTTGAGGTGGTCCAAAGTGGTCAGGTAGTCGGCCCAACGCTGGTCGATCAGTTGCAGCATCAGTTGCGTCTCGGCGATCCGGACTACCTCCTCGGTATAGAGCGCCTCCTTCTCGGCGTAAAGGCGCTGCGCTTCGCTGATCAGGGTGTCCCCGACCTCCTCGGTGCTCTCGCCTAACTGCTCCAGGTCGACCTCCTCCGCGGGGGGGAAGGGAAATACATAGCGCAGCCGGCCCCACAATCCTTCGAGATCCCACTGCGCTGGGTGTCGCCCGGGGCAATAGAGGGCGATCAGGTCTCGGACCACCTCTTCCACCCACTCGTTGAGATTGTCGCGGGTATCGACTCCCTCGAGAATTCGGTCCCGCTCCGCGTAGATGATTTCCCGCTGGGTGTTGACCACATCGTCAAATTCGACGACGTAGCGGCGGCTGTCGAAGTTCGCCCCTTCCACCCGTGACTGCGCCGACTCGATCTGGCGACTGACCAGCCCCGACTCGATCGGCACGTCCTCGTCCATGCCGAACCTGGCCATCAATCCCCGCATCCGCTCCCCGCCGAAGACCCGCATCAGGTCATCCTCGAAAGAAAGGAAGAATCGGCTCTCGCCCGGGTCTCCCTGGCGGCCTGCGCGGCCGCGGAGCTGATTGTCGATGCGGCGAGACTCATGCCGTTCGGTGCCGATGATGTACAGACCTCCGAGGTCTTGCACCCCGTCACCCAGCACTATGTCGGTGCCGCGGCCGGCCATGTTGGTGGCGATCGTCACAGCCGATCGCTGCCCCGCAGCGGCCACCACCTCGGCCTCACGCTCATGTTGCTTGGCGTTCAAAACCTCGTGCGCTACTCCGCGCTTCTCCAGCAACCGGGCGAGGCGCTCGCTCTTCTCGATGCTCACCGTGCCCACGAGCACCGGCTGACCCTTGCGACTCCGCTCTTCGATCTCGTCGGCGATAGCGTTGAATTTGACCTCCTCCGAGCGAAAGATCAGGTCAGGCTCGTCGAGGCGCACCATCGGGCGGTTGGTGGGGATCGGTACCACCTCGAGCCGGTAGATCTTGTGAAACTCCTCGGCCTCAGTGATCGCCGTTCCCGTCATCCCGGCCAACACCTCGAAGGTTCGAAAGTAGTTCTGAAAGGTGACGGTGGCCAGCGTCCGCTGCTCCTGCTGCACCTTGACCCCTTCCTTGGCCTCGATCGCCTGGTGAAGACCGTCCGACCAGCGGCGGCCGGGCATGGTGCGGCCGGTGAACTCGTCGACGATCACCACCTCCCCATCTCGCACGATGTACTCGCGATCCTTCAGGTAGAGACCGTGGGCGCGCAGGGCCTGGTTGATGTGGTGCGCCTCCTCCACGTGCTCGATGTCGTAGATGTTGGCGATTCCGGTCATCCGCTCGATCTTCTCCACGCCCTCATCGGTGAGACTTCCAGACTTGGTCTTCTCGTCGATGGTGTAGTCGACCTCGGGCTCGAGCCGGGGGATGAGTCGCGCATATTGGTAGTATTTTTCTGGCGCTTCTTCACCGAGTCCGCTGATGATGAGTGGGGTCCGCGCCTCATCGATGAGGATCGAATCGACCTCGTCGATGATCGCGAAGTAACGGTCACGCTGCACCTTCTGGTCCAGCGAGCGGGCCAGATTGTCGCGCAGATAGTCGAAACCCATCTCATTGTTGGTGGCGTAGACCACGTCGGCCTGGTACGCCTCTCCTCGCGTGACCGGCCGCAGATGGCGCAGCCGGACGTCGCTGTGGGCATCATCGGTGTACTCCGGGTCGTACACCAGGGATTGGTCAGGGATTATCACCCCCACCTGCATCCCCAGCGCGTGGAACATGGGAGCGTTCCACCCGGCATCGCGGCGGGCCAGAAAGTCGTTCACCGTGACTAGGAAGCAGCCCCTTCCGGTGAGGGCGTTGAGGTAGAGCGGCAGCGCCGCCACCAGCGTCTTGCCCTCGCCTGTCTTCATCTCCGCAATCTTTCCCTGGTGGAGCACGATTCCGCCCAGGCACTGGACATCGAAGGGCCGCATCCCCAAGTGGCGCCGGGCTGCTTCCCGAGCCACGGCGAAGGCCTCGACCAACAGGTCGTCGAGGGTCTCGCCCGCCTCGAGGCGCGCTTTGAACTCGTCGGTCTTGGCGCGCAACTCAAAGTCAGAAAGCTGGGTTAGTTGCTCACCGACCTCGGCGATCTCGGCCACCTCGCCGGTGTGCCGCCGGACCTCGCGCCGAGTCGGGTCGTAGATACGGCTGAAAACACTCATGACGCCACAGGATTATGCCCCGGCCGCCGGTTGCGCAATCCCCACCACCGCCAGCTCCTCGAAGTAGGCGGGACCGGTGCCGGCCCCCCCGACCTCCATCCAGCAGGTGCGCGCTCCCTCGACCACCACGATCAGCACCGCGATCGGGGTGAGCCCCACCGCGAGGAGGTGAAAGCCCCAGACGGGGGGCAAGGTCGCCAGCCCCAGCACGCAGAGGCCGGCCCCAAATCCGGTCAGGCGAATGTCGGTCCGCCAGTGCCAGACGGCGACCGCCAGGAGTGCCAGAAGCGGCAGCCCGACGGCCCAGGGAACCACCTCACCCGGCCAAATCAAGAGGAGAAGCGCCAGGGTCGCCGCCGAGAGGCCCAGTCCCAGACCGTGGACGCGCCGCGCATCCCTTCCCACGGTCAGCATGAACAGCGGCAGGAGCAAGAGATCGTCATTGGGATGGGCATAGGGGATCGCCAGCAGCCAGATTCCGACCGGGAGCGCTACCGCCCAGGCCACCCTGCCTACCGGGCTGACCCGGCGCCAGTCCGGGGAGACCATCATCCACACTCCAAAGACGGCCATCGCCACCAGCGCCAGTGTGACCAGCCCGATCGTCGCGGGGGAACTCAACCCGGTTCCCAGTCGCCATGAACTCGGTGCCGCTCCCAGCAATCCTGGCAGGCCGGCGAGATCAGGCTGGCGGGTCCCCACCGCGTCGCCAAAGACGCGAAGTTGGTGCCACCACTGCCCCAGCAGGGGCCAGCTGACGATGAGGAATGCGACTGCGTCCAGGAGGTATCCAACGGCGAACTGCAGCGCCCGCCGACGGTTCGGCCAAAGGGCCAGAAACATGAAGATGGGAACCACCCAGAGCAAGGTGGGTTTCACCAGGGTCAGTCCTAAGACCAACCCCGCAGCCAGGCTGCGCTCGTGCCAGGCCAAGAGCATCGAGCCTGCCAAAGCGGCGAAGATGATCGCGTCGAATTGGCCGTCGATCAGACCGAGCAGCCCAATCCAGGAGACCACCACGACCGCGGCGAGGATGCTGGTATGGCGCCAGCCGAGATCCCGAGCCAACAGAGTGACGGTGAGTGCCACTGCCAGCAGTCCGACCAGGCTGAGCACGGCATAACCGGCCCAGAAGGGCAGCCCGGATAAGGGAGCCAGCGCCCAAGCTGCGATCGGAGGGTCCGCGAAGCTGTCCAGCACCGAGTTGAGCCCGGGATAGTGGTTGGCAGCTTGCTCCGCGGACTGAAGCGCACCCAACTGGTACGGATTGACTCCCCGGGAGATCAGTTCACCGGCGGCATAGAACACGCGATAGTCCGCCGCGAGTCCCCCCGGGCGGGGCGGAAACTCATGGGGCAGGACGAAGGCAGCCAGGCCCACCACCATGCCCACCGCGATCAGCAGAATCAGTCGCCGCAGGCGGCGGCCCCGCTTGCCCAGCAGGTCCTCGAGGCTCCCCTCTTCCGGCACCGTGGTCACCGACGCTTCACTCGACGCTCAGGGCCGCCACTGGATCAAGATTGCTCAGCTGGCGAGCGGGGATCACCGCCGCGAGTCCGATGGCGACCACCACCGCAAGTACGACCGCAAGGATCACCGGGCCGGGGATCTGCACGCTGAGTGGGAGTGCGGCCGAGCTCGCCACCTGGACCTCGGGAGCGATCAGGCCGATTCCGACCACTATCCCCAGGGCGCAGCCGGTAATCGCGGTGGCCAGGGCTTCGCCCAGGACCGCGCGCCGGGTCTGCGCTCGGCTGAGGCCCACCACTCGAAGTAAGGCCATGTCTCGGGTGCCCTCCCGGACGCCCAGGACCACGGTGTCGATCGCGGCCAAGATCGCGATCACCACCCCCACCAGCGCCAGCGCTGACAGGGCGGCGATGTCGTGCTGAACGCCGAGGTCCACGCCCTGGCGTACGGTGGAGACGGTCTCCTCCTCCAAGCCGTAGTGGAAGGCGGCCAGTGCCACTCGGCGCTGCAGGTTGCCGCCCCCTCGCAGCTGCAGTTGGAGCAGATTGAATCCCTGGGCCGCCGCGCCGAAGTCCTTCCTGGCCACGGTGCTGTCGACAATTGCGGACTCCTCCCCGGACGGGCCGGGCAGGGTGTGGGCCACCACGCCCTCGACCAGGAATGATCCGCGGCCCGTGGTGGTGATCACCTGGATCCTGGAACCGACGGAGGCGTGGAGGGAATCCGCCAGCTCCACCGGTAGCAGCACACCCTGGCCGTCGGTCACCTGGGCCAGGGCCGAGTTGCGCTGACCGTGAACAAACTGAAGTGCGCCGCTGATGCCATAGGCGGTGGCCGAGGTGGCCGCCAAGGAGATCGCCTCATGGCCGACCCGACCGGTCACGAATCGGACCGGAGCCGATGCGACCACACTGCTCCGCCCGGTCCGAGCCGAGATGGCGCTCAGCAGCTGCTGCTCCACCCTCTGGTTTTGGACGACTGGGCTAACCAGGAGGTACTGCCCCACGAAGAGGTGGTCTACCCAGACCTGACCCGCGGTCAGGGCGGCGCTGGACAGGCCCACCAGTCCGATGGCGGTCGCCACACTGACGAAGAGCGCGGCGAGCGCGAGCGAGGTGCGCCCCGGGCGGGTTCGCCCACGGGTTGAGATGGCAGCCACCGGGGTGCCGATGAGCGGCCCCAGGACTGTGCTCAAGGCACGCACCGAAATTGGCCCAATCCATCCGAGGGCGCTGCAAATCGCCAGGTAGGCGAAGGCGGCGCCCAGCCCGACCCCGAGCGCGCCTCCGTGCTGGAACGAAAGATAGGCACCGACAATCCCCAAAACCACCCCCGGCAGGGTCAGAGCCCACCACGGTCCATTTCGCCGCGCGACCACTCGGACAGCCAGCAGCGGTGGAACTCGAGTGGCCTGGAACGCCGGCAGCGCAGCCGCCAGTACGCCGAGCAGGAGGACCAGCAGGAAGGCGGCCACCGTCCAGCCCAGAGATGCCTGAATTCTCGGCATCGGAGTAACCCCGGCAGGAACAGAGAGCGCTATCAGGACCAGGGCCAAGAGGTAGCCAACCCCTACCCCGGCGGCCGAGCCCAACGCCGAGGCGGCTATCGCTTCGCGCAGGAAGCTGCGAAAGATCAAGCCGCGGCTGGCCCCGGCCAGCCGCAGCAACCCGATCTCGCGGCGTCGGTCGAGGACCACCGAACTGAAGGTGGCGGCAATCACGGTAAAGGCGAGCACCAGGCTCAGAGCGGTGATGCCGTCGAGGATGGGCTGCAGCTCGCCCACTGGGTCGCCCGCCGGGACCGATCGGGGATTGCTGACGGTGTACTGGGTGTGCACCGAACGGGAGAGCTCCCGGAGGAGTTCCGGCACGGTCGCTCCCGGGCGGAGCCTGACCGCCACCTCCGTGACTTGGAGACCGGCGGCGAAGAGCTTTTGCGCGGTCGCCTGGGTGACATAGACCGCGTCGGCGGTGAAGGGGGCACCCAGCGAGGAGTTGGCGACCACCCCCACCACGGTGAAGCGCCTGGCCCCCTTGGACTCGATCAGCTGCAGCCTCTCGCCGATTTGGACCTGGCCTGGAGTCACCACCCCGGTGCTCGGCGAGATGCCCGGAGCGAGGTTCTCACTCACCGCCACCTGGTCAGAGGTGCGTGGCCTACTCCCCTGAATGAGCGGCAGCGGTCGGAGGGCCACGCCCTGGGCGCCGGTGGCGACGAGTACCACCTGTCGAAAGGCACGGGAAGGCAGGCGGGCCAAGTCGGCCTTCTCCTGCAGCGGTGAGGCTCCGGTGACCACCTTCAGACGGGAGATGGCCTTGACCTGGGCGGTGGTGAACCCCTGGCGCGCGAACGGCACGATGTCGTACTGGGCCGACCCCGCCCGCTGCTGGACCGCCTCAGTTGCCTGTCGATGCAGCGCCCCGGCCGTCAACTGGGTTCCCAGCACTGCCCCGCCGCCCAACGCCAGCGCCACCACGCCCAGGACCAGCCGGGCCAGTGCGGCGCGGCGCCACAGTAGGGGGATCAACTCCCGGTGCCGACCTCAGAGACCATGGGTCCCGAGCCTCTCCAGCAGCGGGGCGGTGTCGTGAACGGTCCGATGGCCCAACTCCACCACCTCCTTGAACTCCCCGTCGAGCATGATCGCTACCCGCTCCGCATAGGCGGCGGTGCGCACGTCGTGGGTCACCAGGACGATGGTTCGACCTTCCTGACGGCTCAGGCGCAGGAGCAGCTCCAGCACCTCGCGGCCGGCGTGGTAGTCGAGGGTCCCGGTGGGCTCATCGGCGAGCAATATCGCCGGATCGGAGACCAGGGCTCGTGCCACCGCCACCCGCTGCTGCTCGCCGCCCGAAATTTCGTCCGGCCGGTGTCCCTGCAGGCCCTTGAGGCCGAGCACTGCCATCAGGTCGTGCGCTCGGGCCCGAGCGTCACGATCGCGCCCCAGCCCCCGAAGCGGCCAAGCCCGATTTCGCTCTAGTCGGTAGGGCAGCATGACGTTCTCGGCGGCGGTCAGGCTGGGCAGCAGGTTGAAGAACTGGAAGATGAAACCGATCTGGCGACGCCGAAAGGTGGCCCGCTCACTCTCACTGAGGGAGAAGAGGTCGGTTCCACCCACGGTCACCCGCCCCTGATCGGGAGCCTCCAATCCGCCGAGCATGTTGAGCAAGGTGGATTTACCGCAGCCGCTGGGACCCATCACAGCGAAGAACTCGCCGGGCTGGACGCTCAGGGATACTCCGCGTACCACCTCATGCGGGGTCTTGCTGATGGCAAAGCTCTTGTGCAGCCCGGTTGCCTCCAGGACGGCCCGAGTGGGTGCGGCTCCGGCTCCGACCTGAGCTGGCGCCTCACTCATCTAGATAGCTGCTGATCACCTGGTCGATTGTGCTGGAAAGCAACCCTCGGCCTAGCCGGGGAGATTGGGAGCCAACCCCTGGCGGCGGAGGCTTCGGTTTGGGAGTAGGAGTGGGGACCGGAGTGGGGACCGGAGTGGGCGCCGGGGTCGGGGCTGGCGCGGATCCACCGCCGCCGCCGCCACCGCCGCCACCACCGCCGCCACCGCCTCCCGACGAGGGTGCGGGCGGTGGTGGCGGCGGTGGCACGGAGCTACCCACCTGGGCGAATTCCTGCACGAACATGTAAACGTCTGAGTAGGTCCCGACACCGGTGTCGGTCCAGGACCCTGAGGTGTACCAGGACCCAACACCCAGCTCGTCATAGGCTCCCAGGATGTTGGCCCGATGGTCCGGCGACCCCATGAACTGGCTGTTCGCGTAAGCTGCCGGATCCCCAGCACCGCTGTTCCAGTCGATGTTCTCGCCCGCCGAGGTGAAGTGCACTCCATCGGCGGACATGATCGGCCAGACGTAGCCCGCGTCGGCGCTGCAGCCGGGGATCTGATGGGCGAAGTAGCCACGGGTGATCATGTCGGCGGCCCGGCCGTAGATCGGCGAGGGATTGCACCCGTAGTAAGGACTCTCCTGGGCGATCCCGTCCAGGGTGTAGTTCTGGGAGAGGGCGGCCAGGCCGTTGCTGGTCCGGTCCTGGTTGGTCAAGGAGAAGAGTTCGGCATCGTTCCCCGGGCCGTTGCCGGCTGGCTGAGCGAAGACCGGGGTCGCCGAGAGTACAGCCAGAGCTGCCAGGAGGCCCAGCCCCAAGGTGACTCCTCCCAACCCCTTGCCCAGCCGACGCACTGCCGCCCCTCGACTCCGAGTCTCAGCCAAGGCGTCGCTGGAGTGGACCTGGAGGGGGAGTCGGAAGCTTGAGTGCGGCCTGCTGGTCGGTGCGCCGGTCCGGGAAGAGTCGCGAGATCTCAGGGGGGACCGCCAATCCCATGTCGAAGAGACGGTCGAGGATCTGGGGTCTGACCCCGGTCAGCTCGAATTCATTCTTCAGATTGCCCTGGAGGTCCAGCCCCTCCGCCCGCATGACGAAGATGTCCTGCATGGTGATGGTGTCGCCCTCCATCCCCACCACCTCGCTGATGGCGGTGATGCGGCGGCTGCCGTCGCGAAGTCGGTTCAGCTGCACGACGATATTGATGGCACTGGCGATTTGCTGCCGAATGGCCTTGGTGGGTAACTCAACGCCACCCATCAGCACCTGGGTCTCGAGCCGGGAGAGGCTGTCCCGCGGGGTGTTGGCGTGGACCGTCGTCATGGAGCCGTCGTGGCCCGTGTTCATCGCTTGGAGCATGTCCAGGGCCTCCCCGCCGCGGACCTCACCGACCACGATCCGGTCCGGGCGCATCCGGAGAGCGTTGATGACCAGGTCGCGGATGTTGATCCGACCCTCGCCGCGAACGTCCGGGGGACGCGCTTCCAGCCGGCAGACATGTTCCTGGTGCATCTGCAGCTCGGCGGCGTCCTCGATGGTCACGATGCGCTCGTCCGGCGGGATGAAACCGGAGCAGATGTTGAGCAGGGTGGTCTTTCCCGCCCCGGTGCCTCCGGAGATCAGGATGTTGGCCCGGGCCAGAACGCAGGCCTGCATGAAGGACGCACCGGCCTCATCGATCGTGCCGAAGTGGATGAGGTCGGTGATCCGCAGGCGCTCCTTGGCGAACTTTCGGATGGTCAGAATCGGACCGTCGATGGCCACCGGAGGCACAACCGCGTTCACCCGGGATCCGTCCAGCAGTCGAGCGTCGCAGAGCGGCTGCCGCACGTCCACCCGACGCCCCACGGCGGAGACGATCAGATCGATCACCTTGAGCAGGTGTTCGCTGTCGCGAAAGCGGACGTCGGTGAGCACGATCTTGCCCTGCGCCTCGACGTACACCATGTCCGGCCCCACCACCATGATCTCGGTGAGACTGTCGTCTTCCACCAAAACCCGGAGCGGGCCGAGCGCTTGGAGGTATCCCTCCATGCCTTGCAGCTTCTCTTCGTCGGTTAGGACCGGGCTCATTTAGTACTCCTGACCGTGGGACTGAATTCCGGCAAAGATGCGCCGGCCATACTGGGGACAGCCACCGCTGGGGTCTCGGGCTCCGGCCCTATCTTTAATTCCTCCCCCACCGTAATCCCCTTCCGACCGAGCGTGCCCGGAGCCAGTTCAAGGGTGCTGTGTGCGTGCCGCACCGGCAGCAGTCGGACCCGCCACGCGCGCATCTCCGGCACGCAGTGCACGACTCGGAGCTGGCGGTCGAGGTAGGCGATGTCCAGCGGGGTGCGCATGAAAAACATGTGGACACTATTGCACGGCACCAGCCATAACCCCTCCTCTGGCTCAAGCTTGGCCCGGCCCATCAGGCCCACCAGGCGGCGGGCAAATCCCCGGGCCACGGTCACCCGACGCGCGATCACCCTCCCGTCGGCGGCCCGCACCACGACCGTGCGCGACTCTGAGCTCCCGCGGCCGGAGGCGGAACTAGGTGACATGGAAGAGAATCATCACGGCGGGTGGCCCGAGCAGAATCACGAAGAGCACGGGGAAGATGCACCCGACCATCGGAAAGAGCATCTTCAGGCTTGCTTGCTGGGCCTTGGCTTCCGCCCTCTGGCGGCGGCGGCGGCGCATTTCGTCGGATTGGATGCGCAAAACCCGGGCAATGCCCACGCCCAGCTGATCGGATTGCACCAGCGCCTGAATGAAGGTGGCCAGATCGGGCACCCCCGATCGCTTGCCGAGGTCCTCTAGGGCCTCGTGGCGCGGGCGACCCAACCGAATTTCATTGAGCACGAAGGCGAATTCACGCGAGAGCGCATTGTCGAACTTCTCGACCACCCGGGCCAGCGCCGCGTCGAATCCCAGGCCCGCTTCGACGCTGATGCAGAGCAGGTCCAGGGCGTTCGGCAGGGCCAGGGAGATCTCCTTCTGCTTGGCGCTGACGATCCGCTTCAGCTGGTATTGCGGACCGAAGAATCCCACCAATGCCCCGAAGGCCAATCCGAGAAACCAAGGCAGCCCCAAGAGGATCGTCAGACCCAAGAAGGCGAATGCCAGAACCACCCCCAGGACGACCTGGGCAGCCACGAAGCTGGCCGCGTTCATCCCCAGCGGACGGCCCGCCAAGTCGATCAGAGCCTGGATCTTCCGGGCTCGGTCCGCGGGTTGCAGTGCCGCCAGGCGGCGACCGATGCGGTCGAAGAAGGGCCGCAGGAACCGCTCGCTGAACGGCTGACTCATCTCGATCTCTTCGAGGGTCCGAGGGGCGTTGGGGTCATCGTAGACGGCGAGCCGGGCGTCCAGCAGATCCACCTGCGGTTGCCGCTTGACCAGGCCCGCGAAGATGAGGAAAACTCCGGCGGCAGCGATCAGACCGACGATCAGCGCGGGATAGGACATCGCTCAGACCTCGATGTTGGCGATGCGCTGCATCACATAAAAAGCGAACGAGATGGAGACCAGGCAAACGATCAGGATGTACGGACCCGGTCCCTTGAAGGAGAGCAGCGGGGCGATGTAGCTGGGGTTGATCGCCTCCAGGATCAGGCCCAAGCCGATGGGCAACCCCGTGATGATGAAGCTGGAGGCCCGGGCCTGAGCGGTCAGGGTCCGAATCTCACCCTTGATCCGAATGCGCTCGCGGATGGTGAAGGCGATGCTGTCGAAGATCTCCGCGAGGTTGCCTCCCACCACCCGCTGGATCTGGACCGCCACGACCACCAGGTCGAGGTCGTCGGACCGGATCCGCTGGACCATCCGGGAGAGCGCGGCATCGGTGGTTACCCCCAGCTGCACCTCCCGGGTGGCTCGGGCAAACTCCTCCGCGGTGGGCGGGGGAGCTGAGCGAGCAATGCTGGCCATCGCCTGAGGGAAGCTGTAGCCGGCCTTGAGGGCGTTGCTGAGCAGGATCAGCGTGTCGCCCAGCTGATCGTTGAATGCCTTGAGTCGCTTACTGGCCCGGAAGCGGAGCACCAGGGGAGGGATGAAGACGCCGATCACGCCGAGGATGACGGCGAAGAGAACGCTGCGATAGATGCCCAGACCCAGCAGCGCCAACACCACCACGACGCCGATTCGAATCAAATACCATTCCGCGGGACGGAGCTTGACGTCGGCCCGGGCCAACGACTCCGCGACCTGCAGCGAGCGAGGTCGCTGGGCGACACCAGCCGCCTGACTGCCTCCCTCGACCTGGTGGCGGAGTCGGCCGACCATGTGCCTGGCTCGGCCCCGCAATCCGCCAACCGCTGCTCCGCCCTCCTCGGCTCCGGCGGCCGCGGTGGCCGGGTCTCCCCCAGCTTCGGCGAAGCGGCGAACCCGCTCGTCCAGGTTACCGCCGCTGGCCTTGGAGCGCCAGGCGGCGAACAGATAGGCGATCGATCCGCCCAGCGCCAAGGCGCCGATCCCGTCGAGAACCACTGCTAACACGCTCATGCGGCGGTCTCCCCCTCTGTCGTTTTGCTTTTGGATGCCGTCGCGAAGATCGATTTGTCCAAGGCCTCCCCGGCAGCGGCCAGGTCTTCAAGCCGCTGGGGGACCTGCGCAGACTCGAATTGACCGACCACCATGCCCTGGTCGTCGACCCCCTTCTGCCGGAACTGGAAGATGTCCGCCAGCTCGACCCGTTCACCATCGAACCCCCTGACCTCGGAGACCGCGATGATGCGGCGGGTACCGTCGCGGAGACGGGCTTGCTGAACCACCAGGTGGATCGCCGAGGCGATCTGTTCGCGGATCGCCCGGGAAGGCAGATCGGTGCCGGCCATCAGAGTCATGGTCTCGAGTCGAGTGAGGGCGTCAGCGGGGCTGTTGGCGTGGACCGTGGTCAGTGATCCATCGTGGCCGGTGTTCATGGCCTGGAGCATGTCCAGGGCTTCGCCTCCCCGACACTCCCCGACTACAATCCGGTCGGGGCGCATCCGCAGGCTGTTGATCACCAGGTCGCGAATGCTGACCCGGCCGCGGCCCTCGATGTTGGACGGCCTCGACTCCAGGGTTACCACGTGATCCTGACGCAGCTGCAGCTCCGCCGCGTCCTCGATGGTGATGATCCGCTCGTCTTCGGGGATCCAACCGGAGAGCACATTGAGGGTGGTCGTCTTGCCGGAGCCGGTCCCCCCGGAGATCAGGACGTTGAACCGGGCGCGCACGCAGGCCCTGATGAAGGCGGCCATGTCCGAGGTGAGGGTGCCGAAGTTGATCAGGTCCTCCACCGTGTAGGGGTCTTTGGAAAAGCGCCGGATCGTCAGGGTCGGGCCTTGGAGCGCCAAGGGCGGGATGATGACGTTCACTCGCGAACCATCCTTGAGTCGGGCGTCCACCATGGGCGAGCTCTCGTCCACCCGCCGCCCGATGGAGCTCACGATCCGGTCGATGATCTGCATCAGGTGGTCGGCGTTGTCGAACTTGGCCGGGTAGCGGTAGATCCGTCCTTGGCGTTCGACGTACACGTCGTCGGGGCCGTTGACCATGATCTCGCTGATCTCCGGGTCCTTGAGAATGACCTCCAAGGGACCGAGGCCAAGGACATCGCTGATCAGCTGATCGACCAATCGCTGGCGGTCTGAGCGCGTGATCGAGATGCTCATCTCTTCCAGGACCGAGTGGCAGAGCTCCTCGATCTTGGCCACCAGCCGCTCGCGCGGTGCCTGGGAGACGTCGGTGTACTCCTCGAGCAGGCCACGGGTCACCCGCGACTTGATCTGCAGGTACTGCGGGTGATGGGCCGCCCTAGCCTCCGGCGACGCGCCGCGGTCATCCCGACCGGACTGGGTCCGCTCCCGCCAGCCGGGTGACTTGGTCGGGACCACCGCCGGGGGCGGGGGCTTGGCGGCCGCCAGCGCGGCCGCCAACCGGGACGGTGGCGGCGTGGCGGAAGCGGCGGGAGCTGCCGTCGCCGGCTCGGGTGCGCTGGCCTCGGGTTTGTCCTCGGCGGGGGCGACCACCTCGTGGCCGGCCTCGGGCTCGGAGTCTCCCTTGGTCCTGACGCGCTCTAGAAGTGACATAGCTCTCGGCTATCCCTGACCCGTGCCTAGCGCCTGCGCCCGAAGCGCCGGGAGGTGGTCGGCTTGGTCTCAGGCTTGAGTTCCGACTGAATCGCCCCCGCCGGCGCCAGGCTGCGGGCCAGCGAGCGGAGCAGCAAGGAGACGTCCGACTCCGGGTGGGAGACGACCAGTGGCACCGCTCGGTGAATCGACCCTCCCACCAGCCGTGGCTCCGAGGGAATCTGGACTTTCACCGGAAACCTCAGGTTGCGCTCGATGCTGGCCGCGTCATAGACCGCGTGCGCGTCATGGGCGTTGATGGCGACCATGACGCGCGCCCGGTCCACCTTGAGCGACTCCAGCATCCTCAGCATTAGGCGGGTGTCCTTGATAGCGGGAATGGTGAGCTCCCCAACCACGATGACGTGATCGGCCAGCTCGATTGCCTCGAGAGTAGCCTCCGACAGTTGACTCCCACAGTCCACGACGACATAGTCAAACTCTCGTCGCAGAACGTCGACGATGGACCGGACGTGCTCCGCCCGGACCAGGTCTCCGAACTCCGGGCTGAAGGGGCCCAGGAGCACCCGGATCCCCTCGGGTCCATCGGCCAGGATGTCGTCCACGAACTCCCAGTCCAGCGCACTCTCGCTTTCCACCAGCTCAGTGATGGTCTTGGCATGGTCCAGGTTGAGCATCACCCCGACATCGCCGAACTGGAGGTCGAGGTCGACCAGACAAACCCGCCGACCGGTCTCCAGCCGGAGAGCTGCGGCCAGATTAATTGCCAGGAAGGTCTTGCCGCAGCCGCCCTTGCCACTGAGCACCAGAGCGAGCTGACATCCGGGCGGTGGTTGCCCGCCACTTTCCCCCGCCGATGGAGGCTGCCGGGGTAGGTAAGAGCCCTTCTTCTCCTCCAGTTCGTAGACCCGGCGAATGCTGGAAACCAGCTCATCACCGGTGAACGGCTTGATCAGGAACTCTCGGGCTCCCGACTGCATGGCCCGCCGCAGGTAGTCGCGCTCCCCTTGGACAGACATGATCACCACCGGCGAGTTGGGCGACTCCACCGCCAGGGTCTCGGTCGCGGTGATCCCATCCATCCCGGGCATGTTGACGTCCATGAGCACCACATGCGGCGAAAGCTGACGGGTCAGATCGATGCCGGTGCGGCCATCGCCCGCCGTTCCGACAACCTCGATGTCATCCTCGAAGGACAACAACTTCTTGAGGTTCTCACGGGTACTAGCGATGTCGTCGACCACCACCACGCGGATCACCGTCCTATCCGCCACCGTGTTGCTCACGACCTACTGCCTACTCTGGTCTTCGCCCGTCCCTCGGGATCAGGGTTTGAAGCCAAAGAGGTTCTGCAGCATCTGCGAGCTACCGGAATTGTTGCCCGACGCTGACGACGCGCTGTTGGCATTGGTCGAGCCGCAGTACAGCACCGCCTGGTCGGAGGCCAGGATATTCTGGGCCTCGATCAACGAGAACTGATCTTGGGCCAGGGTGGCCGCGTCCGTGAGCACCTGAGCCTTGGCCGTTTGCACCGTCGAGCCACCTCCGGAGAGGCTCTGCAGCGCGGTGTTGTCCTTGGTGTACCGCTTGTGCGCGGCGTTGTAGGTGGTCGTCGCCGCGGTCACCGCCAGCTGCGCCGACTGCATGTCCTCTTGGATGATCGGGTTGACCGTACTTCCCGGGACGCAAGCCTGGGTGAACTGGTCGGCGGGAGTCGCACTGATCGGGATGTAGCCGTGGCCGAAGTCCGCGCTCGAGCGGAGGGCGAAGGTGTAGATGGACCCGTCGCTCACCATTTCGGTGATCCCCAAGGCCTGGCTGCGGGTCACTTGCAGGACGATCAGACCCCCTGCCGACGAACTCGACGAAGACCCGGTCGCGGTCGAGGGCGCCCCGATGCTGATCACCGGAAGGTCCTCAAAGGTGAATTGGGTGTTGCCGCTGGAGTCCAGACCGATGATGTCAATGCGGTCGCCCACCTGGAGGTAACCGGCCACCGATTCCTGGGCGGTCGCGGGAATCGCCACGGCCACCTCACCGGCCGGCAGATTGAGGTTGCCGAAGGACGGCGACTGAGTGGCCTTGTTCACCGAGACGTTGTTCTGGGTGATGACCGTGTTGGGGGTTATCGGAACCACCGCGTAGTAATTGGAGGCGGTGGTTGTAACCGACTGCGAGGCTGAGACTCCGGCAGTCGCCGAGCAGGCGGTGCGTACCAACTGTTCGCACGAGCTGTAGGAATCGAGCGGCAGCAGACCCTTGATTCGGGTCTCCTCGAGCATGCCGGCAGTTATCAGCGTTCCGCTGGGAATTGCGATTTTCGCGACCACGACCAGCTGGCCGGTGGTCGGCGCTGCCGGACTATTCGAAGCGTTGGCGCGCGTGAAGTAGTAAGCCGCGCCGAAGGCCACGATCGCGAGGATCAGCCCTACCGCGATCCAGACCTGATTGACCCGTCCTTTCAAATCGGTCGTCACCGTCGAAGCCCTCCGCTGGGATTACCGCAGGCCGCGGGGCCGTTGGATGGATGAAACGAGCGCGCGGCGGGTTGCCCCGCCGCGCACTTGAGTGCTAGTACTCAGCCGCCGAGACCGGTGTTCACGTTGGAGAAGACGTCACTGACGCGGTGTCCCACCAGAGTGAGGATGACGATGACGACGATTGCAATAAGCACCAGGATCAGCGCGTACTCGACCATCCCCTGGCCCTCTTCGTCCGAGTCGCGGTGTGAGACTACCTGACCGATCCGGTCACGTAGCCGTACGTACAAACCTCCGAGCATGCCTTCTAGCCTCCTTTGTCGCCCGTATCTAGGAATTCGCACCCCTAGGCCTAGCAATGGCACCCGGAGTATATGGTGAGGTAGGCGGCATTCCATGTAACCGCCAGGTAACTTTCCTGTCAGGACTCAGGCTTCGAGCGGAAGTGTGACTCGAACCTCGGTACCACGGCCCACCTGAGAGAGGACCTCCAGCTGGCCACGCTCCAGGTCGGCCCGCTCACGCATCGATATCAGTCCGAAGTGCGGCTCGCGGGCCAGCCGCACCTCCACCGCCGCCAGGTCGAAGCCGTCGCCATCGTCCTTGATCACCGCGCTGACGCGCTGGGGCTGCAGATTTATCAGCACGTCGACGCTGTGGGCGTGGGCGTGCTTGCGCACGTTGACCAACGCCTCCTTGACGATCCGGAAAAGAGCGCCTTCAGTGGCCGTCGGGAGGCGACGTTCGGTGCCAATCACCGAGAGCCGGCCCTCGATACCCTCCGAGTCCCGGAACTCGTTGACCAGGCGGCGCAGGGTGGGGATCACCCCCAGGTCGTCGAGCGTCATGGGGCGCAGGTCGAAGATCAGCTGCCGGGTTTCGTCGAGCACTCCCTTCATCGCGTCCTTGAAGCTCTGCACCTCGGCCTTGGCGCGTTCCGGCTCGCGATCAACCATGCGCTCCAAGATCTCGGCCCGGAGGACCAGATTGGACATCGACTGTGCCGGGCCGTCGTGCATATCGCGGGCGATCCGCATCCGCTCCTCGTCGATGGTCTGGAAGACCTGGCGCGACGCGCTGCGATAGCGAGCGAGCCCCTCCTCCAGGGTGCCGTCGGGGGGTCGGTGGTCCTCCAACTGCTCGGCGGCGGCCTTCATCAAGGAGTGCCAGTACCGCAGCTCCTTGGCCCAGCTCCGGCAATGAGCCAGTCGAAGTCGGGCCAGCGTCATCTCGGAGCGGAGGGCGAAGCACCTGCCGATGGCCGCCTCCACCTCAGCCGAGGTGAAGCGGGCATGGTCTCGCAGCACGTGGCGGCGGACGATGTCGGAGTCCTCCAGCCGGTCAGCCACCTGGTCCAGCGCTCCCAGCAGCTGCATCACCTCGTCGTCGATGGTGAGCAGGGCATTCTCGACTCGGAGGACCTCCTCCTCCAGCACCAGCTGGAGCTCTCCCAGCGGAGAGGCCAAGGGCGGGACGGGACGAGCGGCCACGCCCACAGGTTACGTGGTGGCCCTGAAAAATGCCCAGCGCCGGTCAGGACACCTCCCGGTGAGCCAGAGCTGCCCCCACCTACACTGGCCGCCGTGATCCTTGGGGGCGAAGCGTGAATCGGCCACAGCTGAGGCGGGCGTCGCCCCCAGGCGG
>Ga0307373_10004187_pt1 | contig 24496 bp, 11 predicted proteins | sample OX2MG_FD_202534 | JGI IMG/M metagenome (GOLD analysis project Ga0307373, IMG submission 202534) | Soil microbial communities from Risofladan, Vaasa, Finland - OX-2 | ecosystem: Environmental > Terrestrial > Soil > Coastal area > Acid sulfate soil | place: Finland: Risofladan, Vaasa | collected...
GCGGAGCAGGGCGGAGAGATTAGGTCGCTGGGGGTAATACCGAATCGCGAAGAATCGATTCGGAAACTGGTGAAGAAACTGGGGCCGGTCGAGGAGCTCGGCGCGTGTCAACGAGTTTGAGACCAGTGGTCATGGAATTTAGTGAGTTTTTTCATCTGTGTTGAGTGGTTTGTTGATCCAGACCTCGGTCGGGACCCCTGCTGGTTTGGGGGCCTGGAGGCCGAAGCGTTCGGGATGGGCGCGATAGGCGGCATCAAGAACGGCTTGGCGCTGTTCGAGAATGAGCGCGGTTTGGTTGTAGTGGAGCATGGCCGGTGTGAGCAAACCCAGCCCGGAATGGCGGTGTTCCTCGTTGTACCAACGAAAAAACCCCTGACAGAAGGCGCGGCTGTCTTGAATGCAGCCGAAGCGTCCCGGGAACTCCGGTCGATATTTCATGGTGCGGAACTGACTTTCCGAGTACGGGTTGTCGTCCGAGACGTGAGGCCGGCTGTGGGTTTTCGTAACACCCAAGTCGGCCAGCAGGAAAGCCACTGGTTTGGAACTCATCGACGTGCCACGATCGGCGTGCAGCGTGAGTTGGCCGGGCCGGATGTTTTGTTTTGCACAGCTTTCCTCGATCAGCCGTTTGGCCAGTTCCGCGTTTTCCGGCATGGCCACCATCCAGCCGGTGACGTAGCGGCTAAAAACATCGCCTCCTCGGCAGAATCTGTGGGTGAATTTCAGGAGCCTGCCCATAACACTTTGAAGCGGCGATGTTTAGCCGCACAACGCAGCCAGGGCGATCGCTATCCACGCAGGCGCGGAGCCCCAAGGGTGAGGCGATCGTCGCAGACTTGGCAACGTAACATTGTTATTTGGGCCAACCGAGCGGTCAGAGGGCATGATCACGATGATTGGAGATCCGCTGCGGTCGAAGTCGAAGCCGATTCCACGCCCCGTCCTTATGTGGTTATTCCTTCCAAGGAGCGGTTCAACGGTCGTAGCCGGGGTGGTGGGAAAAGTTCTGTCTGTGGACTCTTCCACGAAGCGGCTTTTTCCACCGCCCTTTGCCCACAAATACTGCCATAGAGCCGAAAGAAGATTGCTCTGGAATACCACGCGTGGGTGGCCACGGAAGTATCGTCGCGTAGAAAGCAAAAAGCCGCTGGCCCCTCGTTCGATGCCGGTAGAAGGAGAAATCTAGTTGTGGTATACCGTCTGTCATTCCTCGGGACCCTCCGAAGCGGTGTGCTGGGTTCCCGCAAGCCCAACGTTCATGCACCTTGTCGAGCATCCTTTCTTTTTTCGCCAGGAAAAACAGCGAATAATCCAGCCCAGGTTGAGGGCCGACGCTGGAAATTGTTTTCAGCCCCAGTCTTATCTTCCCGGAGCTTACACAAAGTCGTTGCAGCTCGCGAACTCATGAAGCCCGGACTGGGTGACCTGAAACCCATGATCTTTCGACGGTTGATCCCGGCCGGGATGCACCTTTTCGCTTGTTTTTTCCGTCCCCGCCCAATAACCTGACTTCATGATGCGATGGCAAAAAGGAAGCATCGTGATCTGCTTGGCGCTGACATGGCTGAGCTTGGGACAAGCCTCTCCGCGCGCAAACGATCAACGGGCGCGGGAGATCGTCGACCGCGTGGCTCGACTGTATATCAGCAAATCCACCATCGCCACAATGCAAATGCAGATCAACAAGAAAGGCAGGCAACGGAATATCTCGATGCAGTTCTGGTCGCTCGACGAGTCGAAGATCCTTGTCCGCATTCGCCTGCCGCAGGAAGATGCAGGCACGGCCATCCTGAAAGTTGGCAACCAGATTTGGTATTACCTGCCGAAAGCGAAGCGCACGGTAAAGATTCGAGCTTCGATGATGATGAGCTCGTGGATGGGCAGTAACTTTACCCTCAATGACCTGGTGAAACAGAGCCGCCTCACCGACGACTATGAGATTGCGACCTCTTTTGAAGGAGTGCGGGATGGGGTCGCAGTGTCTGAATATACCCTGACGCCCAAGCCGAAGGCGGCGGTGGTGTGGGGGAAAATTACTTTGGAGGTCCGCCATGGCGACCAGATGCCCGTCTGGCAGCGGTTCTATGACGAAGACGGGAAACTGGTCCGGGAACTGACCTTTTCCGAGTACAGAATCGTGGACGGGCGGCGCATTCCAACGCGTCTGGTCATGGAAACCATGGGCAAGGGCGGTAAGAAGGCGGTTGAACAGACGACGATCACGTACGAAAAGATTGTCTTCGACGAGCCGATTAGCGAGAAGCTGTTTTCCCTGGGGAATCTGAAGCAATGATCGGACGGCTGCTGCGGCTCGCGTGGCGCAATCTCTGGCGCAATCCCCGGCGGACGCTGATCGCCATGGCGGCGATCGCCTTCGGCTATGCCATGCTGCTATTCGTTGCCTGCCTGATGGCTGGACTGAGGCAGCAGATGATCGAGACTGGCACGGGCCTTCTTCTCTCTGATGTTGAAGTGCAGGCTCCGGGCTACTACCCGGAACGTCCCATTGACCAGACCTTGGGAGGATCAAACGGGACAGACGTCAGCGCGCTGGTTGCCGCCATCGCCGCCAATGCCCGGGTTCAGGCTGCCAGTCCCCGGGTGTACGGCTACGGCTTGGTCAGCGCGACCCAGCAATCGATTGGAGTACAACTGCTCGGCGTCGTCCCCGGTCAGGAGCAGAAGATTACTACGCTGCAAACTCGGATGGTAAAAGGGAGCTATCTGACCGGTCGGATGCCCAAAGGTGTGGTGATGGGGGATAAACTCGCGGCCACGATTGGCGTCGGGGTGGGGTCTGAAGTCGTCCTGTTGGCGCCGGCGGCCGATGGTTCGATGGGAAATGATCGGTACACGGTAGCCGGGCTGTTTCACACGGGGCTTGACGCCATGGACCGGGGTCTGGTGATCATGCCGCTTGCTTCTCTGCAGGAGCTGTTGCGCTTACCGGCGGGAGGGATCCATGAAGTTGGGATCAAGCTCGATGATGATGGCATCACTGCGGCGACGGCTACGGCGGCAGCCCTTCAGGCTCAATTGAGTAAAACCTTTCCGGTTCGGGCGAGGGCTTGGCCCGCGCTGGTGCCGCAGCTGGCCGACTACGTCGAGTTCAATCGTCGTGTTACTTTTATCCTCTTTTTCATCTTTTTCCTGTTGGCGGTCATAGGCATCGTCAATACTATGCTCATGGCGATCGTCGAGCGCACACGTGAGTTCGGCATGCTGATGGCTGTGGGAATGCGTCCGGCGCAGGTCGTTGGTCTCATTGTGGCGGAGGCGGCCAGTTTGGCGGCGGCCAGTCTGGTTTTGGGAGGAGTGCTTGGGGCACCGCTCCTTTGGTATTTGCAGATTCATGGACTGAACCTGGGAGGCGGTCGAGGCGCGATCTCTCTGGCCGGAGTCGTAGTGGGCCCCCGCTGGTATGGCCGGCAGGATTTCACTGCCTACGCACAGGCCGCTCTGGGGCTGGCCGTCACCGCTCTGGTCGCGGCCCTCTATCCCGCGTTGCGTGCGGCGCGCTTTCGGCCGGCAGCGGCGCTGCGAAAGGTGTAGCGATGATGGGGTTTCTGCTCTTGGTGAAAATCGGTTGGCGCAATCTCTGGCGCAATCCCCGCGGGACCCTGCTCACGGCGCTGGCCTTGGGTTTGGGCCTGACCTTGCTGCTGGTTTCCTTGGGCTTGCTCGATGGCAGCCAGGAGCAAATGGTTGATAACGCGGTGAGATTCGGCACCGGGCACGTCGTCATCCAGGCACAGGGGTATCAAGACACCGACTCTCTGGAGCTTTTGCTGCCGACCCTAGCCGTGTCCACGACTCGGGAGTTTTTGCATACCGACGCCCTGAAGCATGTTGTGCGAGGCATGAGTCCCCGGCTGCTGGCCTCTGGACTGCTGAGTTCCGCAGCCAACGCGAGCGGTGTGAGCATGATGGGAGTCATCCCCAAAGAGGAGCGGACCGTATCCCTGATCCCCCAAAGGATCGTCGAGGGGAGCTATCTCCACGATGACCAACAATCAGGCGTTGTCATCGGCACGGAGTTGGCCAGCAAGCTCGGAGTGAAAACAGGGTCCAAGGTCGTGCTTATGATTCAGGCGGTGCAACCGCCCGGCACAGAAGCGACGGACGCCAGCGGAGGAGAAACGCAGAGCGCTCTGCTGCGGGTGACCGGAATTTTCCGCACGGGTATCCAAGAGATCGATGCCCATATCATCCAAGTGCCGTTGCCCGAGGCCCAAGCACTGCTCGGGGTGCCCGGCCGGGTCACTCAGGTTGCGGTCCTCCTCGACCGTAAAGACGACTCGCCGATGGTGGCCGGGGACTTGCGGAAGCAGTTGACGAGGGCTCGGGTGGAAGTTCTGACTTGGCGGGAATCCATGCCGGCGCTGGTTCAGCTGATCTTGTTGGACCAGTCGTTTAATTATGTCATGAACGGTGTGGTACTCGCGATGGTCGGGTTGGGGATACTCAACACGATTCTCATGCGAGTACTCGAGCGCCGTTATGAATTCGGCCTCTGTTTGGCTCTGGGTCTACGACCTAGGCAGCTTGCCGTCATGATCGTTGGTGAGTCGTTGGCGCTGACAGTGATGAGTCTCGCTCTGGGTCTGGTTTTGGGGTTGAGCGCGCAGCATTATTTCGCCTCCGCGGGGTTGGATCTGCGTTGGTTCTTCAAAAGCAGCCTCCCCACCGCTCTTGTTTTTGACCCGATCATTTACTCGCGCCTGAGCGCGGCGCGAATCGCTTCGTCGGTCGGCATTGTGTTTCTGACTGCAACCGTAATCTCCTTTTATCCGGCGTTCAAGGCCGCGCGAACCGCGCTGCCCGGCGCATTGAAGGTGTTTTAGCGCCAGGCCTTCCCCAACCCCGTCTGGTACCTGACTGTTGGGGCAGTACGTCATGGTGCTGTTACCGGGAGGTGCACGATGCAGGGTCGCACCCGATGGTCACCGAGATTCGGGGATGGGCTTTCGTGCAACCGATGCGCCCAAGCAACCTGGGCAAGGCCATCGACGACAGACTGCGCCTATAGAATGGCCTGACATATTTCCCCGATGACACCCGAATCTCGACGAAAACAATCAGCCGGCGCGCGGAGTGCGGCCCATTCGTTGTTGGTCGCCAGGATCACCACGGCTCCCGCTCCCGGCGGGGAACGGCAGATGCGGTGCTGCCAAGCTCCCTCACGATCTCTTCAACTGACTGATTCGGTGCCATGGCCGCCGGGGCACGAAACGACGGGGTTCGGCGAGGAGTTATCTTTTATCATGAGGGTGAGGCCGATATGACTGAGTGGGCAGTGGAACTGAAGGACGTGAAGAAGACCTACCGCACGGGACCAATCGAGGTTCCTGCACTGCGCGGGATCAGTCTGCGGGTTGCCGCCGGAGAATTTCTCGCGATTGCCGGCCCGTCCGGTTCCGGCAAGACAACGTTGCTTAACATCATCGGCGGACTCGACCGAGCCGATGCCGGAGAGGTGTTGGTGGAAGGGAAGAACATTCAACTCTTATCCTCAGGGGAACTGGCTCGTCTGCGGCTGCAGCGCCTCGGCTTCGTCTTCCAAGCCTACAACCTTCTGCCGGTGCTGACCGCCATGGAAAACGCTGAATTTACCTTGCTCCTGCAGGGTGTTCCGGTGGAGCAGCGTAAAGAAAGAGTGCGAAAGCTGTTCTCGGAAATCGGGCTTGCCGGTCTTGGAGATCGTCGTCCCGGAGAGTTATCCGGCGGGCAACAGCAGCGCGTCGCTGTGGCGCGAGCCATGGTCACCGAGCCGGCGCTGATCCTGGCGGACGAGCCGACGGCGAATCTCGACTCGGCGACGGCGACCTCTCTGCTGGAAGTGATGGAACAACTCAATCGTGCTCACGGCACGACGTTCGTTTATGCCACCCATGATCCTCAAGTGATGGAACGGGCGCGGCGATTGATTCGCATGCGTGATGGCCAGATCTTCAGTGATGTGGCGCTTGCCGGCCAGTCGCTCTGAGCCATGACCAGAATTCCCCTGAAACAACGCGTTCGAGCGGTTTGGCAGAAGCTGTCGCACCTTGATGCCCGACCGGACCAAATAGCGGCTGGCTTCTCCATCGGCGTCTTTGCCGGTCTCCTTCCGCTGAATCCATCTCCAATCATCGTGGCGACAGTGGTGGCGTGGCTGCTGAAGAGGAACGTGACAGCCGCCGTCGCAGCAGCCGCGATTTCGATTCTCTATATTCCTCTATTGCCTTTGATCTGGCTGGCCGAATATCGATTGGGGAAGCTGATTCTCCCGGTGCGGCATCCGCTGGCGTTGGATCACGCACGACTGTGGGACGTTTTGCAAAGGGGTTGGGATGTTTACGCCGCCATGTTGCTTGGCTCGATCATCATCGCTGCCCCCGTTGCGCTGGTTACCTATTGGATCGTCAAACGGCTCGCCCAAAGGTGGGCTCGAAAAACAAATGCATCGTAACTTTCACTTTGATTCCTGTTCCGCGTCGGGCCATTGCCAACTGGTAAGACGCCAGCCGTGTCCTTCGACGGCTAGAGCGGCGACATAGCCGGGGCCGGGGGCAAGTTCCTGGAGAGACCAACGGGAGGCTTCGGATGGATCTGGTTGAGTGGCGAGCACTGCGGCCGGTTCCCCTGAAGCGAGCGACACGTCAAACTGGTCCAAGGGCAGTGAAAGTCCTTGGCCCCGGGCCTTGATGTGAGCCTCCTTGCACGTCCAGCAGCGAAAGAACGCCTGACGCTGCACCTCGGTTGGGAGTGTCCGGAGCATCGCAACCTCCCGTCGTGAGAAGAACCGCTCGGCGATCTCCGCGAGTGCCAGATCGAAACGGATGCGCTCGAGATCGATGCCCACCTCCCGACCACGAGCGACCGCGTAAACGGCGACTCCGTGAGAGTGGGCCACGTTAAAGCGGATCGCATCCCAGTCAGATTCTCCAGCGAGTGCAGGCTTTCCGTAAGAGCTATAGCAAAAGGACAGGGATGCGGGCACTCGATTCAAGTAGCCGCTGAGGATGGCCCGAAGCACTCCCCGAGCGACGATAAAATGCTCGCGGTCTCTCTCAAAATACAACTGCTCAGCCCGCGCCCGTTCATCGGCCGCAAGATTGGAGAGAAAGCTCTGAATCCTTGACGGGGTCTTGTCCAAGGTCGCTCGCCAAACATGAACCTCATCGCAACCCAACGTTAACGTTTCTGGTGGAGAGCGCCACGGAGGAACAGGAGAGGGGATGGGTATTGCTTTCATGAGGTGGTTCTCACCCGTTTCCGCGCAGTTCCTGGGAGAGCGCCTGAAGAAGGAGCGGCTGAGTGGCGTTCAAAAAAAAATGGTCACCGGGAAACATCATCAGCGAAGAGGAAACACTCGTTTGATCACGCCACGCTTCGAGATCGCCACGACTCACCCGGCGATCCTGCAAGCCGCCAAAGATGGAGATGGGACAGCTGAGAGGAGGCTCGGTTGAGTACACGTAGGTCTCGTAAACGGCGAAATCCGCCCGCAGGACGGGAAGCATGATCTGCATGAGCTCTGCCTCCTCCCATACTTTTCCGGGAATGCCATGCAGGCGGCGCAATTCGACCAGAAATTCCCTGTCGGACAAGGCATGGATCGGCTGGGCTCGAGGAGGGATCTGCGGCGCGCGATCCGCCGAGACAAACAGGCGCACGGGCTGAAGACCGGACTGTCTCCGTAGCTGACGGGCGAGTTCAAAACCAATCAATGCTCCCAGGCTGTGACCGAAGAGGGCAAACGGCATGTCCAAGAGTGGAACGAGGGCTTGGACGGTGGCCTGGACAAGCGGTGAGAACTGAGTGAACGGAATCTCCATCAGCCGAGTTCCCCGACCGGGGAGCTGAACCGGGCAGACCTCAACATCCGCTGGCAAGCCGTCCGACCACGTGCGAAAAATCGAGGCACCGGTTCCCGCGTACGGGAAGCAGAACAGACGGAGGCGGGCGTGTGGGTTCGGTTTGCGGCAGGCAATCCAGGAGTCAAGGGCGGTGGCAGTGGTCATGGAACGACCTTTCGTGCTGCGCCATTTTCTACCGCCTCCGCGGATTGGGCCTGGTTGAGGCAGGCCGTCAATTTCTCAGCCAGGACTTCAACGTGAGGCGCGTACATCAGGGTGGCGTGATTGCCCGGAACGGCGTGGACCTCCACTCCGCCACTGGCCCATTTGCTCCAGCCCAACGTAGGGTCCGGAGACGTGGCCGCCAGCGATTCGCCTGCCTTGAAGAAGGTGATTCGACCCGGGTAGAGATGCAATCGGTAGTTCTGCGTGGCGCGCAGGTCGCTCCTGAGGAGGTTCACAAAACGGCGAGCCTGGGAAACATCAAGCTCTGCGGGTACCAAGCCGATCCTCTTCGCCTGTTCCAGAAAAAAAGCCACCTGTTCGTCCTTGGAAAGTTCCGCTAGGGATGCCATCGGACCAAACGAAACACCGAAGTAGCGCTCGACCAACACGATCGCTTCAGAATCTTTTTTCGGGAACGTCTCATCGGGAGTGGGAATCCGACCATCGATTAAGGCGAGGAGCGCTACGCGCTGACCTTGCGCATGAAGCTGCTGCGCCATTTCAAAGGCGACCACGCCCCCCATGGACCATCCTCCAAGAAGGTACGGCCCCGTCGGCTGCACGGTCTGCAGGGCTTGGATGTAATAAGCCGCCATGTCCTGGATCCGGAGGTGGGGGTCTTGTCCGTCGTCCAGCCCCCTAGCTTGTAACCCATAGCAGGGTTGTTCGGGGCCCAGAAGCTGCGCCAGATGAACATAAGGGAAAACGTGTCCGCCTGCCGGATGAACCAGGAAGAGCGGACGTTTCCTGCCACCGGGTTGAATGGCCACCAACGAGGACTGCGAGCCGGCTGTGGCCTGTTGACGGAGAACCTTGGCGAGAAGTTCAACGGTGGCCCCCTGAAAGACGGTTGTCAACGGAAGTTTCTTACCCAGCCGTTTCTCGATGAGGGCGAATAGACGCACCGCCAGCAGCGAGTGTCCTCCCAGCTCAAAGAAATTATCTCTCATTCCGACCGGACGGACGCCGAGAACCTCCTCCCAAATGTGCGCAAGTTGGAATTCCAAGTCATCGCGGGGCGCGAGGAAAGCCTTGTCGAGTTCGGGTCGTGTTCGGTCGGGCGCCGGCAGTGCCCGCCGGTCTATCTTCCCGTTGGACAGCAACGGCAAGGTATCGAGCAGCACGAAAACCGCCGGCACCATAGGATCGGGCAGCTTGTCTTTGAGAAAACGACGCAGCTCGTCAGCGGCGGCTTCAGCGACCACATAGGCCACCAACCGCTTCTCGCCCGGGGCATCTTCCCGAGCCAGGACGACCGCTTCCCGCACGGCAGGATGCTGGCCCAAGGCGGCCTCGATTTCCCCCAGTTCGATGCGGAACCCGCGGATTTTCACCTGGTGGTCGACCCGGCCGAGAAACTCGATGTTCCCGTCGGGCAGATAACGGGCCAGATCCCCTGTCTTGTACATTCGTGCCCCAGGCTCGGCGCTGAAGGGGTCGGGAATAAATTTCTCAGCGGTCAACTCCGGCCGATTCAAATAACCGCGGGCCAAGCTGGCACCACCAATGTACAACTCGCCCGGCACGCCAATCGGAACGGGGTTGCCGTGCTGATCCAGAATGTAGATCGCCCGGCCAACGAGAGGACGGCCAATGGGTACCCGCTGATGCGTCGTGTTCTCACCGGCACGGCCCGAGATTTTGAAGACCGTTGCCGTGATCGTCGTCTCGGTCGGACCGTAAGCATTGAGGAGTCGGCTTGAATTTATCGGTGTTCGCTTCCAGAGGTTGAGAACATCGGGCAACATTGTATCGCCGCCGACAATGAAGAGTCTGGGCTGAATGTTCGGGACCAACTCCGTGACGCCCGCCCATTCTCGAGCCAGTTCCTGCCAGTAGGCGGTTGGAAGATTGAGGACCGTCAGTCCGAATTCTGAAATCTTTTCATGAAATTCTGCCGGATGCCAGACTTTTTTCCCCATGATCACCAACCGGGCCCCAACAATCAGTGTCGGCAGGATTTCCTCCAATGACACATCGAAATTCAACGAAGCAAACTGGAGTACTACATCGCGGGAGTCCAGTTCGTAGCACTGCTGCGCATTTCTGCAGTGATTGGTGATCGATCCATGCGAAACGAGAACTCCCTTAGGCTGCCCCGTCGATCCCGAAGTGTAGATGACATAGGCTAGGTTTTCCGGGAGGGTTGATCCGCCGGGGTTCTCCCCGCTTTCACGGGCAATGGTCTCCCAGCCAGAATCCAGACAGATGATTTTGGCAGCCTGTTCCGGCAATCCCGCGACTAACTGGTCCCGGGTCAACAGCACGGGCACCTGAGCATCTTTCAGCATGAAGGCCAGGCGCTCCTTCGGATAGGTCGGGTCCAAGGGCAGGTACGCGCCGCCGGCCTTGAGAATGCCCAACAATCCAATGACCATCTCCAATGAGCGCTCCAAACAGATGGCCACCGGTACCTCGGGTCCGACTCCCAACGCCCGCAAATGATGCGCGAGTTGATTGGCACGGCGGTTCAACTCCTCATAGGTCAACTGCTCCGCTTCAAACACGACGGCGATGGTGCCTGGCGTCCGCTCCACCTGCGCCTCAAAGAGCTGATGAACACACAAATCCGGTCGACAATCGCTCTTGGTACCGTTCCACTCCACCAGTAGTTGCTGCCGCTCGGTTTCGGTCAAGAGCGGAAAATCCGAGAGGCGCTGCTCGGGATCAGCAACGATGGCCTCCAACAGGACGTGAAAATTCCCAAGCATCCCGGCAATCGTACCCGCCTCAAACAAATCGGTGTTGTATACGAGTGCGGCGGTCAGTTCTTGCCCGGTGTCCACCATCTGCAGGGTCAAATCAAAGTGAGCTGTCTCGCTGTCCCCCTCAACAGGGCTCAGGGTCAAGCCCGGCAACTCCAGCGCTCGCTGCGGAGCATTTTGCAGCGCGAACATGACCTGAAAGAGCGGATTGCGGCTCAAGTTCCGCTTCAGGTGCAATTCCTCCACCAGCCGGTCAAAGGGCATATCCTGATGGCTATACGCCCCCAAGCACACTTCCCGCACCCGCCGCAAAAGCTCCCGAAAACTGGGATTGCCGGAAAGGTCCGTCCGCAAAACCAGCGCGTTGACGAAGAATCCGATCAGCCCTTCGGTTTCCAGCCGGTTACGGTTGGCGATTGGCGTTCCCACCATGAGGTCGTCTTGAGTCGTGTAGCGATACAACAAAACATTGAACGCCGCCAGCATTGTCATAAACAGGGTAACGTCTTCCTGGCGACCAAGCGCTTTGAACCCATCCTTCAGCCGCTTGGGCAACACCAACGATTGATGCGCACCCCGGAAAGTCTGCAGCGCCGGCCTAGGACGGTCCGTGGGCAGCTCGATCCGAGCGGGGGCACCAGCCAGTCGCTCCTTCCAATAGGCGATCTGGGATTCCAGGACTTCACCCTGCAACCACTGCCTCTGCCATTGGGCGAAGTCCGCATATTGAATGGGCAGTGCCAGTAGCGGTGAGGACCCGCCGGTGCAGAAGTCAACATAGAGCGTCCCCAGCTCTCGAACTAGTATTCCCGTTGACCAACCGTCGGAGACAATATGGTGCATGGTCAGCAGCCCAACGTGCTCCTCGTCGCCCAGCCGTAATACGGCACCGCGTATGAGTGGGCCTTTGGACAAATCGAAGGGCCGCTGGGCTTCGGCGGTGACCAATCGCCGGACCTCGATCTCCCGCTCGTTCGCCGGTAGTTTCCCCAGGTCAACAACCGGCAGTTTAATCGTCAAGGTCGGAGCGATCACTTGCGTGGGTCGTCCCTCCACCGTCCCAATGGTAGTGCGCAAGGATTCTTGGCGCTTGACGACTTCATTGAGACTCTGCTCCAGCGCCGCCAAGTTGAGTGGTCCCTTGAGGCGGACAGCGGCTGGAATATTGTAGGCCGAGAGGCCCGGTTCCAACTGATCGAAGAACCAGAGTCGCTGCTGGGCAAATGAGAGAGCCAGATCTCCGTTCCGTGGAACCGGCAAGATGGGTGGTGCCAACCGGTTCTGCACGGCGTGGCGGGCGGCGTCAATGCTTTCAGCCAGACCAGCCACGGTCGGTATCTCGAACAAAAGGCGCAACGGAATTTCCATCTGGAAGGCTTCGCGCATACGGGAAACGGCCTGGGTCGCTAAAAGGGAATGGCCGCCAAGGTCGAAGAAATTGTCGTGAACACCTACCCGTTCAAGGTCGAGGAGCTGGGCCCAGATCTCCGCCAGTAGCTCTTCTACCGGAGTGCGGGGCGCGAGGAAAGCCTTGTCGAGTTCGGGTCGTGTTCGGTCGGGCGCCGGCAGTGCCCGCCGGTCTATCTTCCCGTTGGACAGCAACGGCAAGGTATCGAGCAGCACGAAAACCGCCGGCACCATAGGATCGGGCAGCTTGTCTTTGAGAAAACGACGCAGCTCGTCAGCGGCGGCTTCAGCGACCACATAGGCCACCAACCGCTTCTCGCCCGGGGCATCTTCCCGAGCCAGGACGACCGCTTCCCGCACGGCAGGATGCTGGCCCAAGGCGGCCTCGATTTCCCCCAGTTCGATGCGGAACCCGCGGATTTTCACCTGGTGGTCGACCCGGCCGAGAAACTCGATGTTCCCGTCGGGCAGATAACGGGCCAGATCCCCTGTCTTGTACATTCGTGCCCCAGGCTCGGCGCTGAAGGGGTCGGGAATAAATTTCTCAGCGGTCAACTCCGGCCGATTCAAATAACCGCGGGCCAAGCTCACCCCGCCGATATGCAAGTGGCCTGCAACTCCGATCGGCAGAGGACGAAGTGCGTTGTTCAGAATATATATGCGCGCGTTCGGTATCGGTCGTCCGATCGGACACGAAGAACGGTCATCGGCCCGTTCGCATAACCAATATGTCGAGTCGATGATCGTCTCCGTCGGGCCGTACACGTTGTACAGCTTGGCCTTTGAGCGGCATTGGAATCGCTCGATCACTTGTGCCGGCAAAGCTTCGCCGCCGCACATAACGGCGCGCAACACGAGGGAGTCGTCGAAAGCGGGCTCTTCGACGAGGAACTGCAAAAGGGACGGAACGCAGTGGAAAATGGAGATCTGCGCGCCACGGATCGTTTCCGCCAAGTAACGGCTATCACGATGACCGTCAGTTTCGGCAATGACAAGTCTTCCACCGGTTAGTAAGGTTGGAAAAAGTTCGCGTCCAGCAGCATCGAAAGTGATCGGGGTCTTTAGGAGACAGCGGTCTTCGCCTGACAGATTGAGCGTGTGAGTTATCCAGTTGATGGTATTGCACAGCCCACGATGTTCAACCATGACGCCCTTGGGCTGTCCCGTTGAGCCGGAGGTGTACAGTATGTAGGCAAGGTTTTTGGCTGTTGCCCCAGTTACCGGGTTCTTTTCGCTCTTCGCAGCGATGGTTTCCCAGCCTGAATCCAGACACACGGCGTGGACGCCGTGCTCGGGCACGCGCTCCACCATGTGCCCTCGCGTCAGCAGCACCGCAGCGTGGGCATCTTCCATCATGAAGGACAGGCGCTCCTCGGGATAGGCCGGATCCAACGGCACATAAGCTCCGCCTGCCTTCAGAATGCCCAGAAGCCCGACGACCATCTCCGAGCAGCGCTCCATGCATATGGCCACCGGCACCTCCGGCCCGACGCCCAGTGTTTGCAGGTGATGGGCCAGTTGATTGGCACGAGCATTGAGTTGAGCGTAGGTTAGTTGCTGTCCCTCAAACACGACGGCCACGCTGTCCGGCGTCCGCTGGACTTGTTCCTCAAACAGTTGGTGGATGCATTTGTCTTTGGGGTAATCGGTCTTGGTATCGTTGAACTCGACCAACAGTTGCTGGCGTTCAGCATCGGTCAGAATTTCCAAGTCATCGATCGCGGCAGCTGGATCGCGGACGACACTTTCCAGTAGCGCGCGAAAATGTCCCGCCATCCGGACGATGGTGGCTTCATCAAAAAGGTCGGTATTGAAGCGGATGGAGGCGGAAAGCGATCCGGTCGCCTCGATGATCAACAGGACCAAATCCAGAGTCGCGGCCCGGCGCTCTAGGGGGATCGTCTCCATCACAATCCCGCCAAGATCCATCCGCAGCCCGGTCTCGCCCCGCGCCAATGCCGGTACGGCCTGTTCGGTGACCCGGTGCGGTTTATCGAGGACGAACATGGTCTGGCAGAGCGGTGATCGGCTGAGATCCCGGGGCGGTCGGAGCCGTTCGACCAAGCGCAGAGTGGGGTAATCCTGATGTTCGAGAGCCGCCAACACCGTCTGACGCACCTGATCCAGAAATGTACGAAAAGTTGGATTCCCGGAAAGATTGGCTCGTAAGACAACCGGATTGGCGAAAAAGCCCACCACCCCTTCAAACTCCGCCCGGCTCCGTCCGGCCATCGGAGAAGCCACGAGGATGTCTTCCTGGTTAGTATAGTAGTAAAGCATCAGTTCAAAGGCCGCCAGCAGGACCATGTACAGCGTCGCCCCCTCGGCTTTGGCGAGCGCCCTGAGCCGCTGGGCCAGCTCATCGTTCAGAGGGAAAGAATGTTGCGCGCCGCGTAACGTCTGAATCGGCGGTCGCGGCCGATCGGTCGGTAGAGAGAGTACGGGTAACGGGCCGGCTAATTGTTTCTTCCAGTAGTCCCAGTGTAGTTCGCCGGCCGGACCCGCCAGCATTTCGGACTGCCAACGAACGAAATCAGTATATTGCAGATCAAGAGATGGGAGCGCGGCCGGTCGACAGGTCTTTTCCGCGGCATACAGCACCCCGAGTTCATTCAAGATCACCGCCAGAGACCAGAAATCAACCACGATATGATGAATGGTCAGCAACAGGATGTGCTCCTGTGCCGATCGAGTGAACAGATTCACCCGCATGACCGGCCTCCGCTCCAGATCAAAGCGGCGCTGAGTTTCCTCGACCAGCCGGGTCTGCAGCTCATCCTCGCGCCAAGTAGAGACGTTGATTTCCTCAAAGTGGACCGGCTGATGCTGGTGGATCTGTTGAACAGGCTGGCCGGAGCGCACAGCAATCGTGGTCCGCAGGGACGGATGGCGATCCACCAGCGCCTGAAACGCGCGCCGGAAAGCGGGGATGTCCACATCGGAGCGGATGCGCGCCGCAAAACTGACATTGTAAATGGAATTTCCCGGCGCGAATTGGGACAGAAACCAGATCCCCTGCTGATTATCGGAGAGAGGATAAATTAATTTGGACCCACTCACCTTTTTCCGCAAGAGTTGTGCAAGAAGGGTGCGCTTTTCGCTGGGGGAAAGATCGACTGATCGCTGGGGGATATCACTCATTGATAGTATTCCTCATCAGCCAGCATATCGGTCAGCAAGGAATGCACTTTCTCATCGGAAAGCTGATCCAAGTTTGCCAGCAGCCGTTCCGCATTCCCCCGGTCGATGCGCTCGTTCTGCTGTGTAACTGGCGGGGCCAGAGGCGTTGCGAGCTCGGCTGCCAGTTGATCAAGTATCTGGGTCACCGCCTGGTCAACGCTAAAGCCCTGAAGGAATTTCACCACCGGCACGTTCACCTTCAGGTCAACCGCAATCCGGTTTTTCAGCTCGACGGCCATCAAGGAGTCCAGTCCGAGATGGCTCAGGGGCTGATGAGTGTCGAGCTTGGAGGGACTGAGTCCGAGCACCCGGGCCACTTGCTCGCTCAGGTAGGAGTGCAGCAACTGCCGCCGTTGAGGTGGTTCGGCCGCAAGAAGGGCATCCCTCTTTTCGCTCTTGCTGCCCGCCGGCCGGGTGACTTCGGTTTCCTCACGCACCAGTTCAGAGAGCAGCGGCGATGCGCTGCCAGCCGGATAGAACTCTCGATACTGCTTCCAGTTGACCGGCACCACCACGACCTGGGATGCGGTTTGCCCGAGCAATTGTCCCAGCACATCCAGTGCTTGTTTGGGTGCGATGCTGCTGATTCCCAAAAGCGCGAGGCGCGCAGCGAGACGCTTACCTCCAACCGAATCCGCGAATCCCTCACCTGCCCAGGCGCCCCAGTTGATACTCAGAGCCGACTGGCCCTGGGCCTGTCGGTGATGCGCCAGCGCATCCAGGAAAGCGTTTGCCGCGGCATAGTTCCCCTGACCAGGCTGGCCCAGCACGGAACCTGCGGAGGAGAAGAGTATGAAGAAGTCCAAGAAATCGTCTTGGAGCAGGCGATGCAGCAGCCAGCCGCCCATCACTTTGGGCCGCATAACCGTATTCAGTGCCGACGCGTCGAGTTGCACCAGCAGTCCGTCCTCCAGCACTCCCGCAGCATGCACGATACCCCGGATTGGCGGCCAACCCTCTGCTCGAAACTCGTCCAGGAAGCCGCTCAACTCCCCTTCATCCGCCACATCGACTGACGCCAGATGCACGCAAGCTCCCAAAGATTCCAGTTCTCGAATCGCGGCGATTTTACGGGTCAAGCTGTTTCCTGTATCCACCGAACTCCAGTTCGAGCGCGGCGGGAGCTTGGTGCGTCCCAAAAGGATCAACCGTCGCGCCCCTTGCTCGACCATCCAACGCGCGACCAAGAGGCCGAGATCTCCCAGTCCTCCGCTGATCAGATAGCTGCCGTCCGCCCGCCACTGGAGGGGAGGTGCTTGCGTGACCGATGGGCGCTGGCGGACCAAACGGCCCACGTACCGCCCCGCTTGACGAAATGCAAGCTGATCCTCTCCATGCGCAGTGGAGATTTCCTCCCACAACTGATGAGCGGCAGCATCACGCAGCGATGCCCCGGGTTCCAGGTCCACCAGGCCGCCCCAAAACGTCGGGTGTTCCTGCGCAATGACGCGACCCAATCCCCAAAGCGGTGACTGAGCAACGGACAACGGTGCGGGCTTTTCTCCGATCGCTTGAGCACCCTGCGTGACCAGCCACAGTCGCGGGAGGTCAGGCGATTCCGTTCGAGCCAGTTCTTGCACCAGCAGCAGGACACTGCCGCAGCCCAGAGTCTGGGCGGCATTGAGCGACGCCACGGTGGTCTCCTCTGGATGAGCAACATCAAGACTCCAGAGGTGGACAATTCCACGACAGCCAGACCGATCCGATACCAGAGCCGCCTCGAGGAGCTGGCGGATGTCCTCCGGTCGTTCGGGCCGGATGCGATAATGTTCGCCGTCCGTTTGCTCGTACGATTCCCCGTAAGAAACCAGAATACTCCGCTCGCCCCGGGCTTCCAACAGCGCGGACAGCGCATCTCCGACGCCACTGCTGTCGGTAAAGATCAGCCAGCTTGCCCGACCGGCTGGCGCGGAAGGTTTTCCTGGCGAGCGAGCTTTGGCCTGCCACTGGAACTCATAGAGCCAGTCGTCGAGATTATCGACAGCCGCCCGCTTTATGGCCTCGCCCAGGTATTCAAAGCGAAGTCCCTGAATCTCGACCGCCAGGTGTCCCGCTTCATCGAAAAGCTGTACCTCTCCCGTTATGGCATCCGCCTCCCGATGCTGCGCCCGGGCGTGACCCCATAAATGACGGTTCGGACGACCGTGAACCCGGAACTGGTCGATGCGGGTCGGCAGGTAGATTCCTTGGCGGCCGTTTTCAGTCGCTTCCGCTGCAACCGCAGCCCCGAAAACCTGTAATGCGGCATCGAGAATTGCTGGGTGAACATGAAAGCCATTAAGCTCTGCCTCCGGCCCATTGGGCACCTGCACTTCACCCAACACATCTCCGTTGTTCCGCCACAACTGGGCAACGGTCTGAAAGAAAGGACCATAGTGGATGCCGCTTTCGCGGAGCCTCCGGTAATAATCCTGGCCGGAGATCTTCTCTGCGCATCGAGCTTGCATTTCCGTGAGCGTCTCCTGCCCGGCATTCGCAGGGATGAGGCTGTTGTCCTCTTGAGAACAGATCTTGCCGGTCGCATGCAGCATCCATGATTTACCGGAGTGCACCGCGGCTCCCGGGCAACTGTAGATGTGAAAGGTTGCCGCTCCATCTGCGCCCTGGGAGAGGATCACCTGAATGCTGTGGGCTCCGCCCTCGGACAAAAAAAGCGTCTTGTGGAATGCGATATCCTTCAGAGCAACGGATTGCGCTCCGAAGACTTCAACCGCAGCGGCCAAGGCAATCTCCACATAGACCGAGGCGGGCAGCACGGCACCGCCTTGGATGCGATGGTCATCCAGATAAGGACGGGAATTCTTGTCCAGCGTGGTTTCCCAGAAGTGGGTTCCTGCAGGATGCGCCGATTTGAAATGCCGACCCAGCAGAGGATGCCTCCCTATCCCGCTCCGAGAGACTTGGTCCCGGTGAGAGTCGGTGTCCCCAGCTGAGGGCTCAAGCCAACAGCGCTCCCGTTGCCATGGGTAGAACGGGAGTCGAACGCACCGGCCTGCGGTCGGATAGATCCGATTCCAGTCAACCGGGTATCCAAAAGTATAAAGCGCACCCAGCGATCCGAGCAGGACCGTGTGTTCATCTACCTCACGCTGCAGAGAAGGAAGCACGGCACCTTCTTGGCCGAAGTGATGAAACCCCTGCTGCATGGCGTTGAGCAGGATGGGGTGCGGGCTGATTTCCAGGAAGATGTCATGCCCATCTTCCACCAGGCGCTGAACCGCAGCGGAGAAGAGCACCGGCTCTCTCATGTTCCTGGCCCAATAGAGCGGATCGAATTCAAGCTCGGGGCTGGCTTGCCCGGTCACCGTCGAGTAGATCGGCACAGATTCAGCCTGCGGCTGTAGCCCTTCCAAAGCCTGTAGTAATTCGGCGCACAACGGCTCCATCTGGGGGCTGTGCGAGGCAAAATCGACCTTCACCATGCAACAGAAGATGTCGCGATGCTGCAACGGTTCCAGAATGGCGGCGAGCGCGGCCGGATCGCCGGACAACACCGTCGAGGTGGGACCGTTGCTGGCCGCGATCGACACGCGACCTTCGAAGCCGACCAGGACGCGTCGAGCTTCCTCGATGGAAAGTTCCACCGCCGCCATGGCCCCTTGCCCAACGGTGCGCTTGAACAACCGGCTGCGATGACAAATGACACGGACGGCATCGTCAAATCTCAGGGCGCCGGCGACGTATGCAGCCGCGACCTCTCCCATACTATGGCCGACCACGGCCTGCGGCTCGATACCCCACGAGCGCCACAGGGCCGCCAGAGCGATTTGCATCGCAAAGAGGGCCGGCTGGATGATATCGATTTCGTTCAACCGGGACTGAGCGGCATCAGTGGCCGTGAGTTCGGCGAGCAACGACCAATCTCCATACACTCGCATCGCTCGGTCGCAGCGTTCGATGGCCTCCCGGAACACGGCTTCCTGCTCCAACAGCCGGCGCCCCATGCCAAACCATTGGCCTCCCTGCCCCGGAAACACAAAAACAAGTTTTCGCCGGCGAGAGGAAAACTCGCGGCCAGACGACAGTCCTGGACGAGCCTCGCCCCGCCCAAACGCTTCCAGGCTGTCCATCAGTTGCGCTGGCGAATTGCCGGTAACGGCGAGTCGGTGCTCGTGGTGACTGAGCCGCATGCTGACTGTGTAACAGATATCCGGCAACGACGCTGCGGACTCCGGGGTGGCAAGGAAGTCTTGGTAGGCGCGCGCGAGAGACCGGAGGGCTTCCGGACTGCGTGCCGACAGGGGGAGCAGGTGTGCGCCGTTTTTCCGCTCTGCCTGCGGCATTCCGAGAATTTCCGGAGGAGCCTCTTCTAGAACCACATGAGCATTGGTACCCCCGAAGCCAAAGGAACTGACTCCAGCCAATGCTGGACCGGAATCCGGAGGCCATGGGCTCAGCGTCGTTTGCACGCGGAGAGGCATCTCGTCAAATGGAATATGTGGATTTGGTTTTTCAAAGTGCAGGCTCGGCGGGATCTCCCGGTGCCGGAGCGCCAGCGCCACCTTGATCAAGCCTGCGATACCGGCGGCGGCCTCGAGGTGGCCTAAGTTGGTCTTGACCGACCCTAGGGCGCAAGGCCGTCCCGGTGGGCGTTCGACGCTAAGCACTGCGCCCAGCGCTTTTGCCTCGATCGGGTCGCCCAACAATGTGCCTGTGCCGTGGGCCTCGACGTATTGAACCTTGCCAGGCGAGACGCCGGCTTGGCGGTAGGCTTCTCGAAGGACCGCCTCTTGGGCCAGCGGATTCGGTGCCATGAGGCCGTTGCTCCGTCCGTCCTGGTTCACCGCGCTGCCGCGAACGACGGCATAAATTGGATCGCCATCAGCCAAAGCTTTCGAGAGAGGCTTCAGCACGACGACACCGGCACCCTCACTGCGAACATAGCCGTTGGCCCGGGCATCGAACGTTTTGCAGCGTCCATCCGGTGCCATGGCGCCGGCTTTGGTGAAATTGATCGCAATCGCCGGCGAACAAATCAGGTTCACGCCGCCGGCCAGAGCCAGCGTGGACTCGTCGTTCCGCAGGCTGCTGCAGGCCAGATGGACGGCAACGAGCGAGGAGGAACAGGCCGTGTCGATGGAGAGACTCGGCCCGCGGAAATCGAAGAGGTACGAGATCCGGTTGGCGGCGATGCTCAGGGCATTGCCGGTGCCGGCGTAGGCATCAATTCGCTCGAGATCGTTCCACTGCAGCCGACCGTAATCGTTCGTCGCGATGCCGATGAATACGCCGACGCGGGTGCCGCCCAGACGCTCGGGCACCTGCCCCGCGTCCTGTAATGCTTCCCAAGTCACCTCCAGTAAGAGGCGTTGCTGGGGATCCATACGCAACGCCTCCCGAAAGGAGATGCCAAAGAAATTTGGATCGAACTGATCCACTTGTCCCAGAAAGCCACCCCAGCGGGTGTTCATTTTGCCTGGCGTCGCCGGGTCCGGATCGTAAAACGCATGCTGGTCGAAGCGATCGGCGGGAACTTCGCCGATGGCATCCACTCCATCGTGCAGCAACTGCCAGAAAGCCGCCGGATCGTTCGCGCCCGGAAACCGGCAGCCGATGCCGATGATGGCGATCGGTTCGTTTTTCGTCTTCTCATCTTGGCCAGTCCTGGTCACTGCCTCCGACACCTCCGGTGATCCTGCCAAATGCCGAGCGAGAGCCTCGATGGTGGGGTACTCATAGACCAAAGCCGGAGAAAGTTTGCGTCCCAGCCATTCGGCGAGTTCACCGGCCAGGCTGACCGCCTCCGTTGACCCGAGTCCGTAGCTGGCGAGGGGCTCCCGGATATCGATCTCCCTAGACTCGATTCCCAGCCGCTCGGAAAGTTTGGAAACCAACCACGTCTGGATGAGTTCTGCGCTGGAAGAATTCTCAGCCATTGGTCACTCCTCAGCGAGTGTTCCGAGCGTCCCCTTCAGGAAAGCGGCCTGGCAAACATGGCGTTGCACCTTGCCGCTGGTGGTCTTGGGAACTCGTCCAGCCTTGAGTAGGATCACCGTGTGGACTCGCACATCATGTTCTTCCGCCGCCGCCCTCCGAATGGCCCGAACCACCGCCCCAGCATCCAGCGGCAAACGCCCGTTGGGATGAGCGCGCGCTTCGCCGTCTGGCGCGTTTGGAATCGCCGGTTGGTACCGGGGTTCGACTTCAGCGGCAATGATCAGATGTTCTTCGCCGGACCCATCGACCGAAAACGCCGCGCAGCAAGCCGGCCGTAAAGCAGGGTGACTCCGCTCCACCGTCAATTCAATATCGTGGGGGTAAAGCTTGCGACCACTGATGATGATCAGATCCTTCAGGCGACCGGTGACAAACAGCTCGCCATTTTTGATGAATCCCAAATCCCCGGTGCGGAGATACGGTCCCTCGCCGGTATCCTTCACGTAGGCCCGACAGGTGTGCTCCGTTTCCTCGGGTCGGTTCCAATACCCCTGCGTTACGCTCGGGCCAGACACCCAGATTTCGCCCACTTCATGCGGTGCGCAAGCGGTCAACGATTCCGGATGAACGATGACAATCTTGGTATCGAGCATGGCGTGTCCGCTGCTGACAACAGTCCGCACATTCTGGTGTTGCTCGGAGGCCTCCACCACGCGGTTTTGTTCCAGCGCTGCCACTTGAATCCTGCGGAAAATCTCATCTCGTAAAGAACCCCCGGAAACCAGCAGCGTGGCTTCGGCGAGTCCATAACATGGATGGAAGGCGCTGGGCCGGAAACCGCACGAGGCAAAGGCCGCCGCAAACCGTTTCATAGTGTCGGCCCGGACTGGCTCTGCGCCGTTGTAAGCCACATCCCAACTCCTGAGGTCGAGCGTTTCGCGTTGTTCGGGGGTAATTCTGCGGGTGCACAATTCATACGCAAAATTGGGGCCTCCGCTTATCGTGGCTTTGTAGCGGGAAATGGCCTGGAGCCACCGTATCGGCCGCATCAGAAAGGATATCGGCGGCATCAGGAAACACGGACGTCCCTTGTACACCGGTTGAATAATCCCATTGGTCAGTCCCATGTCGTGGAAGGCCGGCAGCCAAGTGACGGTGACACTGTCCGGGATTAGCGCGAAGACGCGGTTAATATAAGCCGAATTGTGGAGGAGGTTCCCATGACTGATCATGACGCCCTTGGGTTCCGCAGTGGAGCCGGAGGTGTATTGGACCAACGCCAGGGAATTGCCGGTCACCGCCGGGTCTCGCCATTCTTGCGCCAGGCTGCCGACAACCCGGTCGCTGGCCAGCCAGCGCAACCTCTGCCACTCGGGAGCCTGCGTGAACAGACCCTTAGTATTCGAGAGAATCGCTGCCGTGGTGAGCACCACCGAAGGCTGCGCATCACTGATAATGGCCCGAAGCCTGGGCAGCAGCCGCTGTGGCTGAGCTGGATTGGGCGGAGGGAGGGGGACGGCAATCACTCCTGCATATAAGCAACCAAAAAACGCGGCGATGAACTCCAGACCTGCTGGATAAAGCAACAGCGCACGTTCCCCACTTGCTCGGCAGGTTTGCAGCAGCGCCGCAATACTCCGGGCTTGGCAGTCCAACCCCGCATAGGTCAGAGTTTCCCCTTCTGTTTCTCCATCGACCAGATAGGTGTAGGTCCGCTGTTCAGGCTGGTGAATCGCGCGCCAGCGAAGTATTTCGACGAGCGTGGGAAATTCCACGATTGGATCAGGAAGGTCTTTCTTCATCCGGGCCTTTCTTCCCCGGGTTCTGTCCCGGTCGTTGTGGAAATCGGTCTGGTGCGGCCTCCACTCCAGCGTGAATTTCATTTTACACCGTCAAGCAGCCTGAGCATATATGTTCGCGGTCAGGTGTGGTGCACAAAAATTCCGCCCACGCTCCATTGGACACAAATGGATGCACTTTTCACGATTGCTGCCCTCCGCCGGAAATCCACAAAGGCGACAGAAAAGCACTTCTCAACTCACGTTGCTTGGCTATTGGCCCTCCGTCTGGATGGAATTGACCAGCTGCTTCCGTTTCTCGCGCTGATCCTCGTTCAATTTCATGAACGCAATTCCCATCCCAAACGGAGTATCCGAGTTTCGGACAACCCCTCGACAGTGAGTTTCCGTCCCTGCGGCGGCAAGAACCAGTTCAACAGGTGCGTCTACCGGCAGCGGAGAAATCATTTCCACATGACAACCGCCGACACTAATGTCGCTCGCAGTTCCACGCAGCCAATTCTCTGAACCTGCGATACACGCTTTCGCTTCAATCCAACAAGGAACACGAGGGAACCGCCGCTGTTTCTCTGCCTTCTTGGGTGCTGATGCCCCTGTCGGCATCAAAGAGACCGGAGATACCGGCGTTTCCCTCGGCAATTCGTAGGCATCGGGCGTCGACCCGGGCACAGCAACCGGACAGATGTTCTTGCTTGTATCGGCGAGAGCTCTTACGGGCCTAGTCTCGTTCCGGCGCCGAGCATCACCTACGCCTCCGGCTTGATGTTCGCGTTGAGGTGGAAGGAGTTCTCCGCGACCGGCGCCTTGGCGTGCCGCTGCGTTCACCAGGAGCGCGACAGTCAACGCACTGGCCAAGACAGCCTATTGCTTTATTTTCTTCACGTTCCTCACCTTCCTTTCTTCCAAGTTATCTGTTCCGCGACCGGATTGAGCCGCAATGTAGAGCGCCTACGAAACTCAGTAAGTACATCCCCGCATGCGTATCGCTGCGGAGACGGCCCTGCGTTTGGCGCGGTATTTTCATACGGATGCTGAGTTCGGGCTTAATTTGCAGAACTTTTACGACTTGGAAATATCTCGGTGGTCAGGGAAAGTTTCCGAGATTGAGAGTCCGGTGCATCCTGCCCGCGCTTTAGCATCCTGATTGCCGCATGCGCCGCGCAGCCTCTGACGAACGTGAGCTTCTGCGCCTTTGCGCATGAGTTCAAAACTCCTGAGGCCCTGTGTTCGCGGACTCCTGAATTCAAAGAGGAGAAAGCCTGGCGCGCCCAAAGGGACGCAGTATAAAGGGCGCCCGTTTTGGAGTAGGGTTGGGTGCTTGTCTCAATCCCCTACGGAAAGGAGCGCCCTCAATGGATAGCGCAAAGTATATCGGCATGGATGTGCACAAGAAAAGCATTTCCATCGCAGTCAGAAATGCGGCCGGCAAGGTGGTAATGGAATGCGTTATCGAGACGAAAGC
>Ga0307373_10004188_pt1 | contig 24490 bp, 19 predicted proteins | sample OX2MG_FD_202534 | JGI IMG/M metagenome (GOLD analysis project Ga0307373, IMG submission 202534) | Soil microbial communities from Risofladan, Vaasa, Finland - OX-2 | ecosystem: Environmental > Terrestrial > Soil > Coastal area > Acid sulfate soil | place: Finland: Risofladan, Vaasa | collected...
GCCGCATGCTCCGCCTCGACGACGATCTCTCCCGCTTCTACGAGCTTGCCTCCGCCGACTCCGAACTGGGCTGGGTCACGGCCGGCGCCGGGCGCATGCTGCGGAGCCCGACCGTGTTCGAAGACGTAGTGAAGACCATCTGCACCACTAACTGCGCCTGGTCGGCCACCGAGCGGATGGTGGCTGCCCTGGTGCAGCACCTGGGGCGGTCCGGCCCCGAGGGGGGGCATGCCTTCCCTTCCGCGCAGGCAATGGCTGAGGCGAGTCCGGAGTTCTACCGCGACCAGGCCCGGACCGGCTATCGCAGCGCCTACCTCATCCAGATCGCCCGGTCGGTCGCGGAAGGCGAACTGGATCTGGAGGCGCTCAACGACCCCGAGCTTCCCGATGCCGATGCTGCGAGCCGGCTGCGGAGCCTGCCCGGGGTTGGCCCCTACGCGTCCGCCCACATCATGCTCACCTCGCTGGGCCGCTACGGACTTTTGGTCCTCGACTCCTGGACGCGACCCGCCTTCGCCAGACTGAGCGGCCGCCCGGCCACGGACCGCAACATCGAGCGTCGCTTTCGGAGGTACGGCGACTACCAGGGACTCGCCTTCTGGCTCTACCTCACCCGCGACTGGGTGGACGACTGAGCGGACTAGGCGGGAGCGCCGCGCTTTGGGGAGCCGGCCTCAGCTGACCCGGAGCGGCTTCCCTGGTGCTGACTGCACGGTGAGCTGGGTCGACTGGGCGATGGAGGACCACTCGAGGTCGACCACCCCGTGGGGCACGTCCTTGGGTACCTGGAACTGCATGGCGAAGGTCCTTTGCTGGAAGGCTCCGATCGTCCCCGCAGCAGCGCAGTTGAGTGAGTAGGTCTGGAACGCCTTGAATCCAGAGGCGGCGAGCCCCTCGGTGAAGGTGGGGCAGAGCCGGCGCAGGTCGACCGCCGTTGCGCCCAGGTTGCGCAGCACCAGCAGATACTTGAGCACGCGGCCCGGGACGACGGGCCTCGGTACGACCAGGCGGGCGGCGAGGGTGGGCGCCGTCGGGGGAACCGCCGAAACCGTGCCCTGGAAACCAGCCAGCTTGACCCCGCCGCAGGGAGCGAACAACGGCACCGACGGCGCCAATGCGATCGACACCGTGCCGCCACCGCCTGGGAAGGTGAAGCTCATGGTGGCAACGGTCGGGGTGGCGGTGGGGCAGGTCCCGCCCGGCTCCGCCAGGTCCTGCGGGCTCCAGATCAGTTCGGCGACCGCAGCGCCTGGTCGGCTGGGGCTGTGGGGCGAACCGAGGGTCCTCCGCGCCGCCATCAGGATCGAGATCGTTCCCGCCCCGGGCGGTGTGGAAGTCGGCCTGGCGAGCACGGTGCCGCTCGAGTTCCGGAGGACCAGGCCGGGGGGACCGTCGAGTCGGCAGGGAGTGGCCGACCGGTTGACGAAGTTCACCTCGCTCGCCAACTGGCCCCCGGTCATGCCCTGGGTGGTCATCTGACCGCCTACCAGGTCGCTGGCGGCGCAGCGCCGCGTCCCAGCGGGAACCGGCAGAGGGGCGGGCGCTACCAGCGGGGACTCCACCCCCAGGAGTGCCTTCCAAGGGACCACCCCGGAGGCGCTGGCTTGGGGTGGAGCGGTGCCGCTCGTGCAGCTTGCGAGCAGCCCCGAGGCGAGCATGGCGAGGACTATCCGGCGTGCGCCGCGGAGCCTCATCCGGGGCAGTATGGCACTCGCTGCGGCTACTTCCCACCCCCCACTGCCCGACGACGGGAGGCCCTGACCCGCCGCACCGGGCCTGGTTCGGGGCTGCCATCATGGCCAGATGTCCAAAGAGAGCGAGCTCGACTTCCCGGTCGCCAACCCTAACGAGCGCGAGCTGCTATTGAGCTGGCTCCGGTTCCTGCGCGGCGCGATTCTCCGCAAGCTGGATGGCTTGAGCGACCAGGACGCGCAGTGGCGCCCGGAGGGACGGTTGATCTCCCTCCTGGGCATCATCAACCACCTCACCCACGTCGAATGGCGCTGGGTCGACGGGGCCCTGCTGGGGGCCGCGGTGAGTCGGAGCGAGGCCGAATTCCATCCGGGGTCGGAGCTGACGGTTGAGGCCGCGGTGGCCGCCTACAGGGAGCGGGCGGCGAAGAGCGATTCGACGATAAGGTCGATCCCGTCGCTCGACCAGGCCACGGTCCACAACGACGGCCGCGACCTCCGCTGGGTGCTGCTGCATCTGATCAACGAGACCGCCCGCCACGCCGGGCACGCCGACTCGACTCGCGAGTTGCTGGACGGTCTGACCGGCGAGTGATCGGGCGGGTCCGGCCCGACGGAGAGCCGAGCCCCGCCTCCGGGTGGGTGTCGCGGGCGCATCCAGAGGCGGCGACTCCGGTGGCCCCCGACTCCGAGCCGACAGCTCCGGCGACCCCAGCCAGACCTGACCTCTGGCGTCGCGCCCCACGGGGGCGGCCCCGGGGGACGCCTCTGAGAGTCGCTGGCAGGGTCTTGAAGACCCCCGTCCAGGCGGGTGTGAGTGCTGAGTTGGGGGGTGCTCGGCTTACGTGTCGCGGCAGCCGCGAATCACCGGCGACGATGCGCTTCGGGTCCTCGCCCGCGCCGGCTGGAGGCGGGTGCGGCAGCGGGGCAGCCACGTGATCTTGCGCCATCCCCTCCACACGGGCCTGGTGGTCGTCCCAATTCACCCTGGAGTGGTGCTCAAGCCGAAGACTTGGGCCTCGATCCTGGACCAGGCGGAGCTTCGAGTCGATCGTGGCCGGGGACGGGGGCGCTGACGCCGCGACCGTGATCAACCGAACTTATCCGGTGCTACTCGATCCGGATCCCGAGGGCGGGTACACCGTCACCGTCCCTGACCTGCCGGGCTGCATCAGCCAAGGCGAGGATCAGAAAGCGTGCCTGGAGCACGCTCAGGAGGCGATCGCCGTCTACGTCGCGGAGCTGCTCGTGAGCGGGCTGCCGGTGCCGGAGGCGAAGAGCCGACCCGGGCCCCCAGCCGCTCAGGGGTTGATTCTGGTGAAGGTTTCCGTGAGGGTCTAGCGGGGCGGTTCGCAGGGTCGGGACCGGGCGGGAGTAGCGCGCCGAGTAGGCGAAGCTGGTTTTCCGAAGCCGCTGGTACCCTGGAACGGTAGCCGTAGGCAGCGCCCGGGGTCGCTCGCGGTCGTGGGGCCAGGCTGGGTTAGGAGGAAATAGTTTGCCGCAGATGCCGTATCGCCGGCTGGGCCGGTCGGGCCTCAAAGTCAGCCTGCTCTCGCTGGGGTCATGGGTCAGCTTTGGAGCTCAGGTGGACGAGGACCGGGCGCTCGAGTGCATGACCGCTGCCTTCCAGGGTGGGGTCAACTTCTTCGACAACGCCGAGGTCTACGCCGGCGGTGAATCGGAGCGGATCATGGGTCGGGCACTGGCGCGGGCCGGCTGGCCACGCCAGAGCTATGTCGTATCGACCAAGTTCTTCTGGGGCCTGAGCGAGGTCGTCAACAGCTCCAACACGCTCAACCGGAAGTACCTGCTCCAGGCAATCGACAGCTCATTGGAGAGGTTGGGGCTGGACTTCGTGGACCTGATCTTCTGCCATCGCGCCGACCCGGAGACGCCCATCGAGGAGACGGTCTGGGCCATGCACGACATCATCAGCCGGGGGCAGGCGCACTACTGGGGAACCTCGGAGTGGACGGCCGACGAGATTCGGGCCGCCTTCGAGATCGCGGAGCGGAACCACCTCCACAAGCCCGTGATGGAACAGCCCGAATACAACCTGTTCCGACGTGACCGGGTCGAGCAGGAATACGCCCGTCTCTACGCCGACTGGGGCCTGGGCCTCACCACCTGGAGCCCCCTTGCGTCGGGATTGCTCTCGGGAAAATATATCGACGGTATCCCCGAGGGAAGCCGCGCCAACCTGCCCGGCTACGAGTGGCTCCGCGAGAGCGTGACCGACCGCGCCGCCAACGACGCCGTCCGCCGGCTGCGGGCGGTCGCCGAGGAGCTGCAGTGCTCCCTGGCCCAGCTTGCGATCGCGTGGTGCGCCCGCAACCCCCACGTCTCGACCGTGATCACGGGAGCGACCAGTCCCGACCAGGTGCGGGAGAACCTGAAGTCGCTGGAAGTCGTGCCTAAACTCACCGACGCCGTGTGCCAGCGGATGGTCGAGCTGCTCAGCCGGGACTGACCTGGGGGGCGGCTGGAGCCCAGCGAGTGGTTCAGCTCAGCCGGAATCGGCGAAGCGGCGCAACAGATTGGTCCAGCCCCCTTCCGAGTCGAAGGTGGCCTGCAACTGGGCGGCCAGGGCGCCCACCTGCTCCAGGCTGCGATGTTCCAGTTGCACTCGGCAGCCTGTCGTCCCGTCGGCGATGAAGGAGACCTCGATCTCGGACCGGATTTGGGGGTCGTACTCCCAGTTGGGCCCCACCCGCCAGCCCAGCACGACCCGCCGAGACGGCTCGTAGACCAGGGCCTCGCCCCAGGGAGACTCACTGCCGTCATCGCCGCGCTCGTACCAGCGGCCGCCGGCCCTCGGCTCCAGCACCACGGTCACGGCCGGCGCTCGGCCGAAGTGACAGCGCCCGAGTGGCCACCAATCGCCCATCCCGGTGGTGAACCGCCGGAAGGCGTCCGTCTGGCTGCGGGGTAGGGTCACCTCCCGGCGCACGAGGAAGTGAGCCTCGGGCGCGCTGTCCACGGTTGCGCTACGGGCGACCGGAACTCCGCTGATCTCGGCGCTGGGAAGGTTGGCGATGCGCTCCAGGTAGTCGCGCAGCTCTTCCACGCCTTTGGAATCGACCTTATAGGTGGCCTGCTCCCGGCTGCGGTCCTCCGCCACCAGGCCGGCGCCCCGCAGCGTTTCCAGCCATTCCGCCAGGACCGGCCCGGGTGCGGCCAGCTTGGTCGCCAGCTGAGCAACCGTGTGAGGTCCTTCTCCCAACTGCTCTAACACCTCGCGGCGGCCGGGGTCGGTGAGGGCATCGATGGCGCGGCTCAGGTTCGAGCTCACAGGGTAACTATGGGCCAGATGGCCGAGGAATGGGTGGCAGGGGTGGATTTGAAGCCGATCCGTCGAGCTGGGCAGTACCTCCGGGCGCCCCGCGGGCCGCTGGTCTCAGGACGCTCCGGGGGGGCCCAGATCCTGCCAGCGGAGGTCGCTGAAGCGCCGCAGTCCCCATCGGTGGGCGTGGTCCAGGCAGCCGGCGACGATCTCCCGGCTGGCCAGCGGGTTGTTGAAGTTCGCGGTCCCGACCTGGACCGCGTCGGCGCCGGCCACGAAGAACTCGAGGGCGTCGCTCGCGGTCGAGATACCCCCGATCCCGATCACCGGGATGGCCACGGCGCGCCGGACCCTGATCACCGCGGCAAGCGCCATGGGCTTGATCGCCGGTCCACTCAGGCCCCCTGAGCCGTGGCCGGGCAGGACCGGGCGTCGGGAGCCCAAGTCGACCTTCAGTCCCAGGAAGGTGTTCACCGCCGAGATCGCGTCCGCGCCCGCGTCCTCGACGGCGCGGGCGACCTCCGCGATGTCGGTGACATTGGGGCTGAGCTTCACCACCAGGGGCAGGTCCGTCGAGGCCCGAACCGCCGCCACGCAGCGGGCCGCCGCGCCGGGCTCGGTCGCGAAGTCGAGCCCGTGGGCGATATTCGGGCAGGAGATGTTGAGCTCGATCCCGGCCACTCCGGCCAGACCATCCAGGCGCTGGACCACGGTCACGTACTCGGTTACGTCGGCCCCGGCCACGTTGACCAGAACCGGGATCGGCCACTCCGCCCACCGCGGGGCGTAGTCCCGAGCCACCACCTCGACTCCAGGATTCTGGAGCCCGATCGAATTGAGCATGCCTGCGGCCGTCTCAGCTATCCGGGGCGGGGCGTTGCCCTCTCGGGGCAGCGGCGTCGTTCCCTTGGAGAAGATCGCTCCCAGATGGTCGATGCCGGCCAGTTGGACGGCCTCGAACCCGAACCCGAAGGTCCCCGAGGCGACGCTGATCGGATTGGTCAGGACCAGCCCGCGACCCAGGTCCACGCGGGCGTCGAACGGCGAGCTGGAAGGGCTCACCCCAGGTGGGCCGGCTGCTGCAGAAGCCGCTCCCAGTCGATCACAGCCCCGGGCAGTACCGGTCCCTGCCGGCAGCAGAGGCCGAGCAGGCTCTCGTCTCGGGCACCTCGTCCGAGGAGCGGGATGGCGCAGCCCAGGCAGGTTCCGAAGCCGCAGCCCATCGGGGCCTCGATCGAGACCTCGACGTCGGGGGCCGGGGCAGCCGTAGCGACCTGGCCCGCGACCGCGGCCAGCATCTGATTGGGGCCGCAGGCGTAGACCCGGTCAAGGCCCTGGAGCCGGGGGAGAAGCCCCGCCGTCACCCGGCCGACCTGGCCTCGGCTGCCGTCCTCGGTGAGGAGCACGATCTCACCTATGCCCCTGGGGACCATGTCGTCGGGATAGAGGCCGGAGCGAGTCGCGGCCCCGTTGATCCAGACCAGTTCCTCGCCCCTTGCCTGGAGCCGCTCGGCGAGCAGGGGGAAGGGGGCCGCGCCCAGCCCCCCGGAGACCAGGGCGGAACGACCGGGCCGCTCGGGAAGGGTGAACCCCTGGCCCAGGGGACCCAGGATCCGCGCCTGGTCGCCGGGCCGAAATCGCTGCAGGCGGCGGCTGCCCTCGCCGATCGCGGCCAGATAGAAGGCGATGGCGCCCGATCCGGAATCGGCCCGACTGAAGGAGAAGGGCCGCCGCAGCAGCGGCACCGGACCTGTATCCACCCAGATCTGGGCGAACTCGCCCGGCTGCGCTCGCCCAGCGATCTCGGGAGCTCGAAAGCTGATCTCGAACAGGTTGCCCTGAAGAGGCCTGATCGCGGTGCACACCGCGAGCTCGTCGACACTCCGCGCCAGGTCGTTCTCGCCCGCGAGCACCCGAGCCGAGGTGCCGGCCACCGCGCTCAGTTGGCCACCGGGCGCCGGCTGCCTGTCCGGTGCTCGTCGATGGTGGCGACCTCGGGGTGGCCGACCCCTCCGCCGGCGAGCGCGGCCACCAGGGCCGCCGCGGTTTCCAACGAGGTGAGGCAGGGGATGCCTCGCTGGACCGCAGCCTGGCGGATCCGGTAGCCATCCCGCACCGGGCGGCGCACGGCGCTCGGTTCCGACCCGGGGTCGACCTCGTCGGTGGCAACTCCCGAGATTGTGTTGATGACCAGGGCGACCTGACCGGAGACGGTGACGTCGAGGACGTTGGGGCGTCCGGCGTGGAGCTTGCTGACCTCGACCACGGTGATCCCCGCCTGGCGAAGCGCCGCGGCGGTGCCGGGGGTGGCGTAGATGCTGAAGCCGAGCTCGGCCAGCCGGGCCGCGATCGGAAGTCCATCGGCCTTGTCCTGATCGGCGATGCTGACCAGGGCACCCCCTCGCCGCGGGAGCGCCCCCAGCGCGGCCAGGAACGCCTTCTCCAGGGCGGCGGGCAGCTCGGGAGCCACCCCGATCACCTCGCCGGTGGAGGTCATCTCCGGCCCGAGGACCGTGTCCACCTCGTCCAGCTTGCGGGCCGAGAAGACCGGCGCTTTGACCGCTACCAAAGGAGGCGGGGAGAGCAACCCGACCCCCCGGTCCCGGCCGCGCAGGCTCTCCCCGAGCATGGCCCCCACCGCGGTGTCCACCATGGCCACCCCAGTCACCTTGCTGAGGAAGGGCACGGTCCGGCTGGCCCGTGGATTGACCTCGATCACCAGGACATGGCCGCGATGGACCACGTACTGGACGTTGATCAGACCCACGGTGCCGGTTCCCAGGGCCAGCTGGCGGGTGATCCGGACCAGTTCGGTGATGACCGCCTGGTCCAGGCGCTGAGGCGGGAAGACGGCCATCGAGTCCCCCGAGTGCACCCCGGCCCGCTCTACGTGCTCCATGACCCCGGGGACCAGGACATCCTGGCCATCGCAGATGGCGTCGACCTCGACCTCCATCCCCAGGATGTACTTGTCGATCAGCACCTCGCCACCGGCCTCGCCCGAGGCGAGCAGGGCGTCGACCAGGTAGAGGCGCAGCTCCTCGACGGAATGGACCACATCCATGGCCCGCCCGCCGAGGACGTAGGAGGGGCGCACCAGGACCGGATAGCCGACCCGCTCCGCGATCCGCTCGGCCTCTTCCGGGTCGCGGGTGGCGGCGCCCGGCGGGCGGGCGATCCCGAGCCGCTGGAGCAGCGTCTCGAACTGGCCCCGGTCCTCGGCGATCTCGATCGACGCGGCCGCGGAGCCGAGGAGCGGCACCCCGAGCCGGTGCAGGTGGCCCGCCAGGTTGACCGCCGTCTGGCCCCCGAACTGGACCATTACCCCGACCGGCTGCTCCACTTGGCAGACCTGGAGCACCGACTCCAGATCCATCGGTTCGAAGTAGAGCCGGGAGCTGCAGTCGAAGTCCGTTGACACGGTCTCCGGATTGCTGTTGATCATGACCGCCTCCAGCCCCCGCCGGCGCAGTGCCGCGGCCGCCTGCACCGAGCAGTAGTCGAACTCGATCCCCTGGCCGATCCGGATCGGCCCCGAGCCCAGCACCACCGCCGCGCCGGCGACGGCGCGCTGTTCGTCCTCCAACTCGAAGGTCGAGTAGAAGTAGGGGGTGGTGGCGTCGAACTCGGCGGCACAGGTGTCCACCGACTTGAAGGTCGCCGAGATCCCGGCTGCTTGGCGCTGCTCGCCGACCTCGGTCGGGCTGCGGGCGGTGAGCGCCGCGATCCGCCGATCGGAGAGCCCGGACCGTTTCGCCAGGCGCAGCTGCTCGGCCGGGATCTCTCCCGGCCCGGCCCGGCCCAGCTCGCGCTCGAGGGCGGCCAGATCGGCCAGCCGGTCGCAGAACCAGGCGGGATAGCCGGTCCGGCGAGAGACCGTGGCGGGATCGTCGCCCCGCAGGAGCGCCTCCAGAACCGCCGGCAGGCGCAGGTCGGTCGGCTCCTCGAGGCGCTCCAGAGCTCGCCGCAAGGCGGCGGGATCCGGCGCCCCCTGCTCCAGCGACCGGAGCACCTTGCTGATGGCCGACTCAAAGGTGCGCCCGATGGCCATCGCCTCCCCGGTGGACTTCATCTGGGTTCCCAGGCGACGGTCGCCGTGGGGAAACTTGTCGAAGGGCCAGCGCGGAGACTTGGCCACGCAGTAGTCGAGGCTGGGCTCGAAGGCGGCACAGGTGCGGCCGGTGACCTGGTTGGGGATCTCCCGCAGCCGGCGGCCGACGGCGATCTTGGCGGCCACCCGTGCGATCGGGTACCCGGTCGCCTTGGAGGCGAGCGCCGAGGAGCGGCTGACCCGCGGGTTGACCTCAATCACGAAGTAGCTGAAGGAGTCGGGGGCGAGAGCGAACTGGACGTTGCAGCCACCCTCGATCCTGAGTGCCCGGATGATCCGGAGTGCCGCCGAGCGGAGCTGCTGGTGCTCCTTGTCGGTGAGGGTCTGGCTGGGGGCGACGACCACCGAGTCCCCCGTGTGCACCCCCATGGGATCCAGGTTCTCCATGTTGCAAACGCAGATGCAGGTGTCCTCGCCGTCCCGCATCACCTCGTACTCCAGCTCGCGCCAACCGACCAGCGCCCGCTCCACCAGCACCTGGGTGATCGGGCTCGCCTGCAATCCCCGGGCGACAACCTCCTCCAGCTGCGCGGCAGTCTCCACCATCCCGCCTCCGGTGCCGCCGAGGGTGAAGGCGGGCCGGACCACCAAGGGGAGGCCGACCTCCTCGGCGAACCCCGCGGCCTCGGCCACGTTGTGGACCGTCCGGGAGGGCGGCACGGGCTCGCCGATCCCCAGCATCCGGCGCTTGAACCGCTCCCGGTCCTCGGCGTCGCGGACCGCCTCCAGGGGTGTGCCCAGCACCCTCACCCCGAACCGTTCCAGCACCCCCGCCTCGTCCAGGGCGACCGCCAGGTTGAGAGCGGTCTGGCCGCCTAGTCCGGCCAACAGCCCGTCGGGGCGCTCCCGCTCGATCACCTGGGACACCACCTCCACGGTGAGCGGTTCCAGGTAGACCCGGTCGGCAACCTCCTCGTCGGTCATGATGGTGGCCGGATTGCTGTTGACCAGGATCACCTCCATTCCCTCCTCCCGGAGCGAGCGGCAGGCCTGGGTCCCGGCGTAATCGAACTCGGCGGCCTGGCCGATCACGATCGGCCCGCTGCCCAGGACCAGGACCTTGGCCAGCCCGAGTGGGGGAGGGTCAGGAGGCGAAGCGAGCCCCCGAGCCGCCCTTCGGCGGCCGTGGCAGAGGGCCAGGAACTCGTCGAAGAGGTGCTGCCGATCCTGAGGCCCGGGGCTGCCCTCGGGGTGGTACTGCACCGAGATCACGGGGAGATCGCGGTGGCGAAGTCCCTCGACCGACTGATCGTTGAGGTTCCGCTCCGAGATTACCCAGCCGCTCTCGGGAGGGATACTGGCCGCGTCGACCTGGAATTCGTGGTTCTGGGACGTGACGAAGACCTCCCCGGTGGCGAGATCCAGGACCGGGTGATTGCCACCGTGGTGGCCGAACGGGAGGCGGCTGGTGCTCCCTCCGACGGCGCGCGCCACGAGCTGGTGGCCGAGGCAGATCGCCAGCAGCGGGAAGGTCCGAAGCAAAGCCCGGGTCAGCTCGACCTGGTCCGGAAGGGTCGCCGGGTCTCCCGGGCCGTTGGTCAGGACCACCCCATCCGGTCGGAGCTGCTCGATCTCGCTGAAGGTGGCCGAGTGGGGCAGGACCACCACTTCCGCGCCTCGACTGGCCAGTGAGCGCAGGGTGTTGCGCTTGACCCCGAGGTCCAGGACGGCGATTGTGAGACCCTGACCGCCGCCTGCGGCCGACCCCAGGCCGGCGCCCCGGCGCAGGGCCGGGTGGAGAGGCTCGGTCCAGCGGACCGGGGCTTGGCAGGAGACCTGGGCGACCAGATCCTGGTCCGAGACCGAGGGCGAGCTCCGGGCCAGCTCGGCCAGCTCGGCGACCGTCCCGGATCGGGCCGGGGCGATCACGCCGCGAAGGGTGCCGTGCTGGCGCAGGTGGCGGGTCAGGGCCCGGGTGTCCACCCGCTCCAGTCCGGGCACGCCCTGCTCGCCCAGCCAGTCACTGAAGGTGAGCTCGGCCTGCCAGTGCGGGGAGGTGGGGCTGCACTCGGCGACCACCACCCCGCGACACCAGGCGCGGCCCGACTCCATGTCCGCCTCGGCCGCTCCCACATTGCCGATCAGGGGCTGAGTGAACACCAGCAACTGGCCGGCGTAGGAGGGATCGGTGCAAGCCTCCTGGTAGCCGGTCATGCAGGTGTTGAACACCACCTCCCCGAAGCTCCCCTGGGCCGGGTCGCCGGCCGGTGCCCCGATCCAGCTGCCCGGGAAGACTGCCCCCGACTCCAGAACCAGCCAGCCCGGTTCACCTGCCGTGCGCGGCCGGCGGGTCGGATCACTCACTGGCCAGCTCCGGCACCAGTTCCTGGTTGAGGTGGACCAGCCGGCCCTTGGCAAAGGTCGCTAGCACGGTGCCCTTGAGCGGTTCACCCCAGAAGGGGGTGTTGGTCCCCAGGGAGAGCCAGGACTGGGGGCTCGGGGTCCAGCTCTGGTTGGGATCGAACCAGGTAAGGGAGGCCGGCTCGCCGGCGCGGATGCCATCCCCGGGAACATCGGCACCGGGGTCGCCCAGAACTCGCCGGGGCCCGGCCGTGAGCGTCTCGACGACCCGGCTGAGGTGGGAGAACGCACCTCCTTGGCCGAGCACCGCGGAGAGCACCAGCTGGATGCCGCTGAAGCCCGGCTGGCGCTCGGACGGCGGCGCCGCCTCGTGCGGGGCGTGGTCGCTGGCGATGGCGTCGATGGTGCCCTCGAGGAGGGCTTCCCAGAGAGCCATTCGGTCCGCTTCGGTGCGCAGGGGCGGGTTGCAGCGGCCGGGATCGGCGGGGCCGGCGTCACCCGAGGCGCCGGTGAGCATGAGGTGGTGCGGCGTCACCTCGGCGGTCAGGGCCAGGCCTTCGGCCTTGGCGCGGCGGACCATGGCAGCGCCGCCAGCGGTGCTCACGTGCTGCAGATGGAGGCGCGCCCCGGGAGAGGACCTGAGGGTGGAGATCGCCTTTTCGATCGCGGAGAGCTCGGCGTCTGGGGGGCGCACCGTCCAGCGGCTGGGATCTCTACTGCCCCGGTTGGCCAGAACCAGCAGCGATTCATCCTCAGGGTGGATGGCCACCACCAGACCCAAGGCGGCCGCCCGGTGCAGCAGCTCGCCGAGGGCGGCGTCCGAGAGGGCGTGGCGGCCGTCGTCCGAGAATCCGGCGGCGCCGGCCCGGGCCAGCGCCTCGAGGTTGGTGAGCTTGGCCCCGGCCAGTCCCACGCTGCAGGCGGCGAACTGAAGGATCGGGAGCCGCCCCCAGCTCTTGTTGTCGCGCTGGCTCTTGCGCAGGGTCTCCAGGCTGTCCACCGCCGGGGTCAGGTTGGCCATCGCGCAGACGGCGCCGAAGCCACCGGCGGCGGCCGCCGCCGTGGCCCGGGCGATCCGCTCCTTCCAGGGCTGGCCCGGCTCGCGGAGATGACAGTGGAGATCGAGGAACGATGGGGCCACCACCGAGCCCTCGCGGCGCAGTGCTGTCGCCCCCTTGGGCAGCTCGAGGTCGACTCCGACCCGCCCCAGCACCCCCTCCTCGAGCAGCAGGTCGCACCCTTCCAGATCGACCCCGTGGAGGGGGTCAATGAGACGGACCCCCTGGAGCAGGAGCTGAGTCATGGTCGCCCCTCGGTGGCCGGCCTCAGCAGAACGGCGTCCTGCTCGTCGCACTCGGAGAGCCGGACCAAGACCCGATCCCCCTCCGCGGTGGGCAGGTTGCGGCCCACGTAGCTGGCCCGGAGGGGAAGCTCGCGGTGCCCGCGGTCGACCATCACCAGCAGCTCCACCGCTCGAGGTCGCCCCAGTTCCGCCAGGGCGGCCAGCGCGGCCCGGCCCGTCCTCCCGTGGAAGAGCACGTCGTCGACCAGCACCACCACCCGGTCGCGCACCGATGCAGCCGAGGCCGGAGGCAGAGGGAAGGACGCCTGGGGGTCCAGGGCGGGCCGGGGCTGGTCGTCTCGGTAGGGCCCCACGTCGAGGGTGACCCCGCTCCAGTTGGCTCCACCCTGCTGGTGCACCAGCTGCAGCAGGCGAGCCGCCAGGAAGGCCCCCCGGGTGACAATCCCGCAGAGCACCGCGTCACCTTGGGGATGGTGCTCCCGGAGCTCGCAGGCGAGTCGCCAGATGATCCTGCGCACCTCCTCCGCCCCCAGCAGCTGGGGGCTTCCCTGCGAGGTGATTTGCTCCGCGGTCATGCGTTGAAGAGGGTCATCAGGAGGGCCATCCGGACCGAAACCCCGTTCCGTGCCTGGCGGAAGTAGGCGGCCCGGGGATCGCTGTCGACCTCCGCGTCGATCTCGCCCACGCGGGGCAGTGGGTGCATCACGATCGCCCGACGAGGAAGTTGCGCCATCACCTCCTGCGTGATCCGGAAGTGGCGGCGCTGGTCCTCGGCCTCGTCCCAGGGTTCGCTGAAGCGCTCCACCTGGATCCGGGTCTGGTAGACGATGTCGGCGTCGCGCACCGCTTCCAGGAGATCCTCGGACTCCCGCACCTGGGCACCGTGCTTGTGCAGGTGCGCGATCACTCCGGGGCTCATCCGGATCCGCTCGGGCGCCACCAGGGTCAGGCGCAGTCCCCGCTGGAGCGCCAGCAGGTAGGCGAGCGAATGTACGGTTCGGCCGTGGGCGAGGTCACCCACCATGACCACGTGCAGGTCGTCGAGGCGGCCCAGCTCGCTCTGGATCGTGTACAGGTCCAAGAGCGCCTGGGTGGGGTGCTGCCCAGGGCCGTCCCCGGCGTTGATGATGGGCACCGGGGAGACCGCGGCCGCCCGGGCCGCGGCGCCCTCCTCGGAATGGCGCAGCACGATGCAGTCGGAATAGCCGGCGACGATCTGGATGGTGTCCTCCAGGGTCTCGCCCTTGATCGCCGAGGAGAAGTCGCGGGCGTTCTCGGTGCTGATCACCTGGCCCCCCAGGCGGAGCATGGCCGTCTCGAAGCTGAGCCGGGTCCTGGTGCTCGGCTCATAGAACAAGGTGGCCATAATCCGTCCCGGCAGGAGGGGCTCCCCGCCCCTTGCTCGCACCTGCTCCATTTCGGCGCTCAGCTGAAGCAGGTGGGCGAGCCGCTGGCGGTCGAACTGCTGAGCGGCGACGACGTGGCGCAACGGCTCCGGGCTGCTGACCGAGGCCCCATCTGCCGCCATCTGTCCTCCTGCAAAAGGAGTCCGGCAGGCCGGCAGGCGGCCGCAGCGGCCCGGCCGCTGAGCTCCTTACCGGCCTCGCTGGACCGGTTTCAAGGTCGCGTCTCGACCATTCTAGGGACTAGGCGGAGTCGCCGGATCGATTCTGACCCTGGAGCTCGGCCCGGCCGGAAGTGGCGCCCAGTACCGTCAGAGGGCAGAGCTGTCGGCGGAGGCCAGTTCCAGATAGGCGGCGCGTTCTTCGGCACTCAGAGGGGAGTGGCCGGCCGAAACGATCTTGACGCGCAGGAAGAGGTCGCCGGCCGCCCCCGACGCCTTGAGCGGCGGAATCCCTTTGCCGGCCACGCGCAGGGTCCGGCCGGGCGGGCAGTTCTCGGGGATGGTCACCTCCAGGCGACCGGTCGGGCCCTCGGCGACCACCTTGCCCCCCAAAGCCGCCCGATAGTCGCGCACGGGCAGATCCCGGTAGACGCTGCGTCCCTTGACCTCGGTGCCCGTCTCCAGCTTGAGTCGCACGCGAAGGTAGAGATCGCCGCGGGCGCCGTTGTGCATCCCGCTGGCGCCTTCGCCCGCCACCCGGATCTTCGAACCTTCGGTGACTCCCTTGGGGATGGTCACCTTGAGGGTGCGCCGGCGGTACTGGCGTCCGGTTCCGGTGCAGGTGGGGCACACCCTCACCCCCACCTGGGTCGGGGTGCCTCCGCTGGAATTGGTATCCGCGACTCGCCCCGAACCGCCGCAGGTGGAACAGCTCTCGACGATCGAGACATGCATGGTCCGGTCGCCCCCCAGCATCGCCTCGGCGAGAGTGACCTCCAGCTCGTCCTCGGTGTCGGCTCCCTTCTGAGCCGCGGAGTTCTCTCGCCGCAGCTGTTCGAGCTGAGCCTCGACCCAGGGGTCGTGGCTGTCGGCGCCGCGACTGCCAAAGAAGGTTTCAAAGAAGTCGCTGAAGCCTCCAAACCGGGCGCCCGCCCTCTCGGCGGCGTGCTGGGCGGTCTCCCGGGCCCGGGCGCCCGCGTCGGCGAAGGGCTGACCGTGCTCGCGCCGGAACGACTCGGCGCGCTCGATCTGCTCCCAGTCCTTGCCGAGACGGTCGAACTTGGAGCGCTTCTCGGGATCCTTGAGCACCTCGTAGGCCTCGTTGACCCGCTTGAAACGCTCGGTCGCCTTGGGATCCTTGTTGACGTCGGGGTGGAGCTCGCGGGCCAGCTTGCGATAGCGGGCCCGGATCTCCTTGTCGCTGGCGGTACGGGAGACCCCCAGAGTGGCGTAGTAGTCACGGAACTCCACATGCCCACGGTACCGCCTCCACCGGGCTCACGAAACGCCCTAGGAGGTGCTCGGCGCCTCGAGTTGGGATCGGATCTGAGCGGCCAGCGTCCGCAGGTGAGGCAGCAGGGTTCCGTCCGGAGCCGAGCAGGGGCCTTCGAAGATGAGTCGGGCCAGCTCCCTGCCGGGCCGGGACCGCCCCTGGACCAAGAGCGCGGCCGACCCTGGCGGCGGACCCTCCAGACCGACCCCGCCGGCGCTGGAGAAGTCGCCTGAGAACGGGAGGTTGCCTTGGGACGTCCCCAGCCCCGGACCAGAGCGCCGGCTCCCCATCTGGTAGAGGATGAGCTGGGACCAGTGGCAGGCGAGCTCGGCCAGGGGAGGCTCGACCAGGCCGAAGCTGGCCAGGTGATGGCTCAATATGCCAGGCGCTCCGTGGTCGCGAGCGCTCAGGCTGAACAATGGCACCGACGCCACCAGCCGGGGATTCACCTCAATGCAGTGAACGGCACCGGCGTCGGTCACCACCAGGTCCAGGCCGAAGATCCCCAGGTGCCCCTGGCGGCGCAGCCAGTCGGCGGTCCGGAGCGCCACCTCCCCGACCGCCTCGGGTGCCGGGACCGGGCGACCGAAGTCGTTGCCGCAGGACCCGAGGGGATGAGGGGTGAGGCTGGGCTGGCCGGTCAGCTGGACGCAGGCGGTGCCGACCAGGAGACGTCCGGGGGAGACCACCCCGGTGACCGTCACGGGCGTGCCCAGAACCCGCTCCGAGACCCGGCAGGAGCGCCCCTGAAACCGGCCGACCAGGACGGCCAGCTCCGAGTCCGACCGGGCCGGGTAGGTGTGCTCACCAGAGAACCCGTGGGCCAGCTGGAAGACGAAGGGTGGCGAGAGCTCCCGCGCCGCCTCGAGGAGTCTGGGGCCGGCCGTCCCGGTCCTGGTCGGGGGGAGGGGCAGTCCGGCCGCTCCGGCGGCGCGGCTGAAGTAGCTCTTGTTCTCGATCCGCCGGGCCAGCAGCGCCGGGGCGTTGGCGACCGCGACCCCGAGCTCCCGGGCGAGCCGCTCAAGTTTGGCGGAGCTCTTCCAGACCACGACCGCCTCCACTCTGGAGCTGAGCCGCTGCCGCACCGCCGAAAGCTCGAGCAGGTCCGGGCTGGAAGCGCCGGCGGGCGCGTCGAAGGCCTCCCAGTCCGGGTGGCTGCCTCGGCTCAGGCCGCTCCCATCGGCGCAGACCACGGGCAGGGATGCCCCGAGGGCGGGGACCGGGTCAGGGCCGAGGAAGGCCACTCGGTCACCTACGTCGGTCAACTTGCCTCGGTCCGGGTGAACCCGGCTCCCTCAAGGAGCCGATCCAGCTCGGCGCCGGAGTCGGCGGCCGCGAGGGGGGGGTCCTCGGCGCGGGAAGGCTCCAGGTCGAGCTGAGCCTGATCGCCGGTCAGGATCGCGACCCAGCTGCCGGACTTGCGCACCTCGCCTCGCGACCCCGCCTGCCGCATCGCCGCCAAGGTGGCTATCCCCTCCCACGAGGTCCGAACCCCGTGGGTTTCCGCCAGCGCCCTGAGTTCGGTTGCCTCAGCCGGCGCCACCCGCCAGCCCCGGCCCCCGCTCGAGCGAACCGCCCGGCGCACGGCGGGAGCCAGCCGGGAGCGCCGTGCGCCCAGCTCCCCCAGTCCTCCCGCCGTCTCCTCCGCCCGGCCCACATCGCGATACCAGCTCCGGGTTATCTCTCCGCCCGGGGTGCCCTCGACTACGTGCAGCTCGGGCCTCTGCTGGGGAGGCAGCAGCCGGTCGAACCCCTGGCCCAGTCCCAAGGCTGTCGCCCCGCTGCTGGTGAAGAGGAACACCGCCCCGGGCGCGCTCGCGACCAGTTCGGCGGCGATGCCCCGGTAGGCGTTGGGAGCCAGCAGGTTCGCCGACCCCCGGAGGTCAGCCAGGCCCCAGCGCCCAACCGCGTGATGGAGGAGGGCGACCGGGTGCTCGCTGAGCACGATCAACCCGGGGTACCCTCGGAGCCGATTCAGCTTCACCCGAGGGGTCCGGGGCGAAACCAGGCTGAGCAGCCGGACGTCGCCCAGGGCGGCGTAGGCGGCCGCCGCCACTGCGGCGTTGCCGGAGGAGGAGATGACCGCCTGGCGGCCGCCTCCGGCGACGAGCGCCGAGCAGAGCAAGCTCAGGCATCGAGCCTTGTGGGACCCGGTCGGGGACTGATCCTCCCGCTTCAGGAGGAGATCGGGGATCCCGAGGGCCCGGCCCAACTCGGGCGCCGGTCCGAGCGCGGTGCTGCCCTCGCCCAGAGAGAGCCGGGAGGCTGGGGCTAGACTGACCCCGAAGAGTTGGGAGTGGATCCACTGCCCAGGGGGGACCGCGTCCCCGGTTTCAGAGCTGGCCATGGAGGAGGAATCGAGTGAGCGCGATCGGAACTCTCGCCAAGAACTGTCCCGATTGCGGCGCCGAGCTTGACCTCGGCGAGGCCGAGGAGATCGGAGACCTGGTCGACTGCCCCAACTGCGGCGCCGCCTTCGAGTTGGTCTCGCTCTTGCCGCTCACCCTGGCGCCCTTTGAGGACGAGGAGAAGTGACCGCTCTGACCGCCTGACGGAAACCACCCTCGCCGTAGTGGGCGGTGAAGAATCCCGGGCAGGCGGGCGACAGCAGCACCGCCTCCCCGGGCTGGGCCATCTCGGTGGCCAGAGCCACGGCTGCCTGGAGCTTCTCGGACCGGTGCACGAGGCCGCCCCGTCGGGCCACCGCCAGCTCCTCCTCGATTCGGTCTGAACCCGCCCCGGGGAGGAGCACCAGAGAGCGCACCGGGCCGCCCACCAGCCCGACCAGCTCGGCGAACGCGATCCCCTTGTCATCACCCCCGGCGATCAGGACGCAGGGGCGTCCCAGGCCCCGAATCGCCGCCACGGTGGACTGGGGGGTGGTGCTGGAGAGGTCGTCGATGTAGTCGACCCCGCGATGCTGCCGGACCAGCTCGGTCCGGTGCCGAAGGGGCCGAAAGGACTCGATCACCTCCGCCGCGTGATGGAGCAGTCCGGGGTCGGGTTCGATCACTCCGGCCACCACCGTAAGCGCGGCTCCGACGTTGCTCAGGTTGTGCGCCCCGAGCAGCGGCACCCGACTTAAGCGCAGCACCGGTCGGATCTCGCCTCGCCACCGGAGGAGGAGCATCCCATCCTCCTGGAAAGCACCGTCGGATCCCTCCAGCCCTGGAATCGCGGTGGCAAAACGAAGCTGGCGGATGCCCTCGGCCGGCTCGGCCCCGGAGAGGCTGAGCGGGTCGTCTCCGTTCCGGACCGCGATCTCACAGCCGGGGAGCTCGAAGATGCGGCGCTTGGCGCGCACGTAGCCAGCCAGCCCTTGGTGCTCGTCGAGATGGTTGGGGGTGATGTTCGTCAGGCAGCCGACCCGAGGGGCGCGATCCATCTGCAGCAACTGCCGGTTGCTGATCTCCAGCACCAGGCACCCGGAGCCGTCGTCCCGGGCCACCTCCTGGAGCTCCTGGCGGTCGTGCCGGTCGTTTCCGGCCAGCCAGACCGCGGGGTAGCGCCCGCTCCCCGTCAGCAACGCCGCCACCAAGGCACTGGTCGTCGACTTGCCGTGGCTCCCGGTGACTCCAATCACCTCCCCCTGGACCAGGTCCAGGTAGGCCTGGATCAGGGAGTAGAAGGGATGGCCGCCTCGCTTGAGCTCCTGGAGCGGCGAGTTGGCGGCCGAGAGGAACCAGGCCTGGGTGGGGATCACCACCGCGGAGCGTTCCACTCCCTCCAGGTAGTCGCCGCCCAGGTGCAGTGCGTGGAGTCCCTGGAGCAGCCGGTCCAGCCGCTCCCTGCGCTCCCCTCGGCCGAGCCCGGCGTGGGCCAGGTGGTGAGCCCGGACCAGACTGGCCAGGTCCGGCTGCTGATCGTGTCCTACCAGATTGGTGAAGCCGGCCGCCAACAGGTAGCGGGCCATCTCACCCCCCTCCACACTGGCCACCCCCACCAGGTCGACCCGGCTCTGTCGAAAAGCGGCCAATGCAGGCGGCACTCGGAGCTCGCTACCGTCGCCGCGATTAGGGAAGGAGGTCGCCGCCGTAGCTCCGGGAGCCTTCATCGCGGTTAGGTTAGCGTGAGGAGCGGACGGCTCCTGGCACCCGGCGCACGCTCAACACCTGATAGCGCTCCCGGAACTCGGCCAGCGGCTCGCGGAGCACCTGATGGCACTCACTGCAGGCGTGGATGACCTCGTTCTGGCCGAGGTACAGGGCGACATGGCTGGTCCGCTTGGGGCCCCGATGGACAGCGCAGATGAGGTCCAGCTCCGCGAGTTGGGCCAGGGGGACCCGTTCCCCCACGCGGCGCTGGGCGCGGCTGTTCCGGGGCAGCCGCACCCCGGCCGAGAGAAACGCCCGCCAGCTCAACCCCGAGCAGTCGATCCCCAGACCGCCTGTCCCTCCGAGGACAAAGGGACGCCCGAGCAGGCTCACCGCCGTCTCCCGGACCAGTTCGGGGTCCCAGCCCGACCGAGGCACCACGGCCATGCCCGCCGGGTCCGCCGGCTTGGCCTTCCCAAGGCGGTAGCGCGAGTTCCGGTGCACCCACCCCACCGCATCGCCCGGAGCTTTGACCAGGTACTGACCATCCCTCACCGCCAGCAGCCCGGCCGGCGGATCTCCGGGCAGGAGCTGAGTGGTCAGCTCGGGTGGCAAGAGGTCCCGGTCGGGGCGCCGGCGCCAGATGTTGAGCGGCTCACTCTCCGGGTAGAGGCCGACCCGGGGCCGACGGGCGGCCAGCACCAGCAGCCGGCAGCGGCCCTCTGGCCAGAGCTCGGCCATGCGCCGGCGCAGCTCGGCCGCCTGGCTGGAAAGGGCCACCGTTCCCCACAGGCCGCTGGGGCCCAGCTCGACCTCAATCAGGGAATCGCCATAGCGCAAGTCGGCTGCCCGCGACAGACGCTCGATCGCGTCCCGGACCTCGATTCGAGAACGGAGCAGCGCAGAACTCACTCTCAGGCGACCCCGAAGAGGCGGCGCCAGCCCGGGCGGCTGTGGCGGGGCCGCACCTCGGCCGGGTGCAGCTCCAAGGAGACCCCGTCGGTGGCGAACAGCAACGGGCTGAGGGGAAAGCTGGCCAGGCGGAAGAGCCGGCGCACCAACGGGAGCATCGTCTCCGGGGCGGCGGCCGTGCCCACCGCGGCGACCACCAGGGCCCGGTCGGGGGCGGCCAGGGCGGCTCGGCCCTGACCGAGCTGGCCCAGCGCCTCCAGGAAGCTGGGCACCAGCAGCAGGCTGCTGGAAAACAGGATGTCGTCGCTGAAGAGCCAGCGGCGCGGCTCCTCCGGGTCCTCCAAAGCCTCCCGCCAGCGGGTTAGCCGCAACGAGGTGTTGCGGTCCGCGTGGCCGACCAGGTCCTCCTCGCTGAGCCCGCCCGCCTCAGCGTCGGCGCGGGAGACCCCCTGCATGGCATCCCCGGGGAGGGCCTCGGCAACGAAGGCGAGCAGTCCGCCGGGGAGTTCGCGGGTCGCGAGCTCGGCGAACCGGGTGTAGCCGCGGATGGCGCGTTCGGCGCGGACGCACCAGACCAGAGCTCCCGGATCCAGGCCGGGGGCCGTCTGCTCAGGCCGTTGCTCGGCCGAGCTCAAACGGGGGGCCGCCAGGGTGACGAAGCGCGCAATCTCCTCGGGGACGGAGGCGCCGGGCCGCCGTGCCTCGGCGTAGAGCGACTCGAGCGAGAGGGCGACCTGGGCAGATCCCTTGCGGGCCAGAACCCCGAACTGGTCTTGCCGGTTGGAGAACTCCCAGCCGCTGTAGCGGGCGCGGAACTGGGTGAGCAGGCGCTCCTGGAACTGGAGTCGGCTCGCGTCCACGCGGAAGCTGGGCACCGCTCAGCCGGACCCATCGCGGGAGGCCACGTAGTCGACTAGGACGTAGTCGCCGAGCCGGTCCGGGCTGACGAAGAAAGCCCGGCCCCGGTTCTGCCGGGTGAGCTGCTTCACGAACTGCACTAGGTGTTGGTTGGTCTCCAGCATGAAGGTGTTGATGACGATCCCGTCTCGGGTGCAGTTACGCACCTCTTGAAGGGTTTTCTCAAACGTCTCCGGCAAGGGCGGGTACATGAAGACGGCATGCGTGCCTTCCATGTGGGCGGTCGGCTCGCCGTCGCTGACGATGATTATCTGCCGGTTGGCGGCGCGATGGCGATGGAGCAGGCGGCGAGCCAGCATCAGGCCGTGCTGCATATTGGTCCCGTAGACGTACTCGCTGTAGGTCAGTTGGGCCAGCATCCCGGGCCCGATCTCGCGCGCGTAATCGGAGAAGCCGACCACGTGGAGCGTGTCCCGCGGGTACTGGGTGCGGATCAGTGAGTCCAGCGCCAGGGCCATCTTCTTAGCTGCGTAGAAGTATCCCCGGAGCGGCATGCTGCGGCTCATGTCGAGCATCAGCACGGTGCTGGTTTGCACGCTCCGCTCCGACTCCATCACCTCGAAGTCGTCCACCGCCAGGCGCAGCGGGCGGCTGCCCTGGCTGCGGCCGACGGCGTTCATCAAAGTGCGTTCGACATCCAGGTTGAAGGGGTCCCCGAACTGGTACGGCTTACTCTGGTCGCCCGGCTCGCTCCCCGAGCCCGGACCACCCTGGGGGTGGCCCCCGAAGCCATCCGCGGCCAGGTGCTGGAAGATGTCCCCCAGCGCCTTCTGGCCGATCTTGCGCACCCCCTGCGAGGTCAGCTCGAGGCCGTCGCTGCCCCGGCGCAGCTGCCCGCTCGCCTCCAGCTCGCGCAGCACCGTCCCGACCTGTCTCAAGCTGGCAGCCGATTCCGGCCCCAGACGTTCGCCGAGCTGGGCCAACAGCTCATCGGGGAGCGACTCCCCCGAGTAGGCTCGCCGGATACCCCGCTCGAGGGCGTCCAGTTGCTGCAGCTCACCGAGCACGTCGAGGGCGCCGGGGAGGTCCAGCTCCTCACCACCGAAGAAACCGAACCTCGACCCGCCGGCTGAGGAGGGGGAAGCTCGTGCCAGCAGCCCCGCGAGCCGGGCCAGCTGCTGTTGCAAGTCCTGATCGCCGAAGGCGCCCCGCATCGCCTCCTCAAGCTGCGCCCGGGTCTCGGCGGAGGACGACTCCAGAAGCGAGTTCAGCTCATCCATCTGGCGGCGGAGCTGGGCCAGGAAGGAGTCGAGGTCCTCGGGGTGGTCGGGGAAGTAGCTTCCCCACCTCTCCATGAACTCCTGGTACTGGGGCGGCTCGCCCCGCAGCTGCCGCTCCAGCATCTGATTCAAATCGGCGACCATCTCGGCGAGCTCTCCGAGCTCGCGCCGGCCCAGTCGCTGAACCGCCTGACCGAGATCTTGAAAGTGGCGCTCGATCAGCTGCTGGCGGAGCTCTCCCAGCAGCTCCTGAAAGTCGGCCGCCGCGCGCTGATCGAAAAACTCGTAATCCTGGAGCCCGCGGACGGCCGAGCCCGGCTCCGGAGGCAGCGCGTCGAGCTGAGCCAGCCGGCCCCGAGCCAACTTCTCAACCAGATCCTGGGCGCCGCTTCCGGCGGCTTCGCCCAGGCGCCCTTCCAGGGCCTCGCGCTCCCGCTGCAGGATCCGGTCCAGGCGCTCCTTGATGTCTCTGAAGATTCCCTCCAGGTTGTAGCGCTCCAGCTTCTCCTGGCGTCGCTCCCGGACCTGCTCTAAGAGATCCTCCAGCCCGCGAAGCCGGTGGCCGGCACTGTCCTTGAACCCCTGTCCGAGGAGCCGGCGGAGGGCCGACTCAAAGTCCCAGCCGTGGAAGACGTCCTCGGCCAGCCGAGCGAAGAGCTCGCTCGGGTCGGGAAGCTCGCTCTCCTGGGTGCCGTCCCAGCGGCTGTAGCGCTGGCGAACCGCAGCCATAGCCGGGGCTAGCCGCCGTAGACCGCGGTGCCGTCGACCATGGTCTTGTTGAGCCGCTTGGCCAGGTGCAGGCCCTCGAGCACCAGCTCCAAGGCGGCGGCGGCGGCTCCCGACTCCCGGGGCTCGTCGAGATCACTCAGGATCCGGTTCAGCTCGGGGAGGGCATCGGCCACCTGCTGGTAGCGCTCGAGGGGCACCATCTCGCCCACCTCAACGCTCAGTCCCTGTTCGAAGCGGGCCACCAGAGGCCCGAACTCCGAGAGCGAGAAGTGGCGGCGGAATACGTTGCCGGTGGCGTTGCGGAGCAGCTTCTGGAGCACCGCCTGGTCCTCACCTTCCTCCCAGGTCTCCAACTCAAGCTTGCCGAGAGTCGAGGCCGAGAGCGCGACCAGGTCGCTCAGCCGGGGAGCCGCCTCGGGCTCCTGGAGCACGATCGCCCGGCGCAGCGCGTTGGCGCAGAGGCTCTCGAAGTTGGCGATCGAGAGCCGGACCGACACCCCGGAGCGCTGGTTGATCTGGGGGGTCCGGCGGGCTAGCTGGGAGATCTCGGCGACCAGCTCGAGCATGTAGGCAGGGACGTGGAGCGGAATCCCCAACCCTGAGAAGGGGTCCCGCTCCTGCTCGATGATGATCGCCTCCGCCTCCGGGCTCCTCGGATAGTGGGTCCGGATCTGAGCCCCGAAGCGATCCTTGAGGGGGGTGATGATCCGGCCCCGGTTGGTGTAGTCCTCAGGGTTGGCGGTGGCGACCACCACCAGATCGAGGGGAAGGCGGACCCGGAAGCCCCGGATCTGGACATCCCGCTCCTCCATGAGGTTGAGCAGGCCGACCTGGATTCGCTCGGCCAGGTCCGGGAGCTCGTTGATCGCGAAGATGCCCCGGTTGACTCGGGGCAGCAGACCGTAATGGATGGTGAGCTCGTCGGCCAGGTAGCGGCCCTCGGCGACGCGGATCGGGTCCACCTCACCGATCAGGTCCGCAATCGACGTGTCGGGGGTGGCCAGTTTCTCGCCGAAGCGCGCGCCCCGCTCGATCCAGGAGATCGGCGTCGCCTCCCCGAGCTCGGCGACCAGGTCGCGCCCGAATCGACTTATCGGTCGGTAGGGGTGGTCGTTGACCTCGCTCCCCTGGACCACCGGGATGTGCTCGTC
>Ga0307373_10004189_pt1 | contig 24490 bp, 21 predicted proteins | sample OX2MG_FD_202534 | JGI IMG/M metagenome (GOLD analysis project Ga0307373, IMG submission 202534) | Soil microbial communities from Risofladan, Vaasa, Finland - OX-2 | ecosystem: Environmental > Terrestrial > Soil > Coastal area > Acid sulfate soil | place: Finland: Risofladan, Vaasa | collected...
CGCCATCGATGTGCACGAGGCCCACCGGTTGGGCATGGTGAGCAAGGTGTTCCCGCTCGACGACCTCGAGGAGCGGACCCTGGCCTACGCCCGCCGAATCGCCGAGCTGCCCACCATGACGGCACTCCTCATCAAGGAGTCGGTCAACCAGACCATGGACAACATGGGCTTCTACAACTCCCTCCAGGCCTGCTTCACCCTCCACCAGCTCAACCACTCGCACTGGGCGGAGATCCACGAGAGCAAGTACCCGGTGGCCGAAACCGAAGACGGCATACCCAGCTGGCGCGACGCTCCACCCATCCGGTTGTCGGTGGTGGACGAGGTGGAGGGACCCGTTCCGGCGCGTTGATCGCCGCTGGCCCGGACGTGCGACGCGTGAGGCTTCGAGCCACCTATCGTCAGCCCCACGCGGCCCGGTTTCGCCAACCGGGGGGCGCGTGGGATGTGCCGACCCTCGACGGGATCCTGTCCACCCCCCGCCCGGCCACGCGTCTGGCGGTGGTCGACGGCGACGTCCGGATCGATGCGGCGACCCTTGAGCAGCTGGTGGCCGCAGCGGCCGGGGGATTGCGCGAGCTCGGTGTTCGATACGGCGACGTGGTCACCTGGCAGCTTCCCAACTGGTGGGAGGCCTTGGTGCTCTTCCGGGCCACGTGGCGGTGTGGAGCAGTGGCCGCCCCCATCCACCACCAGGTCGGGGCCTCCGAAGTGGCCCGGGTGCTGGCCGATCTCGATCCCGCGCTGGCGCTGAGCGCACCGGGCCTGCCGTTGGCCGACCTGGTCGATGCCATCGGCGTGCGCCGCGAGGACGTGCGGTTCGACAGATTGGTCAGGGGCCGCCCGGTCCGACGGGGCCCGGGCCGGGGGTCCGACATCGCCGTGGTGCTGTTCACCTCGGGCTCCACCGGTCATCCCAAAGCAGTCCTGCACACCCACCGGGCGCTGGCCTCGAAAGCGCTGGCCATGACCAGGGCCCACGGCCTCACCGGAGACGACGTGGCGCTGATGCCGGCGCCGCTGGCCCATGTGTCCGGTCTGTTGAACGCCATTCTGCTGCCCGGGGCGGCGGCCATGACCACGGTCCTCATGGAGAAGTGGGATGCCGAACGGGGCGTACGCCTGGCCGGCGAGCACGGGGTCAGCTTCATGATCGGCCCCCCGACCCTGTTCGTGGGCATGATGGAGGTCGCGGGCTATCGACAGCAGGTGGGCGACCTCCGAATCGTGTCCTGCGGCTCGATGGGTGTGACCCCCGAGTTCATCGATGCCGCCCGAGCCGGCCTCGATGCCGTGGTCAAGCGCACCTACGGATCGACCGAGGCGCCCACCATGACCACGAGCCGGTGGCAGGACGGAGCCGACAAGGCCCGCGACACCGACGGCCATCCGCTCGGCGACGCCGAGATACGCGTGGTGGACCCGACCGACGACCGACCGCTCGCGCCCGGTGAGCGCGGCGAGGTTCTGGTCCGGGGACCCGAGCTCTTCGTCGGCTACGGCGAGGTGGAGCAGACCAGAGAGGCCGTCCGACGCGGGTGGTTCGCCACCGGTGACCTCGGAGTGCTCGACGGCGAGGGGTGGCTGACCATCGTCGGCCGCCTGAAGGAGCTGATCATCCGGGGGGGCGAGAACATAGCCTCCGCCGAGGTGGAGCGGGTCCTCGAGCACCATCCCGACGTCCGCCAGGCCGTCGTCGTCGGATGCCCGGACGCTCGCCTGGGCGAACGGGTGGCCGCCTTCGTGGTGGGCAGCCCGCGGGTCGACGTGGACGAATGCCGGCGTTGGTTCGCAGCCCAGGGGGTGGCCCGATTCAAGACTCCCGAGGTGGTGGTGCACCTCGATGAGATCCCGCAGCTCAGTGTGGGCAAGCCGGACCGGTCGGCTCTGCGGGAGCGGGCCGCCACGCTGACCATGGTCGAGCGCTGAGACGCCGTCGAGATCTGAGTCGAGAGAAGGGAGTCATCAGGTGGAAGCAGGAATCGTGTCGTGGGGTGTCTATCTCCCGTACTGGCGCCTCGAGCGCCGGGCCATGGGCGACGCCTTCGGGACCGGTGGTGGCCGTGGCCGCCGGGCCGTGGCGTCCTACGACGAGGACACCACCTCGATGGCCGTCGAGGCCGGTCGTCGGGCCCTCGGCGTGCCGGGGGCCCCGGCGTCGGGGAGCCTCTTCTTCTCCACCCCCGCCCCGGCCTACCTGGACAAGACCAATGCCACCACGGTGCACGCCGGGCTCGGCCTCTCGCCCGATGCCGGCGCCTACGACCTGTGCGGATCCGTCCGGTCGGGATGGGCCACCAACGAGTTGGCCGCACTGAGCGGCCGAGGGGGCCCGGCCCTCGCCATCGTGTCCGATCTGCGGACCGGCCTGCCCGGGAGCCTCGACGAGTCCCAGGGCGGGGACGGTGCGGTGGCGATCCTCTACGCACCGGAGGGTGGGGTGACGGAGTTGATCGGCCGGGCTGCCGCCACCGACGAATTCCTCGATCGGTGGCGGGTCCCGGGCGAGACGGGCTCCCACCAGTGGGAGGATCGGTTCGGCGAGGAGGCGTACGTCCCCCTGGCCCGATCGGCGTTCACCCGCGTCCTCGAGGGAGCCGGACTGGGCGTCGGTGACATCGACCATCTGATCGTGACCGGGCTCCACACCCGGGCCGTGGCGTCGCTGAAGAAGGCACTCGGGGTGTCGGCCGACCGGGTGGTGCCGGATCATGCCGCCCTCATCGGCAACCTCGGGGCGGCCCAGAGCAGTCTGGAGCTGGCCGATGTACTGGAACGGGCGACGCCGGGGCAGGTGGTGGCCATGGTGGAGGTGGCCGATGGGGCCGACGCCGTCCTCCTTCGGACCACCGACGCGCTGCCCGCGGTACAGGCGGCACGGCGTGAGGCCGGCCTGCGGGACGTGGCCGACCTGGTCGGTGACGGGCGTTCCGACCTGGCCTATGCCGTCTTCCTCTCGTGGCGGGGGATGCTCCGGCGCGAGCCGCCCCGGCGCCCCGATCCCGAGCGCCCCGATGCCCCGGCCATGCGACGGACCGAGGGTTGGAAGTTCGGCTTCAATGCCAGTCGTTGCCTGGTGTGCGGGTTCCGCCACCTGCCCCCCACCCGGATCTGTCTGTCGTGTCAGTCGGTCGACCAGATGGAGTCCGAGCGGATGGCCGACCTGCGCGGCACCGTGGCCACCTACACGGTCGACCGGTTGGCCTTCAGCCTGTCGCCCCCCATGGTGGGCGCGGTGATCGACTTCGATGGCGGTGGGCGCTACCGGGGGGAGATGACCGACGTCGATCCGGGTACCGTCGTAGTAGGCACCAGGGTGGAGATGACCTTTCGTCGGCTCTACAGCGCCGAGGGTGTACACAATTACTTCTGGAAGGCGCGACCGGTGCCTGCGGGGGCCGATGCCGGTTCCGGAGGCCAGCTCGGGAGCGAAGGAGGACAAGACACATGACCAGCACGGGGATTCGGGATCGGGTGGCCATCGTCGGCATGGGGTGCACGCCCTTCGGTGAGCTCTGGGACCAGGGGACCAACGACCTGCTGACCGATGCCGCGGTGGAGTGCGTCGGCTCGGCCGGGGTGGCCATCGACGCCATCGACGCCTTCTGGCTCGGCACCCTGAGCTCGGGGCAGTCCGGCATCACCCTGGCCAAGCCCCTGAAGATCGACTACAAGCCGGTGACCCGGGTGGAGAACTTCTGTGCCACCGGATCCGAGGCGTTCCGGAACGCCTGCTATGCGGTGGCATCCGGGGCCTACGAGCTGGTCATGGCCATCGGGGTCGAGAAGCTGAAGGACTCGGGCTACTCGGGGCTCACTGGGATCCACAAGGTCGGTGACGGGACCAATGCTGCCCTCAGCTCACCGGCCGCCTTCTCCTTTCTGGTGCCGGCGTACTGCCACAAGTACGGCGTCGACCCGGAGGAGATGGGCTCGGTGCTCAACCGGATCGCCTGGAAGAACCATCAGAACGGAGCCGTCAACCCGCGGGCCCAATACCGCAAGGAGGTCTCGCTCGAGAAGATCGCCGCCGCGCCCCGAGTGGCCGGCCAGCTCGGGGTCTTCGACTGCAGCGGCGTGAGCGACGGCGCGGCCGCGGCGTTGATCTGCCGGGCGGAGGACGCGCACCGCTACACCGACTCGCCCCTCTACGTGAAGGGTCTCAGCCTCGTCGCCGGCCCGGCCGCGGGGGCCATCGATCCGAACTACGACTACACCAGTTTCGAGGAAGTGGTCCGGTCCGCCGCCGATGCCTACGGCCAGGCCGGCGTGACCGACCCCCGCGCCCAACTGGCCATGGCCGAGGTCCACGACTGCTTCACCCCCACCGAGCTGGTGCTGATGGAAGACCTCGGGTTCGCCGAACGGGGCACGGCGTGGAAGGAAGTGATGGCGGGGACCTTCGATCGGGACGGCGAGCTTCCCGTCAATCCGGATGGTGGACTCAAGAGCTTCGGGCACCCGATCGGTGCCACCGGCCTGCGCATGCTGTTCGAGTGCTGGCTCCAACTTCGCCGGCAGGCGCCCCCCGAGCGGCAGATCGCCACCGTCGGCGAGTCCGGCCGAACGCTCGGGCTCACGCACAACCTCGGCGGCGGGCCCGGCGAGTGCGTCAGCTTCGTGGGCGTCGTCGGCACCGAGCCGTCGGACTGAGATGACGCCGGTCGACAGCGCGGACCCGTGGGCGGAGGACGAGGACCAGGCCGCACTCCGGCAGTTGGCCCGCGAGGTCGCGGCCCGAGAGATCGGCCCGCGGGCTGCCGACCACGACGAGACGGGTGAGATCCCCCGCGAGGCCATCGCGGCCCTGGCCGCGGCCGATCTCTTCCGGGTGACCATCGGCGAGGAGTGGGGCGGCCTGGGCATGGGTGACGTCGAGGCTGCCATCGTGCTGGAGGAGATCGCACGGCACGACGTGTCCGCCGCCATCTGCTGCCAGTTGGCCTTCAACGGCCCCCCGCGGGGCATCGAGCATCTCGGCGCTCCCGCGCTCAAGGACCGTTGGCTTCCCGCCGTTGCCAACGGTGAGGCCATCATCAGCATCGGCATCACCGAGCCCGATGCGGGCTCGGCGGTGCAGAGCATGCGCACGGCGCTCAAGCCGGACGGGGACGGATGGCGTCTCGACGGCTACAAGAACTATTCGACGCTGGGCCATGCGGCCGCCGGCGTTCTGGTCTGGTGCCGGTGGCCCGGGGGAGAGGGCGCCCGTGGTATCGGGGCGGTCATCGTGCCGATGGACCGCCCGGGGGTGGCCCTGGTGGGACGCCACCGGGGCATGGGCATCCACGCCGCCACCGAGTCGGAGATCGCCTTCGACGGGGTGATGGTGACCGACGAGGACATTCTGGTGGCCGGGGATCCAACGTCGGGCGAGCCGTTCAAGCTGCTTCTGTCCCACCTCAACCATGAACGCTGCGGCAACGCCGCCATGTGCGTGGGGGCGGCACAAGGCGCGTTGGAGCGATCCACCGCCTACATGCGGGAGCGGGTGGTGGGCGGTCGACCCATTGCCGATCTGCAGGGTCTGCAGTGGAAGTTGGCCGACATGGCCGTGGCCCTCGAAGGGGCGCGACTGCTGCTGGCCCGGGCGGTGCGGATGGCGGGCCCGGGTGGCACGCCGCCGGCGCTCGAGACGGCCATGGCCAAGACCGCGGCCAACCTGGCGGCCAAGTTCGTCTGCGACGAGGCCATCCAGATCCACGGCGGGTACGGCTACAGCCGCGAGTACCCGCTGGAGCGCGCCTACCGGGACATCCGCGGGCTGTGCATCGGAGCGGGAACCGTGGAGGCCCAGCGGAACTACATCGGTTCGAGCGTGGCTGCCGGCAGGACCACCTCGTCTCCCGGTTGGTTGCCCCGGTCGGACTAGCCGGCACCGGTCGACGGTTGTGCCGTTCGGCCGCGGGTCGGGTACCCTGCTCGGCGTCCCGGCAGTTCGGATGGCCGTGACGCCAGGGAGACCAACCGGATCGATCCGCCGGGCCGTTGCAGCCAGGTACGACACAGGCTTCGCCTGCCTGCCACCCACGAGCATGTGGAGGGGACGACATGACCACACCAGGACTGTATGAAGGACGCCGCGTCATCGTCTGCGGAGGGGGAGGGGCTGGCATGGGGGCGGCGGTCGTCCGGCAGCTCGATCCCCTCGGAGCAGAGATCCATGTGATGGATCTGAAGGAGCCGCCGATCAAGGTGGCCGGCTTCCACGCCGTTGATCTCCAGGCGCCGGACTCGGTGGCCGCGGCGGTCGATGCCGTCGGCGGTACGATCGACGCCCTCTTCAACTGCGCCGGTCTCCCGGGTGGGCGGTTCTCGGACCTCGACACCATGCTGGTCAACTTCGTGGGGCAACGTCATCTGGCCGATCTGGTGGTGGAGCGCATGGAGCCCGGTGGGGCCATCGCCAGCATCTCGTCGGGCGCCGGGGCCGGATGGTTGGGCAATGTGGAGAAGTGGATGCCGTTGGTCACCACCGAGGGTTTCGCCACCGGCAAGCAGTGGGTGGAGGATCATCCGGCCGAGATCGCCAGCGGTTACGCACCGTCGAAGGAGGTCATCATCGTCTGGACCGTCTGGAAGTCCCTGGCCCTGGCGGAGCGGGGCATCCGGATCAACTGCACCCTTCCCGGCCCCACCGACACCCCGATGATGCCGGACTTCGAGGAGCAGATGGGCAAGGCCTTCATGGACAACTACCCCATCCCGCTCGGTCACCGTCAGACCCCGGACGAGCAGGCCGCCCCCCTGATCTTCCTGAATTCGTCGGCGGCGTCCGCCATCACCGGCGAGAGCATGCTGACCGACGGCGGCACCATGGCTGCCCTCTCGGTGGGGACGCTCGACGCGTCGGCATTCGGATTTTGAGCGCGGCAAAGAGGGGCGCCCAGGGCGGGCTGCCGGAGGCGTTCCGACTCACCCCGGCGGGAGAGCACCGCTTTCTGGCCACCAGCATCGGTGATCCCGCGGTGCACAACGTGGTCTACGGTGGCCAGCTCCTTGCTCAGATGATCCTGGCCTCCGATCAGGTGGCCTCCGACAAGGAGGTCGCGTCGATCCACACCCTCTTCGCCCGCAGTGCCAGAGTGGCCGATCCACTGGAGATCGACGTGGACGTCATCCACGACGGCCGAACCATGGGTAGCCACTCGATCATCGTGCACCAGGGCGACCGGGTGTGCGCCCAGGGCCTGGTCCTGCGCCGGGCCGACGGTCCCGATCTGATCCGGCACGAGCCGGCCATGCCGGACGTCGACGGTCCCGATGACTCGTCGACATCGACACACGGAGGCCTGGTGGCTCCGGGATCCGAGCTCCGGGTGGTCGGCGGGGTCGACACCTCGGATCCCGACGCGCCGGTCGGCCCGGCCGAGCTGCTCGCATGGGTCCGCCTGCCGTCCGGCGCAGACAGCCCGGCTCTGGCCCAGGCGCTCCTGGCCTATGGCACCGATGGATTCCTCATCGGGACGGCCATGCGACCCCATGCGGGCATCGGACAGAACATGGCCCACCGGAACATCGGGACCGGGGTGGTGTCCCATACCCTCACATTCCACGAGCCCGTGGAAGCGGGGACCTGGCTGCTCATGGCCCACGAGAGCCCGTATGCCGGCCGGGGCATGAGCTATGGCCGAGCGCACGTCTTCACCCAGGACGGCAGGCTGGTGGCGTCGTTCGTCCAGGAGAACATGATCCGAGACGCCGGACCCTCCGACGCATCTGCAGGATCACACTGAGGACGCGCCGACGGTGCCGTTGATGCCGCGTCGGTGAGGCCGCCGGATGGCCTCGCCCCGGTGAGCGGTCAGTGGCAGTGCCCGGGCGGCGGGATGTCCAGGGCGGGATTGCGGTCGAAGAACCCCACCGGAGCGAGGTGGAAGCCGCAGTACTCCACGGGCATCACCGGCCAGTCCTCGGGCCGGGGGAGGTGGGTCACCCCGAACGTGTGCCAGGCCACGATGTCGGTGCCGACCAGGGAGCGATCGGATGCGGTCCACCGCAACAGCCCGTCTCCGCCGGGATGTTGATTGGGGTAGTCGCCCGCCGCCCGCCGCTCGTCGGCGGTGACCGGTGTCACCCACAGATTGTGACGGGCGAAGCCGGCCCGCTGCCCGATGCTCGAGTCGGGCTGCGCCAAGAGGGTGGGGGTGGGTCCGGGCACCAGTTTGTATGCCACCGGCTTCCCGAGCCCGTTGGCCCGAGCCGGGTTCACGAACCTCCAGTGCCGACCGCGGCTCGGATCCACGTCTCGCTGCGCCTGCAATTCGGTGTCCAATCGGGTGGACACGGCGCGGAAGCCGTTGCCCATCGGGTTGTCGTCGGCATGGGGGAGCGCCTCGAACGAGACCTCGTAGGCCTCGTTGACGGGCCCGTCGACCGCGAGGTCGAGACGGGCACAGAACAGGTGCTGGTGGAAGGGTGCCGCCAGACCGGGGGCCACCAGTGAGGCGAACGGGGTCTCCTGGCCCGGGGCCACCGCCTGGGTCGACATGATGCCGGTGAGCTTGACCTCGAGTTGGATGGTGCCATCGAGGTAGAAGTACCAGTAGAAGCCGTACTCGTAGTTCCCGACGGTGGCGATGGACGACACCACCAGGCGTCGGGAGCGTCGGACCTCGGTGCGGCCCATGGCCATGTCGTTGTGCTTCCACAGGATCCCGTAGTCCTCCTCGTGGATGCAGATGGCGTTCTCCACCACGTAGGGCTTGCCGTGCTCGCTGGCGAAGGTGGCGTCGAGATAGGTGATCTCCCCGAGGCAGTCGCACCCGAGGGCCAGTGAGTTGGCCATGCGGCCGAGCCCCCACTCGCCCACGTCGAAAGCGTTCTTCCAACCGTGCAACGGGCCAGGGTCGCCGTAGGGCACGACCATCTCGTTGACCGAGGCGCGATGGAGGATGGGTCGGAGGACGCCGTCGTCGTACCCGATGGTGTGGAGGACCAGTCCTTCGAGGGGGTCCATCGACACCCGCATGGACCAGTGCTGCCAGCTGAGCACATTGCCGTCGAGCGTGAAGCTGGACCCCTGCGGCTGGACGATGTCGAGCGGGAGGAGGTCGGTGCGCAGGGGCTCGTTGTCCTCGGGGTAGTAGCTACCGCGTTGCTCGGGGATGGGCACCACTCCCAGATCGACGACCTCGAGGACCACGCCACGGGCGGCGTCGACAGTGGCCAGGACGCCTTCGATGGGCCGGGCGTACCCGTTGTCGGACGGCGTCTCGCGGTAGAACATCATGCACCGCACGGCCCGGCGTCCCTCCTCGAGTGGGTTTCCGAAGTTGCCGGTGGGCCACGGATCGATCTGGACCTTCTCGAATTCGGTGATGCCGCGCTTGCGCATGGCCGCCTGCCAGTCGGGGTCCTCGCGCAGCGCCAGAATGGCCCGATAGGAATCGTCGAACAGGAGGGCGGGACGAACGCCGTCCCGCGCGGTCCACTCGACCACCTCGGCGGTCGGAAGGGTCACCACCGCTTCCACCACGGACGACTCGGGCCCCGGCAGGATCACCAGTCGGATCCTTCGCTCGAACGGTTGGCCGGGCCGGTGGTCGGCCAGCGCGCCCTTCGACGGCTCGTCGAGCGTCACCACCGAGAACAACGCGAGATCGGTGAGCTTTCCCGTGGCCCTGACGGCGGCCACCGCACGACGGATCTCCTCGGCTTGCAGGGCGTCGAGGGGATGGACTGCGGTCGGGATCACATCAACCATGGTCAACCTCTCCGTCATCGAGTGCCTCGGCAACCGGCGTGGTCGGCTCGTCCATCGTTCCTCCTCCAGTCAGTTTCCCGTCGCCTCCCCAGACGGCCCCGTCGCCGGGGGCAGTAGTCTCAGCGGCGATGACAGAACGTAGCGCGGCTCCGGTGCGGGGGATGACGAGCCACGCCCACCAGGCGCCCGACCGTCCGGCCATCATCGCAGGCGACGTCGAGCGGAGCTACGGGGCGCTCGACGAGCGCGCTCGTCGCCTGGCATCGGTCCTGGTCGGAAGAGGTGCCGGACCCGGCCGTCCGGTCGCCACCGTCCTACCCAATGGGATCGAGATCTTCGAGGTGGCCATGGCGGCCGCCATGATCTCCGCCCCCTTCCTGCCGGTGAACTGGCACCTGCGGTCCCACGAGCTCAGCTACATCCTGGCTGATGCAGACGTTGCCGTTGCCGTGGGGCAGCGGGGCTACGACGACGAGTTGACCGCGGCCCTGGACGGAGGCGGCGTCGCCTCCCTCTTGGTGGGTGGTGACTACGAGCCGGCCATCGAGTCGGCCCCGCCGCTCCCGGACGGTGACAGTGGCGGTGGACCGGAGTTGATGTTCTACACCTCGGGCACCACGGCGCGTCCGAAGGGGGTGGTCCACGGCGCCCTGGCCACCGATGAGGGCCGGGCTCGGGGCATGGAGGGCCAGGTGGCCCTGTGGGGCTGGACGTCGAGCGACATCTATGTGATGAGCGGTCCGGCGTACCACGCGTCGCATCTGGGCTGGGCCCTGTGCTCGCTCTACATCGGGGCCACGACGGTGATCACCGAACAGTTCGAAGCACGGTCGTGGCTGTCCGAGGCGAGCCGGCGCGGGGGCACCCGCACGTTCATGGTTCCGGCTCATTTCATCCGCATCCTCGAGATCCCCGAGCAGGAGCGCGCCGCCCTGGACGTATCCAGCCTGTCGCTCATCGTGCACGCCGCGGCTCCCTGCCCGGTAGCGGTCAAGTTCAAGATGATGGAGGCGTTCCCCGACGCCGAGATCCACGAGCTCTACGGGGCCAGCGAGGGCGGTGCGACGAAGATCTCCCCCGACGAGTGGCGGGCCCGGCCCGGCAGCGTGGGCCGTCCCTGGCCGGGGGTGGAGATCCGCATTCTCGACGACGACGGGAACCACGTGCCCGCCGGTACGCCGGGTCAGGTCTATATCCGCCCCGCCGGGACCCAGCGCTTCAGCTATCGCAACGATGAGGAGGCCACCACGCAGGCGTGGCATGACGACGCCTTCACCGTCGGTGACATCGGGTTCCTCGACGAGGACGGCTACCTCACCATCACCGACCGCGTCTCGGACATGGTCCTGTGGGGCGGTGTGAACATCGCTCCCCGCGAGATCGAAGAGGTCCTGTTCGAGCACCCTGCCGTCGTGGACTGCGCGGTGTTCGGGATCCCCGACCGGCGCGACGGCGAGCGGCTCAAGGCCATGGTGCAGGTCCGGGCGGAGGTCAGCGAGTCCGAGCTCGCCGACCATGTGGCCGCCCGGTTGGCGAAGTTCAAGGTTCCGAGGGAGTGGGAATTGGTGGATGAGCTTCCGCGTGACCACAATGGCAAGGTGCGCAAGCGGCTGTTGAGGGAGGCCCACTCGGCCGCAGGTGGCGACTGATCGATGATCCGGATCGAGATCGATGGCGAACGGTGCGTGGGCTCGGGAAACTGCTTGTACTGGGCCCCGAAGACCTTCGACCTGGGTGACGACGGGGTGGCGGTGGTGCTCGACCCGATCGGCGACGACGAGGACCGGGTCCGGGTGGCGGCCGAGGGCTGCCCGACCAGGGCCATCACGGTGACCACCGTGGAAGGGTCGCCGGACGAGAAGACAGAAGGAGGTTCTCATGCCCATCGCTCTATCCGATGAACACGAGGCCCAGCGGCAGTCCGTTCGACGGTGGCTGGTCGCCAACTGCTCGCCCGATGTGCCGCGTGCTCTGTTGGACGTCGAGGTGGAGGAGCTCCAGCCGGTGTGGAAGGAGTTGGCCGCCCAAGGTTGGTTGGGGATCCACCTTCCCGAGGTCTCCGGCGGCCAGGGGTTCGGGCTCTTCGAGCTGGCGGTGATCCTCGAGGAGACCGGGAGGTCCCTCGTACCGGGGCCGGTCCTTCCGACAGTGGCGGTGTCGGCACTGGTCGATGAGGCCCTCGTCGAGTCGGAGGCGCGTCTGGTCCTACCCGGCCTCGGCGACGGCAGCGCCACCGCGGCCCTCTCCCTCGGTGAGTCGAGCCTCGACATCGTGGACCGGGGCGCGACGGGGGACATCGTGGTGACGGGCACACTCCGCCCGCTGCTCGGGGCGACGACCGCATCGATGGTGCTGGCCCCGGCCCGCGACGGGGACGGCGGGACGGTCTGGTGTCTGATCGATGTCGACGGGCCGGAGGGTCGGGTGCGCCCGTCCCCGCTCGCCAGCATCGACGCCACCCGCCGTGTCGGCGCCATCGAGGCCGACGGTGTCTCGGTGCCCGTGGCTCGACAGCTCAGCCCGCTCACCACACGGCGGGTCCGCCAGGTGGCGGTGACCTTGATGGCGGCGGAGCATGCCGGGGGCGCCCGCTGGTGCCTCGAGACCGCCACCGAGTACGCCAAGGTCCGCGTTCAGTTCGGCCGGCCCATCGGGCAGTTCCAAGCGGTCAAGCACCGGCTCGCCGACATGGCGGTGCGGGTGGAGCAGATCACCGCGGTGGCCTGGGACGCCGCGCTGGCCGTCGGAGCTGGAGACACCGATGAGACCGAACTGGCCGCGGCGACGGCGGGCGCCGTCGCCGTCGACGGGTATGCCCAGAGCGCCAAGGACTGCCTCCAGCTGCTGGGAGGGATCGGCTTCACCTGGGAGCACGATCTCCACCTGCATCTGAAGCGGTCATTGGCCGACCGACAGCTGCTCGGGAGCACCGGTGCCTTCTGCCAGACGATCGCCACGGTGGCGGCCGGCGGAGCACGTCGGGAGCTCGCCGCCGATCTTCCCGACGAGGCTGCGCTGGTGCGGGCCGAGCTGGCCCCGGTGGTGGCCGAACTGGCCGCAACCGAGGAGGGCCAACGGCGCAAGGGCCTGGTCGACGCGGGGTTGGTCGCACCGCACTGGCCCCGGCCGTGGGGGCGTGATGCCGGAGCCGTCGAACAGGTGGTCATCGACGAGCAGTTGGCCGAGGTGGGTATCGTCCGACCCCACATCAGCATCGGTGCATGGGCCCTACCCCCGATCATCGCCCGCGGCACCGAGGAGCAGTGCGAGCGGTGGGTCCGCCCCACCATGCTCGGCGAGCTGTCGTGGTGCCAACTGTTTTCGGAGCCCGGGGCGGGGTCCGATCTGGCCAGTCTCACCACGCGCGCCGACCGGGTCGAGGGTGGATGGCTCCTCAACGGTCAGAAGGTGTGGACCTCCATGGCCCAGCAGGCCGACTGGGGCATCTGCCTGGCCCGAACCGATCCACTGGCGCCCAAGCACGACGGCATCACTTACTTCATCGTCGACATGCACACGAGCGGTCTGGACATCAGGCCCTTGCGTGAGCTCACCGGGGCGTCGATGTTCAATGAGGTGTTCCTCGACGATGTCCTCGTGCCCGATGACTGCGTGATCGGCGAAGTGAACGACGGATGGGCGTCGGCCCGGATGACCCTGGCCAACGAGCGGGTCTCGATGTCCTCGGGGTCGACCTACGGCACCGGGGTGGAGTCGCTGTTGCGGCAGGCGGTCAGGATGGGCGATGCCATGACCCCCGACTTCGAGCTACGGCTCGGTTGGTTGGTGGCCGAGGCGCAGTCGATCGGGTTGATGACCCACCGCTCCACCCTCCTCTCCCTGGCCGGCGCCGATCCGGGCCCAGGGTCCAGCCTGCGGAAGCTCCTCGGAGCCGAGCACGAGCAGCGGGTCCAGGAGATGGGCCTGGCCATGCTGGGCCCCGAAGGCGCCACCACCGAAGGCCGGGCGGCCCGATGGGTGCAGGGGCTGTTGTTCACCCGTTGTCTGACCATCGCCGGCGGGACGAGCGAGATCCAGCGCAACATGATCGCCGAGCGGATCCTCGGCTTGCCCCGTGACCCGGAGCCGGGAGCGTAAACGGGGGGCCTGGGTGCCCCGACCGGTGAGGCGCCGAATCTGATCAGACGATGCCGTCGTGTCGGAGCCGGGCCAACTCGTCGCTCGTCAACCCCACCAGGTCGCACCAGACCTCACGATTGTCGGCCCCCAATCGGGGCGCCCCGGACGGAACGGGAGTGGGCCGACCCACGAATCGGGGGAACGGTGCCTGTTGACGGATGGTGCCCGCCACCGGATCCTCCACCGCAATGAGGTCGCCCCGGGCGGCCATGTGGGGGTCGGCGAAGATGTCGGCCGAGCTGTACGCCAGTCCCACCGGAACATCGTGGGCGACGCAGACCGCCTCGATGGCGGCGGCGGTCCGGGTCGAAGTCCAGCCGGCCACGATGCCATTGATCTCGTCTCCGTGCTCGGCCCGCCGGGCCAGAGTGGAGTAGCGGGGATCGGAGGCGAGGTCGGGTCGGTCCATGGCCCGGCACAGGCGTGCGAAGTTGGCGTCGGAACCGCCCACGATGCAGATGTAGGCGCCGTCCGCGGTGGGGAAGTTGTCCAAGGGGGCGGAGTTGGGCAGCCGGTTTCCCTCCCGTCCCCGGACGGTGCCCAGACGGTCGTAGCCGGCCAGTGTCCACTCGAGAACCCGGAGCACCGCGCCGTACAGGGGGGCGTCGATGACGGCGCCCCGCCCGGAGCCGGTGCCCGGTGACCCGGCATCCCGCTGGTAGAGGCCGGCCACCGCGGCCATGGCCGCGAAGACACCGGTCAGGTAGTCGGAGATGGTCACGCCGGGTCGCACCGGCGGGCGGTCCCGCTCACCGGTGAGGTGCAGGAGCCCGCCGTAGGCGATACCCAGCCGGTCGAGCCCCGGCCGGCGAGCGTACGGGCCGTCCTGTCCGAACACACTGATGCGCACGTAGACCAATGCCGGATCCAGGTCGCCGGGGGCCAGACCCCACGCCTCCATGGTCCCCGGGCGGAAGTTCTCGCACACCACATCGGCATGCGAGGCCAGCTGCCGGAACAACCCCTGGCCCTCGGCGGTCCGGAGGTCGCAGGTGGCACCGCGACGGCCCCGACCCTCGACGGCCCAGAACAGTGAGTAGTCCTCGCCGTCGCCGGTGTCGAGGAACGGCCCGATGGTGCGCATGAAGTCTCCGGAGCCGGGCAGCTCGACCTTGACCACGTCGGCCCCGAGCTCGCCGAGGAGCCCGGCGCAGAACGGGGCGGAGATGCGGGTCCCGACGTCGAGGACGCGTATCCCGTTGAGCGGCCCGTCCGGAGGTTCGGCCCGGTCAGGGCTCAACGATCGGCCGATCCCCTCGGTCCCGATCGGAGAAGACCTCCTTGAGCGAGGATCGCGTCTTGCGTTCCTCGAGGGCGCGGGCGGCAGTGGCCGTGTTGTGCATCCAGTGGTGCGCCATGAAGTGGTACTTCCACGAGTCGGACTTTCCCATGAGGTCGCCGGTGTGGTTCAGGGAATCCTTCACCAGTTGCGCGGTGGCCGGCGGCACGAGGGAGATGCGCTCGGCCAACTGCTGGGCCTGGGCCACCAGCTCGTCGCGGGGTACGACCCGGTTGACCAGACCGAGCCTCCACGCCTCGTGGGCGTCGATCATGTCGCCGGTCAACAGGAACTCCTTGGCCTTGCGGATGCCGATCTCCCAGGGCTCGACGAGGAGCTCGACCGCGGCTCCGGTCATCCGCAGGACTGGATTCGAGAACGAGGCGTCGTCGGCCGCCACGATGAGGTCGCACATGCACGCCAGCATCAGGCCGGCGGCCACGCAACTTCCCTGGACCGCGGCGATGGTGGGCTTGCGGAAGTCGTGGATCCGTTTGCACCGGTCGTAGTACATGACCCTCTCGTGGTACATCTTGCCCTCGGGGGTCTCCCTCATCCGCCGCCAGTGGTCGCCCTCACCGTCACCGACGAGCTCCTTCAGGTCGTGCCCCGACGAGAAGTGCTTCCCCGCCCCGGCCAGGATCACCACCCGCACCGAGTCGTCGGCGTCCGCCTCGTCGAAGGCCGCGTCCATCTCGTCGATCAGTTGGGTGCTCTGCGCATTGGCCACGTCAGGACGGTTCATGGTGACGGTGGCCACCGATCCCTCCACACGGTACAGAATCGTCTCGTAACCCATGGGCTCCTTCCTTCCTGCTCGTCGGGTGCGCTGATGCTTCAGTCGCGGGGGAGGCCCAGCACCCGCTCGCCGACCAAGGTGCGCTGCACCTCGTTGGTACCGGCGAAGATCGACGAGGCCTGATAGTAGAGCCACGATCGCTGCCACATGCCGTCCCCCGGGTTGTCGGCTGCCCCCTGCCACAGGGAGGCGGCCGGACCGAGCACGACCATGGCGGTGTCGTGGAGTCGCTGGGACATCTGACTCCAGTACAGCTTGAGCGCGCTGCCCTCGGGCCCGGGGTGCTCGCCCCGCTCCAAGCGGGTCAGGGTGCGCCAATTGTGGAGCTGGAACAACTTGACCTCGATGTAGGCCTCGGCGACGCGTTGTCGAACGTCCCATCCCTCGAGGCCGCCGGGCCGGCTGGCGGCCAGCTCGAGCAGCTCGGCCAGCAGCTGGCAGTGGATGCCCAGCTGGCGGGGATTGACCCCTCGTTCGTGGGAGAGGGTGGCGTTGGCGACGTTCCACCCCTCCCCCTCGGGGCCGACCAACTGGGCGTCCGGAACGAAGACGTCATCGAGGATGACCTCGTTGAACTCGGCATCGCCGGTGATCTGGACCAGGGGTCGGACCTCGACCCCCTCGGCGTGCATGTCGACCGCCAGGCACGAGATTCCCTGCTGGCGCTTGGGCGCGTCGGGGTCACTGCGGGCCAGGCACAGCCCCCAGTCGGCGAACTGGGCGTACGAGGTCCATACCTTGTGGCCGGTCACCCGGAACCCGCCCGCCACCGGTCGGGCCCGCGTGATGAGGGAGGCCAGATCACTTCCGGCCTCGGGCTCGCTGAAGAGCTGGCACCACAGCTCGTCGGCCCCGAGGATGGGAGGCAGCCAGCGCCGACACTGTTCGGGCGACCCGTGGGTGAACAGAGTGGGCCCGACCAGGTTGATCCCGATCCGCCCGACCAGTTCGGGGGCCCGGGCCCGGGCCATCTCCTCGGTGACGAGAAAGTGCTCGGTGGCGCCGAGTCCCCGTCCGCCGAGCTCGACCGGCCAGGTGATCCCGACCCACCGAACGGCTGCCAGCTTGGCCTGCCACTGGCGACCGAATGCCACCACCTCATCGAGGTCGGGGGAGCGCGCCGGGGGTTCGGTCCCGTACTCCCAGGGGAGATTGGCCACCAACCAGGCGCGCAACTCATTCCGCAATTGGTCCTGTTCCGGTGAGATCGTGAGATCCATCCCCGTCAGCTTGGCACAGACCTGCATGGAGCCCGGGTGGCGCAGGGGCACCGGAACTGCAATCCGGATGAGGTGACCGTATGCTTCGCCGCTGTGGAATTCGAACTGTCCTCCGATCAGCGCGACCTCGGTGATGCCGCGGCGGCGTTGCTCACCCGCCTGGCCTCTCGGGAGCACATCCGGGCCTTCGTCGGTCCGGGCGCGCCCGGCGTACCGGGTGCCGCCGGATCGGACCTCGACGGATTCGACCGGCCGCTGTGGGAGGCCATGGCGGACCAGGGTTGGTTGGCCGTCGAGCGAGCCGAGCCCGACGGCCTTGGGTTGGGCATGGTCGAGGTGGCCGTGCTGTGCGAGCAGGTGGGCCGTCGGATCGCTCCGGCGCCGTTTGCCGGCACCATCCTGTGCATGGGAGCGCTCGTCGCAGCGGTCGAGGATGCTTCGCTCTCAGCTGACACGCGGCAGACGGCGGCGGCATGGGTCGAGCGGCTGTCGACCGGCGAGGCAATCGGTTGCCTTGCGTGGTCGGCCGAGCCGGGCACGGTCACGGTGGAAGGGGAGCTCGAGCGGTGTCGGCTCGACGGGCGCCCCGAGCCGACAACGTACGCGTCCGCCGCGGATCTGGCCGTGGTGGTGACCGAGGATGCCGTGTACCTGGTGTCGCTCGAGGACGGGGGTGCACCCCGACCCGAACCGGCCATGGACCGCACCCGACCCCTGGCCTGGTTGCGGCTGGAGTCCACGCCGGCCCACCGGATCGGTGGTCCCGAAGCGGCCACGCGATTGGTGGACCGGGCCGCCACCGTCGTTGCCGCAGAGCTGTTGGGGGCGTCGGGCCTGGTGCTGGAGTTGAGCGTCGAGTACGCCAAGGTGCGCCGGCAGTTCGGGCATGCGATCGGCAGCTTCCAGGCCATCAAGCACCGGTTGGCCGATGCCCTGGTGGATGTGGAGGCCATGCGGTCGTCCACCTACTACGCCGCGTGGTGCCTGGCCTCCGGCGACCCCGAAGCATCACTGGGCGCGTCGATGGCCAAGGCGTGGTGCTCGGACGCATCCCGGCGGGTGATGGCCACCGGCATGCAGGTGCACGGTGGCATCGGGTTCACGTGGGATCACGACATTCACCTGTACATGAAGCGGGCCCAGCTCGACGCGACCTCCTTGGGCACCGCGTCGTGGCACCGCGAGCGCATCGCCGCGATGCTGCAGCGACGGCTCGCGGATGGAGGAAGTCCGTTCTGATCGAAGGCGCACTCAACCGGCTGGTTCGACCTCGGTGTCCTGTTGGATCTCGATGGTGTTGCCGGCCGGGTCGGTGAACCAGATCTGCACCGTCGTCCCCTGGGCGCCTTCGACATAGGGAATGCCGGCTTGTTCGAGCTCGGCGATGGCCCCCTCGAGATCGGCGACGGCAAAGCACACGTGGGGACCGGCGGGTCGGATCGGACCGGGGCCGGCGGGGGCGCCGACCAGGTGGAGCTGGGCGTTGCCGGTACTGAACCAGTGCCCGTCGATCCCCGGGATATGAGGACGTTCCTCGTCGGGCATGACCAGATGGGCGCGGTAGAACGCCGTGCTCTCGTCGAGCTTGCCCTCGACGTTGACGCTGTGGTGCAGGGTGCGGGTGACCTTCATCGCTGGTTGCCTCTCCTTCGTGACCTGCCGCTCGTGCCGAGGCGATTGTCGGTGGTGGTCATCGGGGCCACCCGTCGGGGACGACGACTTCGGTGATGGTCCGCGGATCAACCGCCAGGTGGGTGTTGCCCGCCTCGTAGACCGCAAAGCACAGCTGCAGGGCCTTGATGGCCTCGGCGGCACTCATCTCGGCCGTGACGCCATCGACCAGGGCATCGACGAAGTGGGTCGAGGCTCTCCGGAACCCGGTGCCCCAGTCGGCATCCACCGTCGAGAACGTGGTCGTGGACTGCTTGCCCCGCGCCCCGTCGTAGAGGACCACTGCGGGAAGTTCCAGCATCCGACCGGTGCAGCGGGTCACCCAGATGAACCCCTCGTCACCCTGGATCTCGAAGAACTCGTCGGCTCCGTAAAAGTCGCTCCGGAGCCACATGTCGGGCGCGTAGCAGACGTCCATCGACCCGAGGACGCCCGGCTTCTCGTACTCGAAGATGGCCGAACAAGGCTCGAAGAAATGGTCCCTCCGGTTCACCATGGCCTGGACCGACACGATGTCCTGGTCGAACATCCAAAGGCCCACCGCGTACTTGTGGATCATGTCGTCGAACAGGTGCCCACCGGGGCTGGTCGAGGTCATCCGCCAGGTGTACCCGTCCATCTCGAGCCCGGCCTGAAACGCCGACTCGGTCTGGCCCACCACCGTCCGCATGCGTAGATGGGTCGGCGCGCCGATGGCCCCGTCTTCGAGCAGGCGCTTGGCCATCTCGAGCGGGGGATAGTGGCGGAAGCATTCGCTGATCCGGAGGATGGTGCCCGCCTCCTCAGCGGCCGCAGCCATGGCTCGGGCGTCGGCGATGGAGTTGGCCAGGGGCTTCTGGCACGACACGTGCTTGCCGGCGCGCACGGCCGCCATCACATGGTCGTGGTGGAGATGGGTCGGCGTCAGGATCTCGACGGCGTCGATATCGGGGTCGGCCAGCATGGCATCGAGGTCGGTATAGGAGGTGGGCGCTCCCCAGGCCGCCGCAGCTTCTGCGGCCCGATCCTCGTACGGATCGCACACCGCCGCCACCTGACACCGCTCATCGTCGATGTAGCCGGCGACGTTGAGGGACGCGATGTTCCCTGCCCCCACGATGCCGATACGGGGACCGCCGATCGTCGCTGACATGGCCGTCAGGATATCGGCCAGGTGTGAGCGCGCAAGATGAGGGAACCCGGTCGGTCGGGCGGAGTCGGTGCTGTCCGCGGTGTTCGCCCGGGGGTCGGGCTCACGGCGCCACTGGGGCGCTCGACGAGGTCTCCTCGGACGGCTCGGTGTGCCGGCGGAGAAGTTCGGCCTTCACCACCTTGCCCGTGGCGTTGCGGGGGAGGGCATCGATGAACTCCCATTGACGCGGCACCTTGTACTTGGCCAGCAGCTCCAGCGTGTGCTGGCGGAGCTCGTCGGCCGTGGCCCCTTCGCCGGGTCGGAGGGTCACGTACGCCACCACGTCCTCGCCCAGCACCGGGTGGGGGACACCGATCACGGCAACCTCCCGGACAGCCGGATGCAGTTCGATGGCGTGCTCGACGTCGGTGGGATGGATGTTGTTGCCCCCCCTGATGATGACGTCCTTGCTGCGACCCACGATGTAGAGGTAGCCGTCGGCGTCGATCCGACCCAGGTCGCCGGTGACGAGCCATCCATCGACCCAGGTACGAGACGTGGCTTCCGGGTCGCTGTAGTACTCGCGGGGCCGCCCGGGGATCCGCAACCGCACATGGCCGACCTCACCGACGGGAACGGGCGCGCCATCGTCATCGCAGCAGACGATCTCTGCCGGTGGGGCGGGCTTGCCCACCGACCCTGGCCTCTTGACCGCTTCACCAGGGGGCATGAGGCAGTACACCGATCCGGCTTCGGTCATGCCGTAGTTGTTGGAGACGAGTGCCGTGGGCATCCGCTCCTGCAGCCGCTCCAACACGAACGGGGCCAGTGGGGCGCTGCCCACACTGCACAGATGCACCGAGGTCAGGTCGGCGGTGTCGAACAGGGGATGCTCGAGCAGCAGATGGGCCATCGCCGGAACGAGGAACACCGACACCGGCCGTTCGGCCTCCACCGCCTCGAACCAGGCGTCGGCGTCGAAGCGCGGCATGTAGATGGCCCGCAGGCCGAGCTTCATCGGGGTGTAGACGAAGGACAGTCCGGCAAAGGTGTAGGGCGGGCTGGCGTGCATCCACCCACCGCCGCTCCACGACGGCTCACCGAAGGGTGTGAGCGAGTAGTTGTCGTGCCGGACCGCCACCGCCTTCGGGCTCCCGGTGGTGCCCGAGGTGTACATGATGTCGGCCAGGTCGTCCGGCGCCCGCGGGACCTGAACGTAGTCCGGGTCCTCGAGGAGGACCTCGGCCCATGCCGTGGCCCCGGAGCCGGAGTTTCCGTCGGGTGGTGGCGTGACGGTGGCGTCGGTTCCGGCGCTCGGCACTCTCACCACGAGAGGAGGCCGCCTGTGGCGGTACCGATCGACGAGCGAATCCTCGACGATGGTCCCGGCTGCCTCCGAGTGAGCCAGCATCCGCTCCACCTCCGGCCGGGTGAGTTGGGGGTTCAACGGGACGGCCACCGCGCCGGCCCGGTGGATTGCGCTGTAGCTGACGATCCACCGCAGGGCATTGGAAGGATCGAGATGGATGGCCACCCGGTCGCCCGGTGCGATTCCGCGGGCGATCAGTCCCCGGGCCAGTCGGCTGGCGTCGGTGTCCCACTGGTCGAAGGTGACCGAGGAGCCACCCACCACGGTATAGGCCGTCCGGTCACCGAACGCCAGTGCCATGGCATGCACCTGTTCCGGAGGCAGCTGCAGCGCCTTTGCCATCAGATCCACCGACCCGACGACGTCAGAGGGCGCCACATTCCGACGCCGGTCGGTGCACAGATGTTGAGCTTGGCCATGCTCCCCCAGCTCCTTCGCTACTTCTTGGTGCCGAGCAGCGGGTGAGCGGGCATCCCCACCGGCTGGAGATGCTGCCCGAGGACCTCGTGGAAGTGGTCGGCCACCTGTGAGGGCGTCCATCCTCCGTCCTGCCACATGGTGGCGACCTGACGGGGCGTCTGAAACAGGGTGTACCCGAATCCGGTGCGCCCGAAGATCTGACCGTTGACGTCGGATGCCGCCTCCGAGGCCAGGTACGCCACCAGCGGGGCATTGAGCGCCGGCTCCTGGTCGGGAGGAGTGTCCGTCTCCTCGCCCAGCCCCTTCGTCATCCGCGTGGCGCCGGCAGGAGCCATGCCGTTGACGGTGATCCCGTACCGGCCGAGCTCCACCGCCCACACGAAGGTCATGCCCATGATGGCGGCCTTGGCGGCCCCGTAGTTGGTCTGACCGAAATTCCCCCGGAGGCCCGCCGATGAGGTGATGTTGACGATGCGCCCGTACCCGGCCTCTTTCATGTGCGGGGCGGCGTGCCGGGCGGTGTTGAAGGTTCCCTTCTGGTGCACGGCCACCACTGCGTCGTAGTCGGCCTCGTCCATCTTCACCAATGTCCGATCGCGGACGATCCCGGCGTTGTTGACCAGGATGTCGATCTGCCCGAAGGTGTCGACCGCGGTCCCGATGATGCGACCGGCGCCGGCGAAGTCGTCGACCCGATCGCGGTTGGCCACCGCGCTCCCGCCCCGTCCGATGATCTCGCCCACCACCTCTTCGGCCGGGTCCTCATCCGTTCCGGCCCCACCGAGTGAGACCCCGATGTCGTTGACCACCACCCGTGCGCCCTCATCGGCCAGACAGAGTGCGATCGCTCGGCCGATGCCACGTCCCGCGCCGGTCACCACTGCCACTCGTTCGTCGAGTAATCCCATGGGCCCACCATAGGCGAGCACCGAATGCGGGCAATGACGTGAGACCGCGCTCCGTCGAGGGCAGTAGCATCTCCCCGTTCCGCCGGGGTCGTGTGCCCCGGACGATCGCTGGAGGACTCGTTCGACCAATGCTCCACCTCATGGACAACGCCCCGGCTTCGGTCATGGTCTCCATCAACCCGAGCCGACGCTGATGGCACCAGTGGGGGAAGACGGACGGGTCCGGGCCCGATTGGCCGAGCTCGGCCTCACCCTGCACGGACCCCACCCACCCCACCACCCCCTCGACGCCGTGGTCGTGCACGGCGGGGTGGCCCGGACGTCGGGCCAGCTGCCACGGATCGATGGACAGTTGACGTGTCTCGGGACCCTGGGCACGACGGTCACGGTCGAAGAGGGAACATCGGCCGCGGCCGTCTGCGCGCTCAACGCCCTGGCCGTTCTGGAGGCGGAGCTCGGCACCCTCGACCGGGTGGATCGGGTGCTGTCGCTGACGGCGTACGTGGCGTCGGCTCCTGACTTCCACCGGCAGCCCGAGGTCGTGGACGGGGCCAGTGCCGTGCTCTACGACGTCTTCGGAGAGGCCGGGCGCCACACCCGTTCGGCCATCGGCGTGGCGGCCCTGCCAAGGGGAGGCGCGGTGGAGATCGAGTTGACCGTGGCGATCAGTGCATAGGAGATGGATATGAGCACGGGAACAACCGCCGCGGTGCTGGCCGAGCTCGGGGCGGCCACGCTCGGCGAGTCGGGAGCGGCAGGCATGCCGTCGAGGATCCGCGCCGCCTGGACCGGGGCTGCGCTGGCCGCACCGGCCTATCCGGTCCGGTGCACGCCGGGGGACAACCTGGCGGTGCACGTGGCGGTGACCCGCGCGCCGGCCGGGTCGGTGCTGGTGGTCGACGTGGGCAATGTCCCGGACCGCGGCTACTGGGGTGAGGTCCTGACCACGGCGGCCCAGGCCCGGGGTCTGGCCGGCCTGGTCATCGACGGCGGGGTCCGCGACGTAGCCGCGCTCGAGCGCCTGGGCTTCCCGGTGTTCTCGAGCACGGTGTCCCTGCCCGGTGCCACCAAGGTGTTCCGCGGCGCGGTGGGCACGACCACCCGGGTGGCCGGGGTGCAGGTCAGTGCGGGCGACTGGGTGGTGGGTGATGTGGACGGCGTGGTCGTGGTCTCCGGTGCGCGGCTGGACGACACTGTCGCTGCCGGCCAGAAGCGCACCGAGGCCGAGGCCGGGTATTTCGCCGCCCTGCGCCAGGGTTCCACGACGGTGGAGCTCCTCGACCTCGACGCCTCCCTGGTGGTCGACGGCTCAGTGGTCGACGGCTCGGCGTAAACCCGGTGGTCGCCCGGCCCGCCGGGAAGCCGGTCCGCCCGACGTGGGTTCAGTGGTTGGTGTAGTCGATGGGGCCCGAGCCCTTGACCCCGATGGCGAAGCAGAAGCAGTGGATGGGGGCATGGTCGGTTGCCGGCCGGAGGCTGTGCACGGCGTCGGGTGGGATGTGGACCAGGTCACCCTGGGCGATCGTCCGGTCCTCGCCGGCGATGGTCATGATGCCACGACCGCGCAACACGTAATAGAACTCGTGCGTCGGGTGGGAGTGCGGGTGGACGTACCCGCCTCCCGCCACCTCGAACTCGTTGACCAGCTCGAGGAACCCACCGTCGGTGGCGTCCTTCATCTCCCTCGAGTTCACCATCCACCACACCGGAGTCGTGCCGTTGTGCTCGACAACGGGTGCCACGTCCTCGATATTGCGCACATCCATCGCCATGGTGTCTCCTCTGTTGGCTGTCTCGTCGGTCGGAGCCGATGTTAGGTTGAACCCTCAGAGTAGATCGCTATGGAGCGTGCGAGATGGGTGAGGAA
>Ga0307373_10004191_pt1 | contig 24487 bp, 25 predicted proteins | sample OX2MG_FD_202534 | JGI IMG/M metagenome (GOLD analysis project Ga0307373, IMG submission 202534) | Soil microbial communities from Risofladan, Vaasa, Finland - OX-2 | ecosystem: Environmental > Terrestrial > Soil > Coastal area > Acid sulfate soil | place: Finland: Risofladan, Vaasa | collected...
TCCTGCCGCCGATGTCGCTTGACGAGGCCCTGGAAACCACCCGCATCCACAGCGTGGCCGGCCTGCTCGATGATTCCCGGGGGCTGGTCGGCGTGCGGCCCTTCCGTTCGCCGCACCATACGATCAGTGACGCCGGGCTGATCGGCGGCGGCACGGTTCCGCGTCCGGGCGAGGTCTCGGTGAGCCACAACGGCGTTCTCTTCCTCGACGAACTGCCCGAATTCCAGCGAAACGTTCTGGAGGTCCTGCGCCAGCCGCTCGAGGAGGGTTCGGTGACGATCTCCCGGGCCGCCCTTTCGCTCACCTTCCCGGCGCGCTTCATGCTCGCCGGCGCGATGAATCCCTGCCCCTGCGGCTTCTTCGGCGATCCCACGCGCGAATGCCGCTGCACGCCCGCCCAGATCCAGCGATACGTCTCGAAAATTTCTGGCCCGCTGCTCGACCGGATCGATATCCATATCGAGGTGCCGGCCGTCCGCTATCGCGAGCTGCGGGGCCAGGCCCCGACCGAGGGGTCGGCCGAGGTGCGCGAGCGTGTGATGCGCGCGCGCCAGGCGCAGCTCGATCGCTTCGCCGGGGAAAAGAACGTTTACTCGAACGCCCAGATGTCCCCGAAGCTGATCCGCAAGCATTGCCAGATTTCCACCGAAGGCGAAAAATTGCTGGAAACCGCCATGACCAAGCTCGGCCTTTCGGCCCGCGCCCACGACCGCATTTTGAAAGTTGCCCGGACCATCGCCGATCTGGATGGCTCGGCGTCGATCGAACCCAAGCACCTGATGGAAGCGGTGCAGTATCGCTCGCTCGACCGCAGCTATTGGTCGTAAGTCCGATCGGATTGCAAAGCGGCAAAATTTTGGACGAGTAGTTTGCTTGGGGTTTGCTCCTGAGAACTTATCCGCACATTTGGACCGGATTCAGGAGGAGGATGCCTGTTTCGCGCCGGCCGGATTTTCCTCCGGCTGGCTTGCGGAATGATTGTCGCCGCTGCTGAGCGCGGAAAGGATATCTCCCTTCGTCACGATTCCTTCCAGCTCTCCGTTGGCTGAAGTCACCAGCAGCATGTGCGGTTCCTTTGACCCTACGAGCAGGCGTAGCGCTTCGCCCAATTCGCAGTCCGGCCGCACAGGGGTCAGCCGTCGATCCGCCAGTTCGCCGACCTTGACCGTTTCCCAATTTTCCGCTGGCGCTTTCCGCAGCGAGCCCGTAGCGATCACCCCTATGAGTTCGCCCGCTTCGTAAACGGGATAGGCGGCATGCGGATGGTGGGGGCCGATTCCGGCGAATTCCTTCAAACTCGATCCGGCGTCCACCGGGATCACCTGCCGCTGCATGACCTCGCTGACGGGAATTCGCCAGCGCTTATCGGTCTTCACGGCTTCGTGCCATCGCTGATTCCCGGAGGCCGATGCTTCTCCCGAAACCGCGTATGCCACCGCCGCCCCAATCAAGGCGGGAATGATGTAGGAATGCCCGCCAGCCGCCTCGGCGACGAACACGACGGCGGTTAGTGGCGTTTTGTATCCAGCGGCGAGAAACGCTGCCATGCCCACCGCGGCGTAGAGATCGACCGCGGGGCTCTGTCCGATCACGTGCGCAAATGCGGCGCCGAAGCTTCCTCCGGTCAGGAAAAGAGGCACGAACATCGCGCTCACCCCGCCCACTCCCAGCGAAAAGAGCGTTGCGGCCAGTTTCAGAATGCCGAAAAGCGTCAGCTCCATCGCGCCATGTCCGGCCACGAGGATCTCAGGCACCGCTTCGTAGTTGGGTCCAATCGGCACCAGATTGCCCTTGTACATCGCGAGAAATGCCCAGCCGCACAGGCCGGTGAGGATTCCCCCGACCGCCATCTTCACCCAGTGCGGAATGCGAAGCCGCATCGAGAAGTCTCTCGCGCGGCGGTAGGTGATATCGAAAACCATCGCAATCAGCCCGCAAATCACTCCCAGCAGCGCCGCCCATAGCAAATCCCTTCCCGAAAAAGTAGCGCTTCCAGAGAAATTAAAATACGGCTGAGTGCCCAGAAAGGAAGCCAGCGTGGCGTAGGAGACGACCGAGGCGATCAGCGAGGGAAGCAAGGCTTCGTGCGCCAAATCGTTCTTATAGGGCATTTCGAGAGCGAAGAAGATGCCTGTCAACGGAGCGCGAAACACCGCCGCCATGCCTGCCGCCGCGCCGCTGATCAGCATGATTCGGCGATCGCTCGGTTCCATGCGAAGGCGCTTCATTCGCGTCCAGAGCCAGGAGCCGAGCGCGCCGCCGGCATAGACGCTCGGGCCTTCCAAAGCCGCGCTCCCACCGAATCCCACAGTCGCGATGGCCGCGGCCAGCTTTGGCGCGAACGGCCACATGCGAATATCGCCCTGATACTCGTGATAGGAACGGATGATTTCCTCGGTGGAATGTTCGTTTGGATCGGGAGTCAGATATTGCATCAGCAGGCCCGCGATAATGAATCCCACAGCCAGTCCCGGAATCATCGCCAACGGATGACGAATATAGAAGCCCAGGAATTTCGGCCAGATCCATTTCAGAATGATTTCGGCGATCAGCGTAATGACGAGTCCCGTCGATACCCCGATGATCGGGGCCACGATCAGCCACTTGTGCAGATCGCGCGAATAGGTTGCCGATAGATCCTGATGGATGAGCGAAGTGTATTTCCGCAGCCGTGGATGGTCGAATATCTTCACCGGACGCCCTATCGGGAAAGCCGATTGATGGGCCGCCTGCCCCGGGCTTGCGTCTCGAGGCCGTTTTCCGTCCGCCGAGACGGGGAAAATAAGCCGCTCAGTAGCCGAAATCTGGCGAGTTCACGGCGGTGCAACGCCGACAACTTATTGAGAATGTTCCGGCCCCGGGCCGTCAACTGCACGCGTACCAAACGACGATCGCTGGCAACCAATTCCTTGCTTACCAAACCGGCCTGCTGCGCGCGGTCCACGAGGCCGACGACGGCGTTATGACGCTCCTGGAGAAATTCGGAGAGTTCGGAAATGGTCGCCCAGCCGCGGCCGGTGTGGCCCGCGACGCCCAGCAGGAGTTGGTGTTGCTGCGGCGTCAGCCCGGCCTGGCGCGCCGCCTTCTCGCTGAAGCGGAGAAAGCGCCGGAGCTGGTAGCGGAATCGGGCCAGCTCCCGAATCGTCGCTGAGGATACGGCGTGTGATGTTTGACTCACGAGCGCGACCCATCGGGAATTATATCACGATGTGATGTATTTCCCCGCCGCTCGGAGGGGCTGGCTCGCTAGAGCGTCTTTTCCGAATCGAGCAGGATGGTCACCGGCCCTTCGTTGGCCAGGTCCACGGTCATTTGCGCCTGAAACACGCCGGTTTCGACGCGAACCCCGCATGCGCGCAGTTCCTCGACAAACGCTTCGTAGAGCCGGATGGCGGCTTCGGGCGGGGCGGCGCGGTCGAAACCGGGGCGGCGGCCGCGCCGCACGTCCCCGTAGAGCGTGAACTGCGAAACCACCAGCGCCGCGCCGCCCGTCTCGATGAGCGAGCGATTCATTTTCCCTTGGAGATCCTCGAAGATGCGTAGATGCGCGATCTTTTCGGCGAGGTAGCGGGCCGATTCCGGCGTGTCCTCGCGTCCGACGCCAACGAGCACGACCAGCCCGCCGGCGATTTCTCCCTGAACGCTGCCGGCGATCGTCACGCGGCCGCGGCTGACGCGCTGGACTACCGCTCTCATCGCCTCCCCGTTCCACGCGGGTTTCCGGCGCCGGCCCCCGGGCGGCCCGAGCGGCCGGTCGCGGAAGCCGGCTGGCACCGCGGGCAAAAATAGGAGCTGCGGCCGGCGACGATCGCGCGTTCGATCTTCCGGCCGCAGCGTGAACAGGGAAGGCCGAGGCGGCGGTAGACGCAAAGCCATTTCTGATTCGTGCCGCGCCGGCCGCGGGCATCGACGTAATTGGCGATCGATGTGCCCCGCCGCCGGATCGCGTCGCGCAGCACGACCCCGGTCGCGCGCCACAGCCGGTCGAGCTCTTCGGTGGTCAACTCCGAGCCGAGTCGCGCCGGATGCAGGCATGCGCGCCAGAGGCTCTCGTCCGTGTAGATGTTTCCCATGCCCCGCAATACGCGCTGATCGAGCAGCAACGCCTTCACGCGCGCCCGGCGCGAGCCCAGTCGCGCGCGAAATTCTTCCCCCGTCACTTCGAGCGGATCGGCCCCCAGCGGAGCGATCACCGCTTCCATCTCCTCGGGCGAAGCGATTCGTATATGGCCGAAGCGGCGAATATCGACGTAGCGGAGCTCGCTGCCATCGTCGAGCGAAACCCGGACGTGGGTATGCGGCCGGACGGGATCGACCGGATGGTGAACCACCAGTTGCCCGGTCATGCCGAGATGGATCAACAGCCAGAGGCGCTCCGGCTCAGAGACTTTGCGATCCAAGGCCACCAGAAGCAGTTTGCCTTGGCGGCGAATTTCCCCGATCCGGCTGCCCGGCAGGAGGGTTTTGATGTGTTCGGGGTGGCGAATGAAATCGGTTTTGCCAAACCGCACACCCGTCACACGCCGGCCGACCAGCCGCCGCAACCCGCGCGCCACCGTTTCGACTTCCGCCAGTTCGGGCATTTTTCCCGCTCGAAAGCTACCATATTTTTCGTCCGACCACGGCTTTCATCCCGCCGCCATCCCATCTTCTCTCCCCCAGGCGTACACCCCGGGTGCCGCCATTGGACCGCTGATGGATAGCGCCCGGGGCGAATGGCCGGAATCAGGCGTCGGAAAGCGATTCGTCGAAGCGCGCCGGCTCGGTGGTTTCGCTCTTCTCGAGTATTGCCCCGCAATCGAGACATTCGCGAAATTCAGCGTCCCGGTCGCGCGCGATCAGCAGGGTACGGCGGTGGGGGCATGGAGCGGGTTCGGGCATCGCAACTCCTGGGAAAAGTATACCGCCGCGCGGATTTTGCGCTGAGTCCGGAGTCCCCAGTATCGACCCGGATGCCGGGAATCGTGGATCGAGTTGACAAATCTCGCGGTACCGGGTATCGGGAAAGTAACCATGCCCGACTCCACTTCAGCCAAAAGGGTGACCACGGCCCTCTTTTACGGGCTCCTGGCGCTGCTGGCCTGGTTAACCTTCCTGGTTTTCCAGCCGTTCCTGACGCCGTTGATCTGGGCATCCGTCTTGGTGATTTTGTTCTTTCCCTGGCACCGGCGGCTCGAGCGCCGGTTAGGCAGAACGCTGTCGGCAACGTTGAGCACGATCGTGGTGACGGCCATCCTGATCGTGCCGGCATTAATGGTATTGATCGCGTTCGTGCATCAGGCGATCGCCCTGCTCGAAAGTCTCGAACTGGGGACGTTCCTGAGCCAGTCGGTCTGGCTGAACCGCGTCTGGATGTGGATGGCGCACCGCCTACCGAGCAATGAGGCGGTGGATTTGCCCACCGTCGTCCGGGTGGGAGCCCAACGCGTTACGGCCTTCCTGGCCGGCCAATTGGGCGGGATCGTGCGAAATGTCCTCGTTTTTCTGTTCGATCTGGTTCTGACAGTCATTACCATGTTCTATTTCTTCCGCGACGCCGCCCCGATCATGCGCTGGCTGCGGCGCTCGCTACCCTTCCCGGAAGAGCAGCGGGAGGCGATGATCGCCCAAGCCCACGATCTGGTATTCCTGACGGTGGCATCGAGTCTGGCCGCGGCCGGGCTGACGGGGCTCGTCGGCGCGCTGGCGTTTTGGCTCGTTGGAATCCACCAAATTGTGCTTTGGGGAGTGGTGATGGCCCTTTTCGCGCTGCTCCCGGTCCTGGGCGCTTGGATGGTCTGGCTGCCCGCGGCAGGATGGCTGGTCGCCGAAGGACAGCCGGTTCGCGCAATCATTCTGCTGGCGCTCTGCGGCGGAGCGCTGTTGATCATCGACAACGTGATTCGGCCGCTGTTGATCAGCGAACGTTCGGAGCTCAATGGCCTCTGGGTATTGGTGGGAGTGCTGGGCGGGGTCGCCGTATTTGGCATGATTGGTTTGGTGCTGGGTCCTGTGATTGTGGCTTTCGCCGCGAGTTTCCTGAAGTCCTACACGCTCCCGATGCCTGCGCCGGTCTCGCCGCAAGGCCCGAACCCGGCCGACCCCTAGTAAGGAACTCGCGCCATCCCGGACCCGCAGCACCCATCGCCTTTTGCTCCGGTAGGGGAACTGGGGGAAGATGGTTTTTCTCAGGGCCGGAGTCCGGAACGGGAACCAGTCGCGTTCTCGAGGGCGAATGAGCTGATTCCAGGAGGAAAGGAGCCCATTCCTTCTGGGCGGGCCGGGGAACCTGTCCGGCGCGCGGTGATCCGCCTCCTTCATCTCCATGGCAACAACGACTTTCGAATCGCCAATCGAAGAATCGGGTGTGGGGCGTTGGCTGATCGCCATCGCGGTGATGGCCAGCGCCATGATGGAACTGATGGACACATCGGCTGTGAATGTGAGCCTGCCATACATCGCCGGCAACCTTTCGGCCTCCACCACCGAGGCCACCTGGGTTCTCACTTCCTACCTGATTTCCAACGCGGTCGTGCTGCCGCTGGCGGGCTGGCTGGCGAATTACTTCGGACGGAAACGGCTGCTGATGGTTGCTGTCGGCGGCTTCACGATATCGAGTATGTTGTGCGGGGTGGCGACCTCGCTGCCAATGCTGATCGTTTTCCGCGTCTTGCAGGGGGCTACCGGCGGCTCCTTGCAGCCCGTCTCACGCGCGATCCTGCTAGAAACATTCCCGCGGGAGGAACGGGGCCACGCTATGGCGTTCTGGGGCGTGGGGATCGTTGTGGCGCCGATTCTGGCGCCCCTGCTGGGCGGCTGGCTCACGACGGATTATTCCTGGCGCTGGGTTTTCTTCATCAACCTGCCGATATCGATCGTCGGACTGATTCTGCTCCAAATGTTCGTTCACGACCCTCCCTACATCCGCCGGGGAACGCTGCGCATGGATTACTGGGGACTCGGGATGCTGGTCACCGGAATGGCCTCGCTTCAGGTGATGCTGGACAAAGGGCAGGAGGACGACTGGTTCAGCTCGCACTTTATCGTGATCCTCGCGATTATCGCGGCCATCTGCCTCGCGACCTTCGTCATCTGGGAGTTGCGGTCGAAAAACCCCCTCGTCCACTTTCGTTTGCTCAAATTCCGGACGTTCGCCGTGGGCGCCACGCTTTCGGCAGTTCTCGGATTCGTTCTCTTCGGAAGCATCGTCCTCATCCCGCTGTACATGCAGGAGCTCCTCGATTTCCCCGCGATCACGGCGGGTTTCTGGAACTCGCCCCGAGGCATCGCCACCTTGATTCTCATGCCCGTAGCTGGATTTCTGATTGGCCGCCGCTGGGACATGCGCGCCATGATGTTCACGGGCCTCTTGGTTTCGGCCGCGGGAATTTTTTGGTTTTCTTTCCTCAACCTGAATGCCAGTCCGTGGAGCTTCTTCTGGCCTCAGATTTTGATGGGAGCCGGGCTTTCGTTCGTTTTCCCTCCCCTGGCGACGATCACCGTGGATCCAATTCCGAGCGAAGAGATGGGCTACGCCACCAGCATCACCAGCCTGATGCGCAATATCGGCGCAAGTGTTGGAATTTCATTTGTCGCCACCGAACTGGCCCGCAACCGGCAAAAGCATCAGACGCGCCTGGTGGCTCACCTGACGGCGGCCAATCCGGCGATGACCGGCTTCCTGGCCGGCCTGAAGGCCGATCTATTGTATCGGGGGGCCAGCTCGGTCCAGGCGGGCCGGCAGGCCCTGGCCATGCTGTATCAGCTCACCCTGCGACAGGCGGCCGTGCTCAGTTACCTCGACGCGTTTCGCCTGCTCGGGATCTTTCTCCTTGTCGTCGCCCCGCTTCCCTGGCTGATGCATCGGGCGGGCCACAAGACGGGCGGCCGGGCCCGCTGACGGCTGGACGGAACGGAAAAATTTGCTGCGGCCTTCGCCTAGCCGGTCGTTGCCTGCTATAGTTTTTATTTCAGCCATATCTTCCGGGCCGGGAGGCCATCCCGGTCCGAATACGCGTACCGAGAGTCCATAGCGATGAACACGCCTGAATATTTTTCCGGACAGGAACGAAGAATTGGCATCATCGGCTGCGGCTACGTCGGCCTGCCCCTGGCCTTGCGCTTTGCCGAAGTCGGCCAGCGGGTCACCGGTTTCGATACCGATCCGTCCAAAGTGAGCAAGCTGAATGCCGGCGAGTCCTACATCCGGCACATCGCGGCCGCTGAAATCCAGCGATTCCGCCAAGCCGGCCGCTTCGAGGCTACCGACGATTTTTCGCGCCTGGCCGAGATGGACGCCATTCTGATCTGCGTTCCCACGCCGCTCGACGAGCGGCGTCAGCCCGATCTCAGCTATGTGGTCGAAACCGCGCGGGCCATCGGCAAAACGCTTCGCGCGGGGCAACTGGTCGTTCTGGAAAGCACCACCTACCCCGGCACCACGGACGAGCTGGTGTTGCCGATTCTCGCCGAGGAGAGCGGGCTGCGCTGCCCGATCGTCGCGAAGGACTCGGAAGAAGGCGTTTCGACCGATTTCTACCTGGCGTTTTCCCCCGAGCGCGAAGACCCGGGCAACAAGGATTACGCGTTGCGCGCGATTCCGAAGGTGGTTGGCGGCATCAATCCGCCCAGCCGGCGCGCCGCCGAGGCGCTCTACGCCGGGGCGGTGGGCCGCGTCGTTCCGGTCAGCTCGACCCGGACGGCGGAGATGGTCAAACTGCTCGAAAACATCTTCCGCGGCGTGAATATCGCGATGGTGAACGAGTTGAAGATGCTCGCCCTGCGAATGAACGTGGACATCTGGGAAGTGATCGATACCGCCTCGACCAAGCCGTTCGGGTTTATGCCGTTCTGGCCCGGGCCCGGGCTGGGCGGCCACTGCATCCCGATCGACCCGTTCTATCTTTCGTGGAAGGCGCACGAGTACGATTTCTCCACGCGGTTCATCGAGCTGGCCGGGGAAATCAACATCGCTATGCCGTACCACGTGGTCGAGGCCGTGGCCGGAGCGCTGAACGAGCGCCGCAAATGCCTGAAGGATTCGCGCGTGCTCGTGTTGGGCGTGGCGTACAAGAAAGACGTGGACGATCTGCGCGAATCGCCTTCGCTCAAGATCATCGAGCTGCTGCAGGCCGGCAGCGCCCGGGTCGAATACAACGACCCCCATTTCCCCGCGCTTCACAAAATGCGCCACTACGATTACTCCCACATGCGCTCGGCCGACATCGCGCCCGAGCATCTGGCCGGCTACGATTGCGTGCTGATCGCGACCGATCATTCCAGCTACGATTATCAGGCGATCGTGGATGCCGCCCCGCTGGTCGTCGACACCCGCAACGCCACGCGCCAGGTGACGCGCCATCGCGAGAAGATCGTTCGCTGCTAGGCGCGGCGCCCCGCCCGCCGGTAAATTCAGCAAGCCCATGGACTGCAGGGGTCTTCTCTGTTATCCCTTGGAAATCAGAGTATTTCCGGGAGTCATGCCCGGAAGATCATTTACTTTGCTTGGGGAAAAATCCGATGGTTGCGCAAATCGGGGCTTATTCGACTTGCATCAGTTCGCCCTTGACCGTTCCCACACTCACATTGGCATCCACCTCGACCGGCGTGCGGCTCGGATTGTTCGCCAGCCACAGCGTGAGTTGCATCGGCGCGATTCCCGCCTCGCGCGAAAAGACCTGGATCGCGATCCGCGAGGCGTCGAAATGGCCTGCAGGCACCAACACCGAATCGTGGGCCGCCGCGAGCTGCGCGGCCATCTGATAGAAGTGCTTGCCGTCGTAAACGGGAAAGGCCAATCGGGGAGTGCGCCGCCAGTCGACCGTGCGGAGACGGTAGAGCGCGGCCAGCGGATCCCGCGTTCCGGCCGGGGCCGGTATCCTCTCGGCCCCGGGCGATCCGTGGTCCAGGGCGAACTGGCGCACCGAGTGCTTGCCCTGCTCTTCGAGATACATTTCGTACTGGAACGTGACCAGCGTGGACGCGTCGCAATAGGAATCGAACTGATCGTCCACGATCATCAGCATGCGCAAGGGGTCTTCGGTGTGGGCGACGGCGCGAAAATGCCGGGCGGGGTGTCCGTAGAAATTCCGCCGTGGCTCGACCGCCAGTTCAGCCGTCGCCGCTTCGGGCAGATTCATCCACCCGATCTGATAGAAGAGTTTTTCGCCAACCCGGAAAGGCGCAGCCGCTTTGCGCGACGGAGAACTGGCGAGGGGCTTTCGCCCCGCCGGGCGTTTCCCCCCGGGCGCAGGGGAGCCGATCCCCAGGCCGGCGAACGCCAGGGCGGAAACAAGGGAGATCAACCGAGCAAGGCGCATGTCACCTCTTGAATTAGAGCCGTGCCGGCCCGGCGGCGTTGCTCCCGCGCGACGGCAAGATTGCAACGGGCCAAAAGCGCCGCTATAGTCTGGGCTGGGAGCGATTGTAGCGGAAACCGCGGCGCGAAACGCCCGGCAGGCCGCTCGACGGAGAAACGATGCGCTATCTCGTCACTGGCGGAGCGGGTTTCATCGGCTCGGCAGTCGTGCGCGAACTGGTCTCGCGCGGAGAAACCGTGGCCGTTCTGGACGATCTCTCGACCGGCAAGGAAAGCAATCTGGCCGGTGTGCTCGACCGCGTGGAATTCCATCGCGGCAGCATCACCGACGCCGAAGCCGGCCGGCGCGCGGCGAGCGGGGCCGACTTTGTGGTTCATCTGGCGGCGCGAACCTCCGTGCCGCGCTCGATCGACGAGCCGGTCGATACGAACGCCAACAACGTCGAGGGCACGCTGAAGGTTCTGCTGGCCGCTCGCGACGCGAAGGCGCGGCGCGTGGTTTACGCCGCATCGTCTTCGGCCTACGGCGATACGCCCACGCTGCCGAAAACCGAGTCGATGCCCGCGGCGCCGATTTCCCCTTACGGGGTTTCGAAATTCGCGGGAGAACTCTATGCGGGGGTCTTTACGCGCGTCTACGGCCTGGAAACCGTGGCGCTGCGCTATTTCAACGTATTCGGGCCGCGGCAGGAGCCGGGCTCGCCCTATTCCGGTGTTCTGGCGCGCTTTTTTCTCGCGTTCATCGAAGGGCGTGATCCGGTCGTGTATGGAGACGGGGAACAGTCGCGGGATTTCACCTTCGTCGAAAACGTGGTCCATGCCACGCTCGGGGCCTGCACGGCCCCGGACGCCTCCGGATGCGTCGTGAACATCGCCACGGGAGGCCGCATCAGCCTCAACGAGACTTTGCGCATCCTCGAGCGCATCACCGGACGCCCCGCCCGGGCGATCTACGAGCCGCCGCGCGCCGGCGATATCCTGCATTCGCAAGCCGACATCGGTCTGGCCCGGAAGCTTTTGAGCTACGAGCCGCGCGTCGGGTTCGAGGAGGGGTTGCGGCGCACCTGGCAGTGGTATCTGGCGGAATATTCGGCTGCCGGAAAACGCCCGGCCGGGTCCTGAAGGCCGCTCGGCCTTCAGCCGGTCAAGGGAACGGGGAATCAGCCTTTACTGTCCGTTTGTCGATCCCAATCGTTCGGGCAACTGGGCAAGGCTGTCGAGCAGGATGTCGGGAGGGTCCGCATCCAGCTGGGAACTGCCGAATCCGTAGGTAACACCCGCCGCCCAGGTGCCGGCATTGCGGGCCGTCCGAATGTCGACGATCGAATCGCCCACCAGCATCGCCTGGCGGGGATCGATGCCAAATTCGCCCAGCAAAGCGTTCATTCCGACCGGATCGGGCTTCTTCTTTTCAAAACTGTTGCCGCCATAGACCTGCCGGAACAGTCCCAGCAGACCGAGCCCTTCGAGAATCGAGCGGCTGAATCTCACCGGTTTGTTCGTGAGGACGGCCAGGGGAAACGCGTTGAGGGCGGCGAGCCCCTCGCGTACGCCGGGGTACGTGACGGTGTGATCAAGCATGTGCTCGCGGTAATAGTCGAGGAAGAAAGCCATCGCTTCCTCGATCTGGCCGGGCGTGATTCCTTCCCCCATCGCCCGCTCGATCAGTTTCTGCATCCCTTCGCCGACATAGCTGGAGACCAGTTCGTCGCTGAGCGGATCGAAGCCCATATGGCGCCGCGTGGCGTTGACGGCCTGCACCAGGTCGCGTTTGGAGTCGATCAGCGTCCCGTCCAGATCGAAGACGAGCACTTTGACTTCGGGGAAATTCGTGGGCACGTGGATTTTCTCCCTCTTGCCCATAGAATGCATGGCCTTGGCGCGGCGCGCAAATTGGCGCCCGGCTCGCCCGCTGTTAAAATCGGCCCCGGAGTTCGACATTCGAGGAGTTTATGGCGGAAATTTTCCCTTTCGAGGCTTGGCGGTACGATCCGCGGCGGGTTCGCCTGGCCGACGTGGTGACCCAGCCCTACGACAAGATCACGCCGGAAATGCGGGATCGCTATCTGGCGGCCAATCCCTTCAATTTCATTCGCATCGAGAAAGGCCCGGCCACTGCGGCCGATTCGGCCGGCGACAACGTGTACACGCGCGCCCGGCTGAGCCTCGGGAACTGGATGCGCGAGGGCGTTCTCCGGCGCGACGCGCACGCGGCGATCTATCCCTATTTCCAGGAGTACACCGTCCCCGGCACAGAACTTCGCCGCACCCGCAAGGGGTTCATCGCCCTGGGCCGGCTGGAGGACTATTCGGCCGGGGTGATTTTCCGGCACGAGCGCACGCTGCCCGGTCCCAAGGCGGACCGGTTGGAATTGCTCCGCCAGACGCGCACGCAGACCGGCCTGCTCTTCATGCTCTATCAGGATCCCGAGCGCGCGACCGATCGCATGATCGGCGAAGCCGTCCGGCGCGAGCCGGCGGCCGAGCTGACCGACGAGATGGGCGTCGTGCACCGGCTCTGGATGCTCAGCGATCCCGCCGCCGTCGAGGCCCTGAGCCGCCTCCTGGCTCCCAAACGCCTGTTGATCGCCGATGGCCATCATCGTTACGAAACCGCTCTCGCTTTTCGCAATGAATGCCGCCAGGCGACCGGCCGCTCCGATCCCGCGGCTCCGCACGAAAAGGCGATGATGGCGCTATTCAACGCGGACGACGAAGGGCTGACGATCCTGCCGACGCATCGGCTCCTGTTCGGACTGGCGGATTTCTCGTTCGACGTTTTTCGCCGCCGGATGGAGCCACAATTCGATTGCCGCTCCTATCCGTTCGCGAAAGTCGCCGGGCGCGAGCGGGCGCTCGGGCAGTTCCGGAGCGATCTCGAGCGGCAGGCAAGCGAGCGAACGGCCATCGGCGCCTATGCCGGGGGCGGGGCGTTCCATCTGTTTCTGTTGAAAAGCGATCCCGATACCGACCCCGCCCTGGCCGATCTGACGCCTGCCGAGCGCCGTCTGGACGTGGTGCTGCTGCACCGGGTGATGCTCGAGCAGGGACTGGGAATCACTCTGAACGACGTTTCCGGGGAAAAGCGGGTAGGGTACGAGCGCGAGCTCGAACCGGCCCTGGCCGCTGTGGACGCCGGGCGGGCGCAACTGGCGTTGCTGCTGAATCCGGCGCGGATCGAGCGGGTCGCCCAAGCGGCCTTTGCCGGGCGCGTATTGCCCGAAAAATCGACCGATTTTTATCCGAAACTGCTGAGCGGGCTCACGCTCTATCGGCTCGACGGTTGAGCCGCCTGCCGGCTACTTGAGAAAGCTCGCAATCGCCGCCTGCTCGGTGTCGTATACCTCGAACACCGTCAGCAGCTTGGTGACCTGCAGCACCTCGCGGAACTTGCTGCCCAGATTGATCAGCTTCAGGCTCGCTCCGCTATTCTTGGCGCTGGTGTAGGCGGCGACGAGCGCGCCCAGGCCCGCGCTATCGATATAGGAAACCTGGCCCATGTTCAGCACGATCTTACTGCGGTCCTGCCCCAGCATGGTCTTTACCTGTTCCCGCAGAGCACTCGATTCATCACCGAGAACGATCCGCCCTTCCAGGTCCAGCACCGACACTCCATCCACCACTCGCTCGGTCATTTTCAGCGGCACGTTCGAGCCTCCTCGCACATTTTTAGAATCCCGGATGTCCGGCCTGACGAGAGCCGGTTCCCCTAATAGTAGTCCGAACAGGACATGTAATAACCGCAACTGGGACAAACCAGCTTGCAGGCCCGGCCTTCGAGCCGGCGGGAGCAGACGGGACAGTAATCCGAGGGGTTCTCCCGCTCCGGTTTCGAGCGCGGTTCGTCGATTACAGTCTTCGTGTGCTTCATCCGATGGGCAAAAGTCTATAGCACAGGGCGTACAACGCACAAACCCCAATATCGCCGCGGCAAATCAAAGCCGGCGCGGGCGGCGCAAAGCCGATTTCCACCGCAAGCTGCCCCGCCCGGTTGCCGGCGGGGGTAGAATAAAAGGTATCAGATTATGGCGTTTGGGCAACTAGGCCCCGGAGGGCAAGGCAATGCGCAACGGGCTTGGTATGGTGATAGCGGCAGCCCTATTGGCGGCTGTGCCGACAGGCGCCCAGATGCGGCGGGTGCCGGTGGCGAGTCGCAGGGTGCGGCTAGTGCGCTCAGCAGGCCGCGCCACCAGCTTTCCCCGGCCCAGGCAGGTGCGGCCTCCGGTTCGAGTTGTTTACACCCATCCGGCGGAGACGGCTTCCCAGCCCGTCCAACCCGCCCTCGATCCCATGCCCTCCCTTTCGTCCGGTTCCTTCCCGTCATCCCCGTCATCCGAGTCGTCCAGCCTCACCTTTGCCGGCGCCGGCGGAACGCCCATCCCGCTCGATCAGCTCCTCAATCCCACGCCCGGTCTCGGCTTTGATTTCAGTCACCTGGCGGCGGTGAACAGCGGACTCGCCGTTCGGGCCTTCATCGACCCGGTTACCCAGCACGAGTTGGCGACTGTCCAGCAGCTCCCGCAGGAGCAGCCGATAGGGTTTTTCCCGACGTATGCTTATGGTGGGGAAGCCCCGGCGGTTTCGGGCAGCTCGCAGCCGGAGGTGATTGTCGTGCAGCAACCGGTGGCGCAGCCTGCCGCTGCCGCCGCGACCACCTCGCCGCCCACTCCCGCCCCCGCCGCGGCGCCGCCGGCTCCGCCGCTTCCCGTCGGGGTGCTGTATCTCGTGCGGCGCAAAGGAAGCGTGATCCATGCGATCGCCTTCAGCCAGCTTGGCGGCCAAGTCATCTACATCACCGCCGACGGCCTGCGGCACAGCATTGACCTGAGCAAATTGGATATCGAAGCCACCCGGCAGCGCAACGCCGAGCACGGCACCTTCGTTCACCTGTCCGAATAAGCCTCGATTTAAAGATGGGCGGCGCAGGGCGCTGGTGGCCGCTCAGTGGGTGCCAGAATCGAACGGGGCTGGCATATAGAACCCCGAACGCGCGGCCGCCCGCGCCCGCTCGAATTGGATGGTGGTGTGGAAGATTCCGAATTCGTGTCCCAGACGCTCGTTGATTTGCTCGAGCAGTGTTTCGCTTTCCTCGATGTGCATATCGAGAATGCGGACATGGCAGGAAAGAACATGGTGGCCCGTGCCGAGCGTCCAGACGTGAATGTCATGCACCTCCTGCACATGCTCAACCGCCAGAATGACGCGGGCGATCTGCTCGAGCTGCATTTCTTTGGGAAGACCTTCCAAAAGGATGTGAATGCTGTCGCGCAGAATGCCGAAAGTCGTCCATAGAACCATGATCCCGATCGCAAGGCCGATCAGCGGATCGACCCACGCGGCCCCGGTCCACATGATCACCAGGGCCCCGATCAGGATGCCGACGTTCGAGAGGGCATCGCCCAGGTTATGGATGAGGACGCTGCGCAAGTTCAGGTCGGTGCGGCCGCGCACCAGACCGAGCGTGATCCCGCCATTGACAACCAGGGCCACCGCGCCCAGCGCCAGCATGATCCCGGAGTGAACTCCGACAGGCCGCCGGAACCGCTCGTAGGACTCCCATATCAGGAATCCCGCCACGAAGACGAGGACCAGCGCATTGGTGAATGCCGCCAGAATTCCCGCCCGGTGATACCCGTAGGTTTTCTCGCTGGTCGGGGGACGCTCGGCCCAGCGCGCCGCGAGCCACGAAATCACGAGCGTTGGAGCGTCGGTGAGGTTATGTACGGCGTCGGTGACGAGAGCGATCGAATGGCTCGTCAACCCGCCCGCCAATTCCGCCAGCACGAGCCCGAGCGTCGCCGCAATCGCCCATTTCAACCGCCCGGTCAGGCGTCCCGGCGCGGCCGAATCCAGATGATGGGCCAGATGGGCATGCCCCTCGTGCGGGTGGCGTGAGAGGGAATTCATCGGACTTATTCTAGTGCCGTTTTCGTCCGAAAGGGCAGGTGGGAGGCGGCATGTGGCGTATCGTGCCAGCGGTCCCGGAAACGGGCCAAACGCGCGTATCGTAGTATTGACTTTGCTGGCACAGGGCGGCACCGGGCCTTGCCGGCCCCGCCGGTTTCCAGGACGGCGCCGCTCGAGAGAGGAGGATACCGATGGCCGCTCAAATTTCAGTTCGATCGGAGAACGAAACCCGCTTCGAGGTCACCGTTCGGGAAAACGGAAGCGAGACGCGCCATGTGGTTACCGTCGAGCCGGCCTACGCCGGCCAGCTGGCGGGAAAGCTGGCTTCGACCGAGGAGCTGGTTCGCCGCTCCTTCGAGTTTCTGATCGAGCGCGAACCAAAGGAATCGATTCTCAGTCAATTCAATCTCCGCGAAATCAGCCGCTATTTCCCCGATTACGAAACGGAAATCCGCGATCAACTCGCTCGCTGAGGCGCCCGGTCGCCCGGCCGGTTTGGCTCGCCGGAAGTCCGCCTGGCGCCCTCCGCCCACATCCGGCTAGGATGATGGCGGGGGGTCGAAGCCGAATTGATTTCCATCCTGGCCGTTGCCGCGCTGGCCGTCGCGCTCCTATTGCTTGCGGGAACCCTGTATCAGAGGCTCGCCGCGGCCAGGGACCTGCGCCGCTATCCGCCGCCGGGCCGCCTGATCGATATTGGCGGGCGGCGCCTGCACCTGCTCGAAAAGGGGACAAAGCCGCCGACCGTCGTCTTCGAGTCGGGGCTTCCCGGCAGCGTGCTGAGCTGGTTCCGCGTGCAGGAAGACCTTTCGCACCTGGTGCGCTCGGTCGCCTACGATCGCGCCGGACTGGGCTGGAGCGATCCGGGCGAGGAACCGCGCAGCGCTGAAAAGATCACGGAAGAACTTCGGTGCCTGCTCCGCCGCGCGGGCATTGCGCCGCCCTACATCCTGGTGGGTCATTCTTTCGGAGGACTCACCACGCGCCTGTATGCGGCGCGCTACCCCGACGAAGTCGCCGCACTGGTCCTGCTGGATCCGGCGGTGCCGGGCGAATGGGTTCCCCTGAGCGAGCGGGAGAAACGCCGTCTGGCCGTGGGCGCAAGGCTGTGCCGGCGCGCCGCGCTGCTTGCGCGATTCGGCCTCACGCGCCTGATCGGCCTGCTGATCCGCGTGGGGGCCCTCCGCGTGGCGAAGATGGCGGTTCGCCTGATCACCGGCGGCGCGATGGCCGACGCCACATCGAGGATCGCCCCTCTCGAAAAGCTGCCGCCCGAACAACGGTCGATCGTCCACACGTTCTGGTTGCAATCAAAATTTTACGAGGCGATGGCCGGGCAGATGGAAGCGCTGCCGGAAAGCGCGGCCCAGGTGGCTCGCGCGGGCGATCATCTGGAGGCGACGCCGGTTGTCGTGATTTCCGCGGGCAACACGACTCCCCAGCGGCTTGCCGAGCAGTTGTCGATCGTCCGCCACTCGTGGCATGGCCGACATCTGGTCGCCCGCTCCTGCGGGCACTGGATTCAGCTCGACGATCCGGACCTGGTCACAGGGGCGATTCTGGAGGTGATTGCCGATCTTGGCCGCCCGCCACGCAAAGGCGGAAGCCCGGCCAGCTCTCTGGTTCACTGAGCGAGTGCGCGTCGTTTCACGGCTCAGTCCCGGCGGCCGTCTTGCGGGCGGCCCGTGGCGGCTACCCGATCAGGTGCGTCAGCAGGAAAAGCAGATTCGCCGGCCGTTCCGCCAGCCGGCGCATGTACCAGGCAAACCAGTCCTTCCCGTAGGAAACCAGCACGCCCACTCGCCAGCCTTCACGCGCCAGGCGCATCTGCTCGCCGCGCTGAACGCCGTACAACATATGAAAGGCGAAGGATTGCTGTGGCAATCCGCGCACGCGCGCCAGATTCTGAACGCGCCGGATCAGTTCGACGTCGTGCGTGGCGATGACGGCGCGCATCCCGAACCGCTGCGCCTCTTCGCCGAGCATGGTTTCCGCCAGCCGAAAGAAGTTCTGATCGACGTCGCTCTTTTTCGCCATCGCCAGTTCCGCCGGTTCCCCGTAGGCGCCCTTCACCAGGCGAATCGCCGGTCCGAACGGCAGAAGCCCGTCCAGGTCCCCGGCTGTGCGATACAGGTAGGATTGCAGGCAGACGCCGACGTTCGGGTGGATGGCCCTGGCGCGGCGGTAGACGTCGAGCGTGGCATCGACGTAGGAGCTCGATTCCATGTCGATCCAGACGATCTCGTCGGACGGGGAGGCGTCGATGATCCGGCAGAGGTTGTCGAAGCAGAATTCCCGGTCGAGATCGAGGCCGAGTTCGGTCAGCTTCACCGAAACGACCGCCGGTAAATTCAGGGCGGAGGCGCGCCGAAGCGCCTCGAGATACTGATCGACCACAGCGTGGGCCTGGGAACGGCTGCTGAGATTTTCTCCGAGGTAGGTGAGGATGGTCTCGATGCCCCGGTCTCGCAGATTCCGCGCCGCCTCGAGCGCATCCTCCAGGCGTTCGCCGGGCATGAAACGGCGCACGGCGCGGCGGACGAAGCGGTAGTGCATCGCCCGGCTGCGCAATCGCCGGCTTTCGGACCCCTTCAGTAAAATGGCTTTCAGCATGCCCATGAGCGGTCCTGTGCGGAAGAGCTTCGCGCGCGAGGCCACGCGCTCCCGGCTGCGCGGCGCGCGGCGTCGAGAGGCCTTTATGCATCCCCCGGGGTTGTTTCGCAAGCAATTCCGCAGGAGGGCGCGGCGTGGATACTACTCCGCGCGCATCCGGAACGTTTGTGCGCACCGGCGCGTCTGCGGCACAATCGGCATTTCGACTGAGGAGAGCGAATGGACTACGTCAATCTCGGCAAGACCGGCCTCAAGGTTTCCCGCATTTGTCTCGGGTGCATGAGCTATGGGGCCCCTGCCACGGGAAAGGTTCTGCCGGGCACCCATGCCTGGACCCTCAACGAGGAGGATAGCCAGCCCCTGCTGCGCCAGGCCCTCGAACTGGGAATCAATTTTTTTGACACAGCCAATGTGTATTCGCACGGCGAGAGCGAAGTTGTCCTCGGCCGTTTTCTGAAGGCGAATACCCGCCGCGAAGCCGTCGTCATCGCCACCAAGGTCCACGGCATCATGCGCGAGGAACCCAACGGCAGCGGACTCTCCCGCAAAGAGATCCTTTTCGAGCTCGACGAAAGCCTTCGCCGTTTGCAAACCGATTACGTCGATCTATACCAGATTCATCGCTGGGATTATGAAACGCCGATCGAAGAGACCCTGGAGGCGCTCAGCGACGTGGTGAAATCGGGCAAGGTGCGCTATATCGGCGCCTCTTCGATGCACGCCTGGCAGTTCACCCGGGCGCTCGATCTCTCCCGGATGCGCGGCTGGAGCCGCTTCGTTTCCATGCAGAATCATTACAATCTGATTTACCGCGAGGAAGAGCGCGAGATGATTCCCTTTTGCCGGTCCGAGGGAATCGCCCTGCTCCCCTGGAGCCCTTTGGCGCGCGGGCGCCTGGTGCGCCCGTGGAAAACGGCAAGCACCAAGCGCCTGGAAACCGATCAGTACGGCAAGAACCTGTATTCGCGAACCGAAGAACTGGATCATGCCGTCATCGACCGCGTGGGGGATGTGGCCGAGCGGCGCGGCGTTTCCCGCGCTCAGGTATCGCTGGCCTGGATGCTCGACAAGCCGGCCATCACGGCGCCCATCGTCGGCGCCACGAAGCCGCTCCATCTCACCGACGCGGCCGCGGCGCTTTCGCTGCACCTCGCGCCCGAGGAGGTCGCCCTTCTCGAAGAGCCGTACGCTCCACATCCCATATTGGGTTTCAATTAGCCGGCATCGAAATTCCACGGGCCAAACGCGGCGCTGCCATCCGTGTCTCCGGACGGGCCGCGCAAACAGGGCCGGAGGCCGATTCCCGCAAGGGAGATACCATGCCCGGCTGCAGTTAAATGCAAATATACTTCCAGCCGCTGGGGGGTCCCGTGGCTGTTTCCGAATGTAGATTCCGGTTGCCGGCCAATCGTTAGCGTTGCCGATCGGCAAGGACGGCGAGCGCAACTCTGACCGTTGTCCGGAAAGGTTTGCCGGATTACGGGCGAGCAAGGCTAGGCGTGTGGCCGGCGTTGCGCGGAAAACGAATACGAGCGGCGGGGATTTCGATATTTCCGAAGGGAGAAATCAATGAAACCCAGGGCTTCCCGATTATTCGCGGATCTCGAAAGCGGAAAGTTAAACAGGAGGCAGTTGCTTCAAGCCCTTGGCCTGACGGCGGGGGCTGCGTCGATGGCGGGATCGGTCGGAGTGGCCCAGGGTGTCGCCCCGTCCTCGCAGGACTGGCCGAGGATGCGGTGGATGAAAACATATCCGCGCAGCGGCCCGTTCACCGCGATCGCCACGAATCACCTTGCCTTTTCCACGCCCGATTTTCGGAAGACTCGCGACTGGTATATCGGCGCCCTCGGGATGGAGGACGTGTTCGACGCCGGCTCGATGTGCGCCGTCCGCTTCGGAATTCCCAGGAATCACATCTACATCGTCCAGAATAAAAACCGGAGCGCCAAACCGTTCATCGATCACAAGTCCTGCTCGATCGAGAAATTCCGGTACGAGCCCGTGTTTGCCGAATTGAAGGCTCGCGGCCTGCACGCCTCCTACGACGGCCCCTTCATGGTCGAAACCAAGGATCCGGAAGGCTTCCGGCTCCAACCGGGCGCGCTCCCCGCCGTATTTCCGGGTGGCGGCCTCCCGAAGAATGTGGAAGATCTCAAGGAAGAAGATGGCCTCAAGGCGGCGTTGCGGGCGGCTCCCAGACCCGATTACAAAGTGTTCCGGGCCACCTGCGTGAATCACGTGTCTCATTACTGCGTGGATTACGGCAAGGTTCGCGACTATTACATGGATTTGTGGAGCATGCGGAAAATTTCCGACGACGGCAAGGTGGCGGTCGTCGAATTCGGCGGCGGGTACGGCGACCCGCCGCAACAGGTGTGGCTGCGCGGCGGGCTCCGGCCGGGTCAAAAGGAATACGTCGATCACGTGGGATATGCCATCGAGGATTTCGACTCGCGCCGCGTCGAAAGCGAACTCAAGCGCATGGGACTCCGTCCCAGGAGCGCCGGCCCGAGCGCCTGGGCCATCGACGATGTGGTTGGCTTCCCGATCCAGATCTGCGACACAAAAGGGGTGGTCCTTAAGGACGCCTACCGACCCTACGCCTGACAGCTGACGCTTTCGGCGTCTGCCGGTCGCGAGCGGAACCTCGCGGCGCGGCCGGCAGGCGCGGGAAACCGTCCCGCTGCTTGCGGCGAAGACAATCTCCGCGCGCACGATGTGATAACCTTCAGCGTAGCAGTTGAGCTGGCGTCGCGGGCCCGTAGCTCAGCGGTTAGAGCAGCGGACTCATAATCCGTTGGTCCCTGGTTCGAATCCAGGCGGGCCCACCATTTGTTTTCAGTGAGTTAGAATGAGCGTCTGCCGTGGCGCTCGCGTCACTGTGCCCATTTTTGTGCCCTGTCTCCTCTAAAATCGGCTCGCTGGCCTGCTGTTCGAGCGCCTGAATCGCGGCCTGCTTGGCTTGCGAGCGGATGTGGCTGTAGGGTTCGAGCATCTGGCGGCTGACGTGGCCTGCGAGCGCCCGTATTGTCTGCTCGCTCACGATGGGATTCTCGGCAAGCCGCGAGACGAAAGTGTGCCGGAGATCATGCCAGCGGTAGCGCACCTTGGCTTCCTTGCAGGCAACGAGCCATGCTTTGCGCCACGAGCCAATCGGGCGGCTCAAGTCTACGCCCCACATCTGCGGCGTTCTCGAATTGCCCGCCACCCCCACCATGTGAAAGGGGAACAGGTAGCTATCCGGTCCCGCGTCCTGAAAGCGAGAGAGCCAAAGCGTGAGACAGGCGCAGACTCGGCGGCTCAGGGGGATGACGCGGCCCGTGCCCGCCTCAGTCTTGCTCTTCGCCAACAACCACGTCGCCGCCCACAACGGCGCCTTGCTTCCACTCCAGCCGCAAATCACGGTATTGCAGCGATTGAACCTCGGACGCTCGCATTCCGGTATCGAGTGAAAGCAGGAGGAGCGCCAGAAGCGCTGGGGAGCGGCTCTGTCCAGCCGCAGCGAGCAATTTGCGCTCATCTTCGAGGGAAACGGCCCGGCCAACGTTGTGACGCTCTGGCAGCGCCCTTACGCGGTCTGAGATCGGCCCCCACAGCCCGAATTGCCGCAGAATCCCTCGCAGCGAGCCCACCTCGTAGTTAACCGTCCGATTGGTGACACCATCGGCCAGGCGCGCGCGTTGGTATTCGGCAATGTCGTTTGCGTCTATGTCGCAGATCAACCGAGTGCCAAAGTGCTCTTTCAGGCCCTCCACGCATTGCTCGTAGCGCGTTTTGCTCTTCGGGGCGAGACCGTTCTTGCCTGCCAGCCAGAGATCGGCAGCGTTTGAGAATAGCGGCATCCGCTCTCGCTTCGGGATGCGATTGTAGGCATTTTCCAGTTCCCGCCGCCGCGCCCGTTCCGCGTCTCGCGCTACCGTTTTCGAGGGCGTCTTGGCGCTCTCACGGATCAGTTGGCCGTTGAACCAGAATTTGTACCAGCACACCCCTCCGCGCCTATAGACGCTCATCGCTTTCCTTTTTTTTCCCGCTTCGGCGGCCTGCCGCCCTTCTTTGCCCACTTGCTGAGAGTCGCCTTGTCGTACTTCCGGGCACGGGCCTTGCCGCCCTCGCGCCCGATTTTCGCAAGGTATTCCCGGATCATGCTGTCGCTTCCCCTTGCCATAACCTAGCTGCTGAGCTAATACCTAGCCGCCAAGTTGTCAAGCGTCCCTGGTCGCTCGTGGTAGCGAGCCGCGCCTGGCCAAGTTTTGTGTCGAACTTGCCGGCCGGTTGCTACAGACTCTTGTCGGTCGGCACGGTGCATCGGCGGCAAGCGAGTCGGATTGCCGAGCGCCAAGACCGAACCGACCGTGGGGACAAAGCCGTGCAGCCGCACGCCCTTCTATCACGAGTCCGGGAGTTACTCGCCAAGACAGAAAAGGCCGATCCGCACTCGCCGGGAGTTCTGTCTAATGAATTACTTCAGGGGACAGTCTCCCTGATGGTTTCCCTGTATGGAGAAAAAAGCGAGCGAGTCGAGGCATTCAATCGGTCCATCGACCGTGCGGGGGACTTCACATATGGTATTCACACCCATGACGATGCCGTGAAGTCCCTGTGTCAGGGCGCACTCCTTAATCTGCGCGCCGAACTTGAGGGCGGCCTCTTGGGCAGTCTCCAATTGAGCTTCGCCGCAAGTGAACTGTCCGATTTCCTCCAATTGGCGAAGCTGGCGCTCGATCCGGGGACGGATGGCGGCAAGAATGTCGCAGCCGTGTTGACGGCGGCGGCTTTCGAGGACACAATCCGAAGGATGGGGGAAACCCTGGCGGGCGTCCAGGGGCGTCCAGACCTCGAATGGATCATCGGCACGCTGAAAACCGCCGGTGTCTTGAAGGCTCCTTTGTTGGGTCAGGTGCTGGCCCACCTCAAGTTTCGAAATTACGCGCTCCACGCCGATTGGCTCGATATCGACAAGGTATCTGTCGAAACAGCATGGCAGTTGGTCCAGGGCCTCCTCCTGCAGTATTTCCAATAGGAGTTTCTCACGCCCAAGGGGGCACACTTGGAGAACCGGTCAGACCGCACTCACCGCTGTCCGCACTTCATTTAGACTTCGGGTTACGATAGTTCGCGCGGCTAGGCCGGCGCAGCCGAAGAGCGGGCGCATCCCGGCCTGCTTGCCGCGCAAACCACAACCGGGAACCACGCGGGAGGTGGCAACATGGCCCGCAGAGAACGGAAACGCTCACGGGCGGTCGATGCCCTCAGCCGAGCCTTCGATACGCCGAAGATGAAACTCGTCGGCCCGATCCGCTTCGCCCTCGCCCAGGACGTGTGGGACGAAGGCATGCGGATATGCCATTGGGAGGAGGAAGCCCCTAACAGCCCGTGGCGGAACCGGGCGTTTTTGAGCAGCGGTGCAGGTAGCGGAGATAGCCCGGGTTCTGCGTGTGGCGGAGCCTCGACGGCGAAAACGTAGCCTCGGCGCGACCAGCGGGCGCCCGGAAGCGGTGGAAACGCAAAACGAGTGCTGAAAGCAGCGAAGAAAGCCGATTCCTGAGCTCCCTCGGCGTGCCTGCTCCGACCAGCGAGCGCAGCAGCAGACCCAGATTGAATGCGCCGACGTGGATCAGCACTCGCTTGAGAATGTTCTCGCGTCCGCGCAGATGCACCCGCCTCATCCCG
>Ga0307373_10004193_pt1 | contig 24474 bp, 28 predicted proteins | sample OX2MG_FD_202534 | JGI IMG/M metagenome (GOLD analysis project Ga0307373, IMG submission 202534) | Soil microbial communities from Risofladan, Vaasa, Finland - OX-2 | ecosystem: Environmental > Terrestrial > Soil > Coastal area > Acid sulfate soil | place: Finland: Risofladan, Vaasa | collected...
GCCTAGGCTGAACGGCGGGAGCCCGTCAGTCCAAACGATGTGCTCAGAGTGGCGGGGGAGATCCCGAAGAGGGGCCTGCCCCCTCTTCGCAAAGCGAGCGGAGCGAAGCCTTATGCCCCAAGCGACCTTCCTGTTTACCACTGAAGTCCCCTATGCGTTTTTCGGCTTCCAGCTTGCGCCTTCCACCTACTCGACGTTCGGTATCCTCAGGTTTACCGTACTCAGCCGCTTGGGGCAGGCGAAGGTTAGCAGCAGGTTAGAGAGGCGGGTCAACGGGCAAAAATCAGTTCGCCGCCAGGCTACTTTTCAGGGCTTGACGACTGGAAGCGGAGGCCGGCTGGGCCGCGCCAAAGGAGTTGCGTGATGCGTGAAGCGGTGATCGTCGAGGCTGTCCGGACCCCGCTCGGCCGCAGAAACGGCAAGCTCAAGGATTTCCACCCGGTGGTGCTGGGGTCGATGGTCCTCCAGGAACTGATCAAGCGCGCCGGGATCGATCCGGCGCTGGTCGAGGACGTCGTCTGGGGCACCGTCATGCAGACCGGTGAGCAGTCCGTCAACATCGGCCGCAACGCCTGGCTGACGGCAGGCTTCCCGGTCGAGACGCCGGCGACGACCGTCGACCGCCAGTGCGGTTCGAGCCAGCAGGCGATCCACTTCGCCGCCAACCTGATCCAGAGCGGCATCGCCGACATCACCATCGCGGGCGGCGTCGAATCGATGTCCCGGGTCCCGATGGGATCCACCGTCACCCAGGGTCCCGGCGTGCCCTTCCCGCCCGAGCTGATGGAGCTTTACGACATGGTGCCCCAGGGCATCTCGGCCGAGCTCGTCGCCCGCAAGTACGGCATCGACCGCAGGTCGATGGACGAGTTCAGCGTGCGCAGCCACCAGCTCGCCGCGGCGGCGACCGAGAAGGGCTACCTGCGCTCGCAGATCCTGCCGGTCGAGATCGTCAACGGGACTACCGAGGTGATGGACAAAGACGAGGGCATCCGGGCCAACGCGTCTTACGAGGCGGTCTCCCAGCTGCAGCCGGCGTTCAACCCGGAGCACTCGATAACCGCCGCCAACTCGAGCCAGATCACCGACGGCGCGGCCGCCGTGCTGCTGATGTCAAAGGAGAAGGCCCTGGAGCTGGGCCTCAAGCCGCGGGCGAGGGTGATCGCGCAGAAGGTGGTCGGAGTCGATCCGGTGCTGATGCTGGAGGGCCCCATTCCCGCCACCGCAGCCGTGCTGCGGCAGGCCGGCCTCGACCTCCGGGACATCGACCTCTTCGAGGTCAACGAGGCGTTCGCCTCGGTGCCTCTCGCGTGGCTCAAGGAGACCGGCGCCGATCCGGAAAAGCTCAACGTCAACGGCGGCGCGATAGCCATCGGCCACCCGCTGGGAGCCTCAGGCGCAAGGCTGATGAACCACCTGCTGCACGAGCTGGAGCGCCGGGACCTCCGCTACGGGTTGGAGACGATGTGCTGTGGCGGCGGCATCGGGACGGCCACCATCATCGACCGCAAGGTGGATTAGGGAGAAGCAAAGCATCCACTGCTGACTTCGGTTTTCTTGACGCGCAGGGGCGCAACGGGTTTACTTACCGGGCGCCCAGCTGGTCTCAGCCGGGCGGGTGAGGGGATATGGGCGGCATGTACGGACTTCCGGGTGACGCGGATGTCACGCGCGCGATCGAGGAGGCCCCGCTTCGGGGCGAGGAGCGGCGCGACCACACCGCCCGTTCGGTGCGCGACGCGCTCGCGGAGCGGCTGGGCCTCGATCCGCGCGACCTGGGCACGGTCAGCGCCGATGCCGCCACCCGCGCCCTGGCCAACTTGAACCTGACCCTAGAGCGCCTCCACCAGCTGGAGGAGGCGGCCATCATGGACGAGCTGACCGGGGTCTACCGCAGGGGTCACGGGATGATGATCCTGACCCGCGAGCTTCGGCGAGCCTTCCGCTCGCCGGACGACCGGCTGGTGGTCGCCTTCATCGACGTCGACGGGCTAAAGCGCTTCAACGACTCCAAGGGCCACGCCGCGGGCGACCGGCTCTTGAAGGAGCTGACCGAGGCTCTCGCCAAGCGGCTTCGCTCGCATGACATCGTCTTCCGCTACGGCGGCGACGAGTTCGTCTGCATCCTGCCGGGCGCCAACCTCGACGGCGCCGCGCCGATCTTCGACGCCGTGGTCGAGTCCTTCTTCGAGAGCGGGCCCGAGCGGAGCTTCAGCGTCGGGCTGGCCGAGCTGCAGGAGGGCGACACGCCCGAGAGCCTGGTCGCCCGGGCCGACGCCGCTCTCTACGAGGCTCGATCGCGAGCCGGCAGCCGGCCGGCGCAGCCCTGCTAACGAAGCCGATCCACCCGGCTGGCTGCGGGGACCGGCCGCGAGAGGTGCGGCGAATCGAGGCAGAATCGCCAGGGGCGGTCCTTCCAAGCGCCTGAATAGTCGACGCCCACCCGCGGCGCCTGCAGCACGCGGCCGGGCCGGAAGCCGTCGTCCACCAGGTAGAGGCCGGGAGGGGCCAGCGGCTTCCCGTCGAGGCTGCGGTCGATCTCGAGCGACCGGCAGAGCAGTCCCGGACCGCTGCAGCGGCCGACCCCCGGGCCGGGGTCCAGCGCCCGCGCCAGCACCGCCTGCGGCTCCCCGGCCGGGCGGGTGACGAAATTGAGGCAGTTCCAAATCCCATAGACGAGGTAGACGTAGGCATGGCCCGGCGGCCCATACATCGTGGCCGTCCGCGGCGTCAGCCCGCGGGCGCTGTGGGCGGCCAGGTCCTCGGGCCCGAGGTAGGCCTCGACCTCGACCAGCCGGCCGCTCAGCCGGCGCCCCTCGAACTCGCGGACCAGCACCTTGCCCACGAGCTCGGTGGCGACGGTCAGCGTGTCGCGGGCGAAGAAGTCGGGTCCGAGGATGCTTTCGATGCCCCAGTCTCTCGCGCTCGACGGGCCTGGTGGCGACGCTTGTCCCGGTAGAGGAGCACGTCGCCGGCGGCGAAGAGCTCGTCCTGTCGCTGGCCGGGCTGCCACTCGACGACGCCGAAGCTCAGTTCCAGCCCGACCGTCGGCGCGGCCTCGAGGCGCTCGGCACGCAACCCGGCCTCGATTCGGGCGGCGACCTCGCGGGCCTGAGCGCGGCCCGCAGCGGGCATCGCGATCCCGAACTCGTCTCCACCCAGCCGGGCGGAGATGTCGGAGGTCCGGACCGCCTTTCGAATCACCCCGGCGACCGCCCGAATCGCTTCGTCGCCGGCGTGATGGCCGAAACCGTCGTTGAGCTTCTTCAAATCGTCGAGGTCCATCAGCATCAGCGACAGGGGCCGGCGGTGGCGCCGGGCGCCGGCCAGCTCACGCCCGACGGCGGACTCGAACTCGCTCCGGTTGGCGAGGCCGGTCAGGTAGTCGGTATGCGCCTCTCGACGGTGTTCGAGAGCATGGTCGAGGGCGGCCGCGAGGTGGTCCGAGACGGAAGTGACGAAGTCGATCTCCGACTCTTCGAAACGGCGCTTGCGCTTGCTGCCCACCGCCAGGATGCCGAGGTTGCCGCGCGCGCCGAGCAGCGGAACGAGCAGCGCGCTCCGGTAGGCGTCGAAGGCGACGTCGGAAGCCGGCACGTCGAGGCGGACGGCCGCGGCGGTCGCGGCCGCGCGCTGGACCGCTGGGCTGGCTGTGATGTCCAGCCGCAGCAGGCGGGCACGGACCTCCTCCGAGATACCGTGAGCGTGGACGAGGGACAGGTTCTCGCCGGAGCCGAGCCAGATCCCGCCCGAATCGAGGCCCATCGCCCGCAGGGTCTCGTTGAGACCCGCCTCAGCCACCAGTTCGGGGTCCAGGGTCCGGTTAACCGCGCGGGAGATGCCGACGAGCGACCGCAACGCCTTCTGCTGCGCGCGGTTCTCGCTCGCCTCGGCGTCGAGGTAGGACCTGGTGACGACGAGGACCAGGGCGCGGCCGAGGGCTTCCCCGCCGTCGAGCCGCCGGCCCACAACCGAGACTGAGATCATCGTCAGCTCCAGCAGGTGGTCGAGCCCGATGCCCTCCGCCCGCAGCCGCTCTACCGCCACGCCGGCACGCAGCGCCTGCGCGATGGGTATCTCGTCGAGGCCTGCCCGATCGCATTCCACGACGATCCGGGCGAGTGTCCTTGCGAACTCGGTCGGATCCTCGCCGGCTTCCCCGAAAGCCTCCCGGGCCTCGGTGAGTTGGGCGATCGCGTCGACCGCGTCGCTCTCCGCCCGCTGAAGATTGTTGCTGGTCATTTATCTTCCTGTCTTATTTGACGGCGCCGTTGTAATGAAATTGCGGCGCGCGGGCACCCATCTGCTTCGGCGCGCTCGGATCGGGCGCGCTGGCTTAAAGTTGAGAGCAACTCCAATTCCGGTTGAGAGAGGAAGACCTTCAAATGGCAACTGTCGCGGCCACCCGGACGGACAAGCTCGAGTCCATCCTCGGCGACGAGGCGAAGTACCTTCTCGAGCATGCCTGCAAGACGGTCGACAAGTCGACTCTCCATCTCCCCGGGCCCGATTTCGTGACCCGCGCGTGGGGCGCCAGCGATCGCCCCGTCCAGTCGCTCCGCAACCTGGAGTCGATCTACAACCACGGGCGGCTCGCGGGCACCGGGTACGTCTCGATCCTGCCGGTCGACCAGGGCATCGAGCATTCGGCCGGGGCCTCTTTCGCCAAGAACCCGCTGTACTTCGACGGAGAGAACATCGTCAAGCTGGCGATCGAGGGCGGCTGCAACGCCGTCGCCTCCACCTTCGGCGTCCTCGGCTCGGTGGCGCGCCGGTACGCGCACCGCATCCCCTTCATCGTCAAGCTCAACCACAACCAGCTGCTGACCTATCCCAACGAGTTCGACCAGATCATGTTCGGGACCGTCCGCGAGGCCTGGGAGATGGGCGCGGCGGCTGTGGGGGCCACCATCTACTTCGGCTCCGAGCAGTCAAGCCGGCAGATCGTGGAGGTCTCCCGCGTCTTCCACGAGGCGCATGAGCTGGGGATGGCCACGGTGCTCTGGTGCTACTTGCGCAACCCTGCCTTCAGCGTCGACGGCAAGAACTACGAAGTCTCCGCCGACCTTACCGGCCAGGCCAACCACATCGGAGTGACGATCGAGGCGGACATCATCAAGCAGAAGGCGCCGGAGACCAACGGCGGATTCAACGCCCTCAAGTTCGGCAAGACCTCGCCGCTGGTCTACGAGAAGCTGACCAGCGACCACCCGATCGACCTGACCCGCTACCAGGTCCTCAACTGCTACTCGGGACGCGCGGGGTTGATCAACTCGGGCGGCGCCTCCTCCGGCGAGAGCGATCTCAAAGAGGCGGTGCGCACCGCGGTCATCAACAAGCGTGCCGGCGGCACTGGCCTGATCTCGGGACGGAAGGCATTCCAGCGGCCGTTCGCCGAGGGCGTGGCGCTCCTGAACGCGATCCAGGATGTGTACCTCAACCCAGGAGTGACGATCGCCTGAGAATCGCCTTCCTCGGAACCGGGGCGGCATTCTCCCTCGAGCGCTACAACGCCGGGATCGTGGTCGACGGCCGCTACCTCCTCGATGGCGGGGCGCCGCTGCTGCCGCACATGCAGCGCCTGGGCATCGACCCCGGCGCGATCGAGGCCGTCTTCCTCACCCACTTCCACGGTGACCACACCCTCGGGCTCTGCACATTCGTCCTCCACCGGGCGTTCATCGTCAAAGAGCCATTCACGATCGTCGGGCCGGCCGGCGTCGAGGAACGGCTGGAGTCGCTCTTCCGGGCTGCCTGGGGAGTCGACTGGGAGACGATGCGAAGAAATCTCAACCTCACCTACCAGGAGGCGGGCGAGCGCGGCAAGGTTGCCGGGGTCGACTACGAGACGGTCGCCCTCGACCACGGGAGCAGCGGCTGCACCGGGTTCCGGCTGAAGATCGGCGGCCGCCTGCTGGCCTACTCGGGCGACAGCCAGGCAACTCCACCGCTCGACCGGTTGGTGGAGGGTGCCGACATCGCGATCGTCGAGGCAACCGAACCGGGCCATCCCTACTCGCACCTCGGCTTCGAGGAGGCGCTTGCCCTTCGCGACCGTCACCCGAGCACCCGCTTCTTCTTCGTCCACGTCTACGCCGGGGAACTGGAGGGCGCCGTCCGTGACCTCCAGGTCATCGATGTCTGATCCGGCGCCGGCGGGGCCGACCGAACGCACGCTGGGAGCGATCCTGGTCGGCGCCGTGGCCGGCATCGTGGTGTTCGCCTGCATGGTCGGGGGGGCGCTGCTGCTCTATCAGCGCGTTTACGGTTCCTCGCTGCCGGCGTTGGTCATCCTGCTGGCGATCTTCGGAGGCCTCGGCGCCTACCTGGCCTGGCTGATCGCGGTGCTTATCTTTTCCTCGATCCGGCGCCCGGAGGACGGCGAGGCGGAGTCCAGCTCCTAGCAGGCGCTAGGGCGTGATCTCGACCCGAACGCCGTCGGGGTCGAGGAGGCTGCCCGGCTCGAGTTGGGGCCGGGCGACGCGGAAGTATTCCAGGCCGGCCACGTCGTCCGCGACCCGCTCAGCGCCCGGGCCGCCGAGGAGGTTGATGCCCAAGTGATGGTGATAGCGCTCCCAGGAGACGAAGCGGAAGGGCCCAAAGCCGGCGGTGAGATCCATGCCCAGTTCCCGGTAGAAGTCGACCGAGCGGTCGAGGTCGGCAACGGTCAGGTGGACATGGCCCAGCCGGCTGTCGGCGGGGAACTCCTCCAGCTTGCCTCGTCCCTCTCCCATCAGCGCTTCGAGGTCCAACGGGTCGACGGCCATCGCCACCTGGTCGCCAGTCCAGGTCCACTGGTCGGCCGGCCGGTCGGCGTAGACCTCGATGCCGTTGCCCTCAGGGTCGCTGAGGTAGATCGCCTGACTGACCAGATGATCACTGGCCCCGTCGAGGGGGATGCCGAGCTCGGAGCAGCGCCAGAGGAACTGTCCGAGGCGCCGAGCGTCCGGGAGCAGCAGAGCGAAGTGGTAGAGGCCGGCCGTCCGGTGCGGTCGAGCCCGGCCACCCGGGAGCCTGCGCAGGTGAAGCTTTGGTTGATCGGCGAAGCCGAGGATGGCGTGATCGGTTCCCAGGTCGAGGAGCCGAAATCCCAGTCGCTGGTAGTAGCGGACCTCCAGCTCCAGGTTGAGAACCTTGAGGCCGAGACCGCTCAGCGGCCAGCCACTCGGCGCTGCCGATTCCATGCTGGATATCATCGACCAAGCCGATGACCGACCAGCTGACCGGAACCACGCCCCGCCTGCCGTGGGTCCGCGAGCAGCTGCGGATCGCGCTCGACATCCTCGACAACCCGGGCGGCGGCCTCGTCTTTGGCTACCAGGCGCTCGGTCAGGCCCGCGCCCACCTGGCCGAGACGGAGCCCGAGCGCTGGGAGGGCGCCATAGACGACCTCGAAGGCGCCGAGCGGCAGGCCCTCTGGCGCAACTACGGGCGCGCCCACGACCTGATCCAGCAGGCCCTCTCCAAGCTGCCCGAGAGCTAACCGGCCCGGGTGGCCGAAGGCGGCGGGCGTCCCCCGCCGCCCTCGCCGCCGAACCTCACGTCGCCGCGTCCGGCCTCGGGCCGACCATCTGCATCGAATCGCCGATGACCTCGGTCGAGTAGTGCTTCCTGCCCTCGGCGTCGGCCCAGCTGCGGGTCTGAAGCCGGCCTTCGGCGTAGATCAGCCGCCCTTTCCGCAGGTACTCGGCGGCGACCTCCGCCTGCCGGCCGAAGAGCACCAGGCTGTGGAAGTCGGTGTGCTCTTTGCGGTTGCCGTCCTCGTCATGACCGGCGTAGCTGTTGGTGGCAACCCGAAGGTTGGCCACCTGCATCCCCCCGGCGGTGGCGCGGAGCTCAGGGTCGGCGGCGAGATGCCCCATCAGGATGACCTTGTTCACCATGGTTGTTACTCCTCCTCCTAAGTGGTTGTCTGGGTGCCGTCTGAACGCAGCTGCTGCAGCCAGGCTGCCGGGTCGATGAGCCGGCCGCCTGAATGGACCTCGAAGTGAAGGTGTGGGCCGGTCGAGTTCCCGCTCGTGCCCACCTCCGCGATGCGGTCGCCGGCCTGGACCAGCTGGCCGCTGCTGACAAGGACCCTCGACAGGTGGCAGTAGAGGGTCACCAGTCCGCCGCCGTGATCGAGCCGGACGTAGTTGCCGCACGAGGAAGGCTGGCTGCCGGTCCCTGCGATCGCAGCGAGAGGGGCCAGGACGGGAGTCCCGATGGGGGCCGCGAGGTCGATGCCGGAGTGGAAGTGGCCGCCCGGGCAGGCTGTATCCACCGGTTCGAGCGCAACCGCCGTGCAGCCGAAGGGCTGGGTCAGGATCGCCCCGGGCACGATCTCGGCCGGGGGCAGCGACCGGTGGCCGGCGAGAAGGATCAGCGAGAGCCCGGCGGCGCCGAACCCCACCGCGGACAGGACCGAGTTCATGCGGCGTGCCCAGTGCCGTGGACGGCGAGGTGCGCGAAGTGCTTCACCGCGCTCATGGCGTGGGAGCCGGCGCTCGAGGTTGAGCTGAGCGCGCCCGGGACCTTGAAGGCGAGCAGCAGCGTCGCCAGCGCGAAGACGTGGCGCACGGGGTTCCAGGCGGCCGTGCCGAGGTCGAGCTGGAGCCCGACCTGGAGAACCAGCAGCTGGAGCGGCTGCATCAGCAGGGTGGCGAGGAAGAGCTCGCCCCATTTCTTGGCGAAGTGCTGGGTGTCCGGCAGCACCGAGAGGATCGCCGCCACCGGCGCGGTGATCGCCAGGACGACCAGGAGCGAATAGCGGAGCGCGTAGCCGACGCCGAGCACCGCGTAGCCGCCGAAGAGCGCGGCCAGCACGGCCAGGCTGAGCGCGGAGCCCCTGCCGAGGTCACCGAGAGCGAAGAGGCTGGACGGATTGAAGGCAAGCCCCACCCCGAGCACCGCCGAGCAGAGCGCGTTGTTGACGTCGATCGCCGCCTGCATCAGCGGCAGCGAGAAGTTGACGAGGACGATTGCCAGGAGGAGCCGGGGGAGCAGGATCCGGACTGTGTAGAGGCTGCTGATCCCGTGGCCGAACATGATCTGGTAGCAGCCCCAGGCCACCACCGCGCCCAGCGAGGCGTCGGCGATCACGACCACGACCGGCTGGAAGTTCGCGATCGTCGAGGCCTCGGTGAAGGGGCGCCCACCGGCGAGGATGTCGGTGGTGGCGAAGAGGAAGCCGCTCACCAGAGAGGTGACGTCTCCCGCGCTGCCGTGGATGGCGTCGGCCACCGTCTGCCAGAACCAGCTGACGGGATCGAGGGGAAGGCTCATTTCGTCATCGCTTCGGAATTTCCAGCCGGCTCTAGCTCGGCAGCGAGCCCTTGAGGACGTCGACCAGGGTGGTCGCCATCTCCACACCGATGGTGCCGATGACGATGCGCTGGATCCAGAGCTTGGCCTGGGTCACGGCCGACGACTCGACCGCGGTCATCTTCCAGAGAAAGGCGAGTACGAAGGCCAGCGCGCCGATCGAGCCGACCAGGGCGCGGGCCACCAGGATCCAGTTGTTGATGATGTCCAGCACCGGCTGGACGTTGGTCGTGAGCAGGGTCAATTTCCACACCTCCGAAACTCGATTTGGCAGGCCAAGTCTCGGCGGCGGCAGGCGGGAAGGAAACCAGCCCGGTTAAGACCAACCAGGATTCACGCCAGGCGGGACCATCGATGGCGGCTACTTCCGTGGCCGCAGGGCGCGCGGTCCCCCGGTGGATGTTCTTACCTGGGCAAAAGAAGCGGCTCCCCAATCGTGGTTGGCAACCCAGCCGCGGACCTCAGCGATCGCCGCCCGGCGCCACTGTCTGAAGAGGCGACTCCCTTCGCCTGACGCGGCTGGGATCGATCCAGGGGACGCCAACCGAGTTGCCGACGGGATTGAAGCCGGCCCCTGGGGAACGGCTGCAGCGCATCCGGCCGGTCAAGGGCCCAAAACGGCCACCGCGAAGATGAAGGCGAAGTGGTAGCGGAAGGCGTCCTCGCCGAGCTCCTTCATCCGGTCCGCAAGCTCCGCCTCGAACTCGGCCCGCAGCCGCGGGCCGAGGACGCGGATCAGGGTGTTCGGCAGCGGTCCCGACCCCCCCATCAGGTCGGTCCACTCGCGCGGTGTGCGGACCCGGCCGCCGGTGACCATCTCGGTCATCCGTACGTCACCGAAGCCCAGCTCGTCGAGCAGGCGGGGCAGGTTCTCCCGCTCGCCGTAGGCCGAGCGCTCGGGCGAGTGCTCGGGAACCCGCAGGTGGTGGCGGGCGGCCAGGTCGCCGAGCACGCGGTAGAAGAGGTCTTGGGCCTCGGTCTGGAGACTCCGCCGGTGCAGGGAGAGCGCGACCCGTCCACCCGGCCGCAGCAGTCGCGCCGCCTCCCCCAGGGACGCGAAGGGGTCCATCAGGTAGGGGAGCGACTGACCGTAGGTGATGAGGTCGAAGCTGCCCTCGCGGAAGACCATCCGCTCGGCCGCCATCGCCATGAAGGTGGTGTTCTTTCGTGATCGCCGACGAGCGAGGTTCAGCATCCGGGCGCTGAGGTCGATGCCGACCACGCTGCCCCTTGCGCCGACCGAGGCAGCGACCAGGTGGGTGACCAGGCCGGTGCCGCAGCCGACGTCCAGGACCGCCTTGCCACGGGAGGGCGAAGCCACCTCAACCAGCTTCGCCGCCACCTTCCCGTGGAGGCCGCCGGCCCAGCTTTCGTATTCGGGAGCGACCCGGTCGTAGAACTCGACGAGGTGCTCGACGAGCTCTTCTTCGCCGGTAAGCTCCATGGGCGACGTTAGCTTAGGGCGACGGTAGAATGGCCCTGCCCTCCCACCCATTCAAGGAGCCTGTGTCCAAATGGCAGATGAAGAGAACCAGTCTCACGAGCGCGGCCGGGGCCGGCGCGGCGAGAACAACCACAACTCGATCACGCTCGGTCCTAAGGACCGCCTCGTCGGCTCGTTGACGTTTGACGGCGACCTGACCGTTGCCGGGAACGTCGAGGGTGAGCTCACCGCCACCGGCGACGTGGCGGTCGAGAGCGGCTCCACGGTCAAAGCGCAGGTATCCGGGAACAACATTAACGTGCAGGGCACGGTGACCGGCAACGTGACCGCCCGCGGCCGGCTGTCCCTCAGCGGCTCCGGGAGCCTCCACGGGGACGTCCGGGTCAGCAAGCTGACGGTGGAGGACGGGGCCACCCTCAACGGCAACGTCGCCATGGGCCAGTCGGTCGGCGGCGGATCCGGCCCCGAGGCCGTGGCCGAGGCCGCCGAGAGCGGCGAGCAGATCCAGAACGCCGAGCAGCCGACCGAGGAGCCCCAGCCCGAGCCGGTCGGCTAGCTCCCGGCGGCTTCGGATAGGGAGCGAAGCGGGATGCGCACTGCCTACGACCTCGTCATCGTGGGCGGTGGCGCCGCGGGCTCGGAGGCCGCCTTCAGCGTGGCGGACGGCGGCAGGACCTCGATCCTGCTGGTCGAGTCCGACCACTTGGGCGGCACCTGTACCAACCACGGCTGCGTCCCCACCAAGGCCCTCGTCAAGGCGGCCCGGGTGGCTTGGACGCTCCAGACGGCACGCGAGTTCGGCTTCGAGGGCGTGGAGCCCCGCTTCGACTGGGAGAAGGTGATCGGGCGCGCCTACCGGGTCCGTGATCACATGCTCCGCCACGGCATGACGCCCTTCAACGAAGCCGGCGTGGAGGTCGCCTTCCCGGATCGCGCCCAGTTGGTGGGCGAGCGTCACCTCGAGGTGGGCGGCCAGGCCGTCGAGGCGGGGGCGGTGCTGCTGGCGACCGGGCTCGAGCCCTTCATACCGCCCATCGAGGGCCTGTCCGAGGCCGGCTACCTGGACAACGAGTCGGTACTCGACCTCAAGGTGTTGCCGGCCCGGCTGGCGGTGCTCGGCGGCGGCCCGATCGGCTGCGAGTTCGCGCAGGTCTTCGCCCGTTTCGGCGTCCAGGTCGCCATCGTCGAGGCGGCCGACCGGCTGGCGCCGCCGGAGGAGCCGGAGTCGAGCGCCGCGATCGCGGAGGCGTTCGAGGCGGAGGGGATCGGCATCCGTACGGGTGCCAAGGTGGTCCAGGTCAGCCGTTCTCCGAGCGGCCGGCGGCTTCACTTCGACAACGGCTCCAGCCTCGAGGTTGACGAGATCCTGGTCGCCGTCGGGCGCTGCCTCGACGGCGCCCGTCATGGCCTCGACGCGGCCGGCATCGAGTGGACCCGGCAGGGCGTCAAGGTCGACCGCCACCTGCGGACCACCCAACCCTGGGCCTACGCCGCGGGGGACATCGTCGGCGGACTGCTCTTCACCCACACCGCTTCGGCGATGGGCCCGATCGCCGCCCGCAATGCGCTAGCCCAGGGCGGCAGCGAAGTCTACGACCCCCGGATCGTCCCCCGGGTGACCTTCACCGACCCCGAGCTGGCGTCGGTCGGCATGACCGAGCAGCAGGCCCGCGCGGCGGGCCACCGGGTCTCGATCGGCGTCGCCTCCGTCCGAGACGCGGAGAAAGCGGAGATCGACGGCCAGTCGATCGGCCAGGTGAAGGTCGTCGCCGGCGAGGGTGGCGAGCTGCTGGGCTGCCACATCGTCTGCGAGAACGCGGGCGACATGATCCACGAAGCGGTCGCGATGATGGCCGGCCGGGTGCCGGTCGGCGTGGTCGCGGCCGAGATGCACGCCTACCCGACGCTCTCCGAGCTCATGCGCTCGGCCCTCTCCGAGGCGGCCGGCTCCTAGATCTGACATCGCTAGACTCAGATAAGTTCCTAGCGGTTCGACATAGTCCGAAAGGAGACCCGACGCTATGAGAATTGCCTGCCTGCTCGCTGACGGCTACGAGGATTCCGAGTTCCAAAAGCCTCGCGACGAGTTCACCGCCGGCGGCCACGAGGTCGTCGTCATCGCGAAGGAGGCCGGCCAGCAGCTGGCCGGCAAGAAGGGAGAGTCCCAGACCAAGGCCGACAAGGGCATCGCCGAGGTGCGACCCGACCAGTTCGACGCGCTCTTCCTGCCCGGCGGCCACTCGCCCGACTCGCTTCGCGCTGACGAGCGCTTCGTCGAGTTCGTGAAGCCGTTCTTCGCCGACGGGCGGCCCGTCTTGGCCATCTGCCACGGCCCGCAGCTGCTGATCTCCGCCGATCAGTACAAAGAGCGCCGGATGACCGCCTGGAAGACAATCCAGGGCGACCTCCAGCGGATGGGGGCAAGCGTCGTCGATCAAGAGGTGGTGGTCGATCGGAACCTGGTCACCTCGCGGCAGCCGTCGGACATCCCGGCCTTCATCCGCGAATCGCTGAGCGTCATGGAGACGGCGACCGTTCCCACCCGCTGACCTCGCTCCCGCGTCACAGCGGGCTGCCCGGCGGTGCTTAGACTTCGAACCGATGCACCGCATTCGCCGGGTGGCCCGCGTCGCCGTCCTCGTCCCCCTCCTCGCGCTTCTACTCGCTTGCTCTATCGGTGGCGGCCCGACAGCCGACCCCGCGAAGGTGCTGAGCCAGGCCGGCCCGGCCCTTGGCCAGGTGAAGACGGCCTCGGTCGAGATGCAGTTCGGCTCGGGCGCCACGTTCTTCGGCTTCACGGTCGTCTCTGCGTCAGGGAAGGTCAAGCTGCCCGCCGACAGTCTGGTCACGATCAAGGCTCTCCAGAGCAGCGACTCGCTGATCGAGATAGCGGTCACCACGCTGGGCGGGCAGACCTGGGTTACGGTCCCCTTCCTGGGCGTCCAGGAGGTGACTGGCGCGGAGGCGGCAGCCGTCCCCTCGGTGGGGCGGATCTTCGATCCCAGCAAGGGCCTGCCAGGTGTGCTTGCCGAGGGCCGCAACCCCAAGTTGCTCGGCTCCGAGACCGTTGACGGCGTGGACTGCTGGAAGGTCGAGGCGACCTACACCGCGGCCCAGGTCTCGCAGGCAGTGCAGCCGCTCAGCCCGAGTGGCGACATCGACGCGACCCTGTGGATCGGCAAGTCCGATCACCTGCTGCGCAAGACGCTCCTCAAGGGCAAGCTCTTCACGGCGTCCAAGACGACGACGCTGCAGGTTCGCTTGTACGACTTCAACGCGCCCGTCACCATCACCAAGCCCGTCTGACAACGGGCGACTGACCGACTTGCTGGCGCGCTGGGGGCGGCCGCTCCTGCTCGGCTGCGCCGCCCTCGGCCTGCTGGTCGCGGCCCTGGACGCCTACGTCGTGGTGACGCTGCTGCCGGCGATGCTCTTCGATCTCGACCTTTCCGTGGACCGGATCGAGCAGGCGACGCCGATCGTCTCCGGCTTCCTGGCGGGCTACATCGTCGTCATGCCGCTTCTCGGCCTCGCCTCGGACATCCACGGCCGGACTCCCGTCTACCTGGCGGCGCTGGCCGTCTTCGCCGCGGGCTCGGTGCTGACCGCGACCGCCGGCTACACGGGTGAACCGCCCTACGGCCTGATTGGCCTGCCCTGGCTGGTGACCGGGCGGGTCCTGCAGGGCCTGGGAGGCGGAGCGACCGTGCCGGTGGCGCTGGCGCTCGCGGCCGACCTCTTTCCCGTGGGGCGGAGGACGCTGGCGATTGGCCTCGTGGCCGCCGTCCAGGAGACGGGCAGCGTCCTCGGCCCGCTCTACGGCGCGGGAATCGCCGCCACGGCCGCGGCCTACGGTGGCTGGCGAGTTGTGTTCTGGCTGAACCTGCCGCTGGCCCTGGTTTGCGGGCTCGGGTTCCTTCTGGCCGCGCGGGCCCGGCCTGTCCAGCGGACAGCGGCCCGGACGCCGAGGGAACGGGAGCTCACCGCGGACTGGCTCGGGGCGGGGCTCCTGGGCACGGGACTGGCTCTGCTGGTGCTGGCGCTCTACCCGGACGACCCCCGCCACTCGGCCGTTGGCCATTACTTCTTTCCCGCGGGTCTGGGAGCGCTGCTCGCCCTCGCGGGCTGGGCCTACCGCCAGCTGGCGTCGCTCAGTCCCGTGATCCCGCGCGAGTTGCTTAGAAGCCGCCAATTCATCGGCTCGTCCGCCGCCAACCTGCTGGTCGGCGCCGGGCTGATGGTGGCGCTGGTCGACATCCCGGTGATGGGCCGGGCCGTCTTCAACCTCGACCAGCTCGGCGCGGCCCTGCTCCTGGCGCGCTTCATGGTCGCCGTGCCCGTCGGCGCCCTCGCGGGAGGCCTCCTTGGCGGCCGGATTGGCAGCCGGTGGACAGCCGGGGTGGGCCTGGCCGCTGCCGCCGGCGGATTCCTGCTCATGGCCGGCTGGGACGCCGGGGAGCTGGCCAGGCGCGTTGGGCCCCTGCCGGAGGCGGACATCGTGTTGGTTGGAGCCGGCCTGGGCTTCGGGCTTGTCATCGCTCCCCTCGCGGCGGCGGTGCTGGACATCGCCCGCTCATCGCGGCACGGGCTGGCGGCCAGCCTCGTGGTTATGGTCAGGACGCTGGGGATGCTGCTCGGCCTGAGCGTGCTCTCGGCCTATGGCGTGCACCGCTTCTACCAGCTCTTCAACTCGGGCCCGCCGCTGCGCCTGATTCCCGGCTCCCCCGAATTCGCCGCCCAGAAGGCGGCCTTCGACGCGCGGGTCACCTCCGCGCTGGTGGCGGAGTATCACGCCATCTTCACCGTCGCCGCCGTCGTCTGCGCGGTTGCCGCGTTGGTGGCCGTTTTCTCGCTCTCGACGCGCTTGACCGCGGGAAGGGCCACCGCCTCCAGATAGGCGCTCATGGCGTCCGTCAGGTGCGCGAGGATGCCCTCCTCGAAGTGCTCGAGGGAACCCTGCCCGGTGTTGATCTGACCCAGGGTGACGGGGAATCCGCCGGGTGGCTGGGCGGCAGGCTGGGACGCCGGAGGCGGCTTCACAAGCGCTCCGGCATCGGGCACCGCGTCGGAGGGGGCCGGCGCCCGCGCCATCGCCGGCAGGCCTGCCACCGGCGCCGTCCGCCTCGCCTCGTAGACGCGCCAGGAGACGGCGGAGAGGACGAACATCACCACGACCTCCCCGACCACGATCCAGAACAGGGGCTGCCGCAGGCGGGCCTTCATCTCGGCCCGCAGGCTACGAGTCCCAGCCTCGAATCGGAACCAGGCCGGTTAAGACCCCGCTTCGACCGCCAGAGGCCGGAGGGCTTCGAGTCCCCGGCGGAGGGTTTCCATGCGCTTGGGGAAGCTGAAACGGACGTGGTCGCGTCCCTGCCTGGGATCGTGGAAGAAGCTCGAGGCGGGGACAGTCGCGACCGCCAGCTCCTCCACCAGGTGGCGTGCGAAGGCGACGTCGTCAGAGTGACCGAAGCGGCCGATCCCTGCCATCACGTAATAGGCGCCGTCGGGCGCTCTGACCTCGAAGCCCAGTTCATCCAGCCCGGCGACGATCGCGTCGCGGCGCTCCCGGTACTCCTCCAGCAGCGAGTCGTAGAAGGCGTCCGGGAAGCCGAGGGCGGTCGCGACCGCGACCTGCAGCGGATGGGCGGCGCCGACGGTCAGGAAGTCGTGCACCTTGCGGATCCCGGCCGAGAGCCCCGGCGGGGCGATCAGCCAGCCGACCCGCCAGCCGGTGACGCTGAAGGTCTTGGAGGCGCCGCTAATGGTGATCGTTCGCTCCGCCATCCCCGGCAGGGTCGCCATCGGGACGTGCTCGCCCCGGTAGACCAGGTGCTCGTAGATCTCGTCGGTGATGGCGTAGGCGTCGTGGTCGCGGCAGAGTCCTGCGATCAGCTCCAGCTCCTCTCGCGAGAAGACCTTGCCGGTCGGGTTGTGGGGCGTGTTGACCACGATCGCGCGGGTGCGGGGGCCGAAGGCAGCCCGCAGCTCAGCCTCCTCGAAGCTCCAGTCGGGCGCCCGCAGGGTAACGAAGCGGGGCACCGCACCGCTCAGGATGCAGTCCGGCCCGTAGTTCTCGTAGTAGGGCTCAAAGACGACCACCTCGTCGCCCGGGTCGACGGTCGCCAACATGGCGGCGATCATCGCCTCGGTCGCCCCGCAGCTGACCGTGACCTCGGCCTCGGGGTCCACCTGCCGGCCCCACCAGCGGCTCTGCTTGGCCGCGATCGCCTGCCGCAACTGCGGGGCGCCCCAGGTGGTGGCGTACTGGTTGAAGCCCTCGTCGAGCGCCTGCTTGGCGGCCTCGACGATCTCGCGCGACGGCGGAAAGTCAGGGAACCCCTGGGCGAAGTTGACCGCCTTCTCAGGACCGTTGAGGGCGAGGTTGAGGCGCGTCATCTCGCGGATGACGCTCTCGGTGAAGCTCTCGGCCTTGCGGCTGAGGATCGGCTGCAACGGCTTGGGTTAGGTGCCGGGCGCCAGGTTGCCACGCTCGAGGCGGAACTCGTTGCCCGAGCAGAAGTCGCAGGCAGGGGGCGCCTCGAGGCCGCGATAGCCCTGGCCGCAGGCCTGGCAGGTCCAGTGGCTGTGGGCGAAGAAGTCCAGGATGTCGGAACGGCTCAGGAGTCCCACCATCCGGCCCTGCGCCATCACCGGCAGCCGGCGGATCCGCTGGTCGGCAAGGAGCCGGGCCGCCTCCTCGATCCCGGTGTCCTCGCCGATCGAGATCACATGCCGGCTCATGATGTCCGACACCTTCTTTCCCTTCTTGGTGAACACGTCCACCTCGCTGACGATGCCGACCACGTGGCCCTCGGGGTCGGTGACCGGTGCGCCGGTGATGTGCGAGCGCGACAGGCGATCGGCCACCTCACCGACGTCCAAGTCCTCGTCGAAGGTGATCACCTTGGTCGTCATCACATCTTTGACCGGGATCACGGTGCGATAAGCCTAGCCATCAACTCGGGATCGGCGTTCCCGCCGCTCAGTACCAGGCCGAGCCTCGACGAGTCGGGCAGCTTGCGGGCCAGGAAGGCCGCGAGCGGGAGAGCTCCGGTCGGCTCGAGAGCGATCTTGCAGCGCAGCCAGGCAATTAACAGCGCCTGTTCTATCTCCGCCTCGGTGACGAGCACGATGTCGTCCATGAGCCGGTTCGCCACCAGCACCTCGAAGTTTCTCTGCCCGATGCTCAGGGACTTCACGCCGTCGGCTATCGTCACCGGCGCCCCCGACAGCCTCTCCAGCTTTCCGCTCCGAAAAGAACGCCACGCATCGTCGGCGGCGGCCGGCTCGACGCCGATGACCCGCACCTCCGGGCGCTTCGCCTTGACGGCCAGGGCCCACCCGCTCAGCTGCCCGCCGCCGCCTACCGGTGCAGCCACCAGGTCGAGGTCGGGCACGTCTTCGAGCAGCTCCAGGGCGCCCGTGCCCTGGCCGTGGATCACATCCCAGTCGTCGTAGGCGTGCACGAGCGCATACCCCGTCCGCTCCACCGCCTCGACGAGCTTTTCGTCGCGGTTCCCGAACGTAATCCCCTCGCTGACGACCTCGGCGCCAAGGGCTCGCGTGGCGGCGACTTTGGCCGGGTTGGCTCCCTCGGGGATCAGGATCACCGCCTTCAGGCCCGCGGTCCGGGCGGCCAGCGCGACCGCCTGGGCGTGGTTTCCCGAACTGGCGGTGATGACGCCCGGGGTGCCCGGCGGGAGCCGGAGCACGGCGTTGAACGCTCCCCTTGCCTTGAAGGATCCCGTCACCTGGAAGCACTCTGGCTTGAAGACCAGGGTCGGGTCGAGGTCGGTCGTCAGGACCGGGGTCCGCCTGACGTAGGGACGGATTCTCTCGGCCGCCGCTTCGATCTCGGAGAGGTGTGCTCGCGCGAACTCGATCCCGGCCATCGGGACAGGTTATTCCGTGTCGAGGATGACGGTGAAGGGGCCGTGGTTGACCAATTCGACGTCCATCTCGGCCCCGAAGCTGCCGGTCTTCACCGGGATACCTCGATCGCCGAGCGCGGCGACGAACCTGCGGTAGACGCGATCCGCGAGGTCAGGCGGAGCGGCGCCCGCGAACCCGGGGCGGCGTCCGCGGCTGGTGTCCGCGTAGAGGGTGAATTGGGAGACGACCAGGGCCTCGCCGCCGACCTCCTCGAGGCTCCGGTTGGTCCTGCCCTCGGCGTCCTCGAACATCCGCAGCTGGGCGGCCTTCTGCGCCAGCCGCTCGGCTGTCGCGTCGTCGTCGGCGGGCCCGACCCCCAGCAGCACGAGGAGGCCGGGGCCGATTTCCTGGCGGCCGGCCTCCCAGTTGACGGCCGCGCGGGTGACCCGCTGGAGGACCGCCCGCAAGTGGTCGCCGGGGGCTAGGCGCCGAGCCAGGTGGCGAGGTCCGCGAAGACCTGTTCCCGGCCGAGGTCGTTGTAGGGCTCGTGGTAGGCGCCCGGGTAGATGATCAGCTTTCGCCCCTCCACGCTTGCCCTTCGGAAGAGCTCGTCGGTCGCCGCGGGATCGATGATCCGATCGTCCGACCCGTGGGTGGCCAAAAAGGGGATCTTGATCTCAGCGGCCCGGGCGAGGATCTCCCGGTTGGCCGCCTGCCACTCCGTGTAGAACCGCGCCGACATCTTGTCGTGGACCTGGGGATCGTCGGTGTAAGCCCTGACGACCGCCGGGTCGCGGGAGATGTGGGAGGCGTCCAGCTCGGTGGCCAGCGCCAGGGTAGGGAGCACTTTGGAGGCGACGTTGCCCATGGTCAGCTTCCAGCCGGGAACCGCCGCCTTCACCCTCAACGCGGGGCTGGAGACGACAAATCGGCGAGGCCTGGCGACGCCACGAACCACGGCGCTGAGGAGGATCGACCCACCGACCGAGTGGCCGAGCGGCACTACCTCGGTCTCGCCGACCTCGGCGCGTACGGCGCCGACGAACGAGGAACCGTCCTCGATCAGCTGGTCCCAGCTCATGACATGACCGCGCTGGCCGCCGCTCGCGCCATGGCCCCGGACGTCCATCGCATAGGTCGCGATGCCGTGCTCCGCCATCGAGGCGGCGAGCCCTGCGTAGCGGCCGCCGTGCTCACCGTGGCCGTGGATGACGGCCAGGACCAGCCTCGGGTGCTCGGGGCGCCACGACCGCCAGGCCAGGCGGGTGCCGTCGGCCGCCTTCAGCTCGCCCCCGGCCTCGGTCGGGCGGGTGTCAGCCGAGATGACGGAGGCCTCGCAGGATCTTGAGTGCCTCCTGCTCGGCTTCGAGCAGGCTCGGCGCATAGGCGCGGAGCCCGTGCAGCGAGTAGCCCCAGCGATCGCTGCCGGTCGCACTCGCGTGGACGCGATAGCCGGGAGGGTAGAAGTGGATCGCCTGGCCGGAGACCCGCTTGATGACCGGTCGCTTGGCGAAGTGGTCCTCGAGGGTCTGGCCGGTCGGGAGCAGGCCGTGGCGGAACTCGAGGAAGCGGAGCTTCAGGAGGGGGTTCTCATCGTCGCGCCAGACCGCGCGAACGCCGTACTCGGCGCTGACATCGCGAAGGAAGAACAGCAGCACCAGCGCGTCGGTCTCGTCTCCACGCATCTTGAGAAAGCCCCCGGCCGAGATGTCCTCACCCTGCGCCGCGACCAGGTGGCGGAAGTACTCGGACTCGAATAGGCCGGCGGAATTGCGGCTGGCGATCCAGACCGGTTCACTCTTCCAGGAGCGCGCGGCAGCCAGTGCTTCGACCTGCTCGGAGAGTCGCTCGATCCTGTCCTCGCCCAGCCCGTGGAGACGGTGGTGAATTACTCGAGCCACGCTCGTAGCCTACCCCCTCCCTCGAACTTGAGAAGGCGCGTTCCGCCCTCTTTGAGGTCGAGCTCGAGGGGTCCCTGCGACAGCTGCAGATCAGCCTGCTGCCAGAGATCGCGGACCCTGGGAGCCCCTTCCACCTCGACCAGCAGCTTGCGGGCCGGTCCGTTCCAGTTGAACGCCGCCAGCACCTCATCGCCCCGGCGCCAGATGGCGGCCAGGCGGTCGGAGTCGGGCTCCCAATCGGGCACCGCCGGCCGGCCGCCGACCAGTGCGAGCACCTCAGGATTGGTCAGCATGGCGAGGCGGGCCGGCTCCAGCTCCAGCAGCGCGTCGCTGGCGAAGAACGGGCCGCCGCTCATGGCCACCGCGGTGACCAGCTGGCGAGCCTGGTCGATGGTCAGGTTGGCGCCGACCAGGGCCACGTCAGGGTCGAGCTGGAACCAGCCTTCAAGGTGGCCCCGGCAGGCCACGTTGCGAGCGATCCAGAGCACCTCGTCGCCGAAGATGCGAGCGAGTGGACGCCCGCTCTCGAAGTCGTAGATCGGCGTCGCCGTGTCCTGGCCGATCCGGCAGCCCTCGACGAGGCCGGCGACCGGCTGCAAGGGCGCGCCGCAGGCGAGGATGTATGAGTCGCCGACCGCCCTCCGGACCGCCTGTACACCCGCCCGCAGGGCCTCCACGCCGCCGTAGGCGCCGGCATAGAGGAAGTCGATCTTGAAGTAGCGGATGCCCGCCCCGTAAAGGTCGCCGAACACCTTCTCCAGGTGTGAGGTCACCTCCGGGTTGCGTGCGTCCAGCACGTGCATCGGACCGAACGAGATGTGGACCGGGTCGATAAGCCGTTCACCGGTGGTGGGATCCTGGAGAAACCACGCCTCCGGCGCGTCCGTGGCGAGGTCAGCGCTGGCGCTGACCAAGAAGGGCGCGGTCCAGATGCCGGTCACCTGGCCCGATGCACCAAGGATGGCCGCCACCTCGCCGAGTCCATTTGGGAACTTGGTATTCACCTTCCAGTCGCCGTAGGCCTGCTGCCAGCCGTCGTCCACCTGAACCACGCGGTAGCCGAGACCGTGCATGGCGCCGTCGCCGAGGACCTGGGAGTTCTCGACGACGTCCTCCTCGGAAACCCAGGGCCCGTAGTGGTACCAGCTGAGCCAGCCCATCGGGACGGGCACTTGCGTCGGTTCCATCCAGGCGACCTCCCGCAGCGCCTCCCAGGCGCTCTGACTGCCGGCTAGGCGGAGATCCTCGAGCTTCACCTCGTCGCCCGGCCTGGCATGCCAGGCCATCTCTGGAGCGCCCTTGGGAGCGCCTTCCAAGACCTGTAAACGCCCGTCCTCGAAGTCGAACCGGGCGGCCAGCCGCTCGGCGGTGGCCGTGGCGACGGCGATCCCGGAACCGTCGCGGGCGGCCAGGGCCGCTGTCCACCAGGAGGTCGGGGGGTTGTTCCCGCCGATCTGGACGACATCGGCCGGGTCCCACGACTGGTAGCCGTTGAGGATCCACCAACCCGGAGCGACCTCGTCGAGCGTGGGAACGGCGACAATCCCAACCCCGGTGACGGCCGCCTCGGCCGTGGCGCGGGCCGTGACTGTGAGCGTGACCAACTCGCCGTCCGCCCGGGCTTCCAGCCTCACCTCTAGGGGTCCGCAGGTCGCCGCATGGCCCGTTCCTGATGGGGTCCAGCCGGCGCTCTCGTGACGCGCGCCGCCGGCGAGGGTGCATAGCGCAGATATCTTCTTGAGCGCGCCCGCGCCCGCCCAGTGCAGCGCGAGTCCGCCCTCTTCGAGCTCGATCTGCGCGGGCACCCGGTCAGTCTAGCTAGGGCCCTTCATGGCCTCCTCCATCCAGGGCTCAGCCCCGACCTGGATCTCCAGCCGCCGGTGCCCCGAGTCGAGGAGGAACTCGCCACGCCGGGCGCCTTCGAGACCCTGCCGCTGGATGTCGCTGAAGTGGAAGGCGCGCTGCAGCTTCTGAGCCTGCCCCGGCCGTTGACCCCCGAAGAAGCGGATCGCCGGGTTCGTCGCCACGAGCATCCCGGCTTCGGAGCCAAGGAGGTCGCCCGCGTTCTGCGTCGCGAAGACCAGCGATCCCTCGTACTTGCGGATGCGCCTCGCCAGCCGGACCACGAAACGGCGTATGGTCGGATCCTCGAAGAGCAGACCCAGCTCGTCGACGATCAGCATCCGGCGCCGACTCCGCTCCCGAAATCGCCGCCAGAGCGCCTCGGCAAGCAGGAAATGGACGGGCCCGACCATCTCCTCCCGCAGCTCCCGCATCCCGAACACGACGAAGGGCAGGTCCAGGTCGACGTTGGTCGGCGAGCTGAACATCACGCCGAGGCTGCCTTTGACCCACCGGCCGAGGATCTTCGTCACGCGCGCGCTCACTGGCATCAGCTCCGCCACGTTAGCGAGGACGGGCACCTCGCATTCCCGGTAGGCGGCCCTCACAGCGGCCTCGAGCACGGCCTTGTCGGCCTCGTCGAGCGTCCCGCAAATGGTCTGCACGAGGTCGACCGTGTCGGCGACGGCGGGGCCGAGCTCGGCCTCCTCGCGCGCGAGCCCGCGCAGGTCCATCACGTTGATCGCGTGGCCACTGCCGAGAGCGAGGCGGATGTCGGCGCCACCCGCCGTCGTTGCTACCGGGCCGTACTCGTGCTCGGGATCGATGACGCAGACCTGGCAGCCGGCCTTCACGGCGCCGAGCGCGAGGGTCTTCAGGAGATAGGTCTTCCCGGCGCCTGAGTGCCCGAAGACCCCGATGTTGGCGTTTTCGTGGTGGTGCTCGTCGAAGGGATCGACCCTGACGGGCATCGCGGTCGCGCGGCTGCGGCCCAGCCGCAGCCCGTTAGGATCGGCGACCTCGACGTCCAGCCAGGGAAACAGCGTCACCAGCGACGAAGTGTCCACCAGGTGCCGGCGCTGGAGGCGGTCCAGGCCGAGTGGCAGCGTGGCCAGCCGTCCGTCCACCTGGCGAAAGGTTGCCTCCCGCAACCCGCAGAGCGTGGAGCGGGCCACCTCGACCACGGCCGTGCTTCCGGCCTCTAGCTCGTCCCTGCTGCTCGCGGTGAGGGTGAGGAGGAGGGATAGGTGAAATGCCCGCTCCTGTCCGGCCGAGAGCTTCCGCTGAAGGTCGGCCGCGGCCGGAAGCGCCTCGCCTACCAGCACGTCGGGGAGCCCGCGGCGCTCTCCCTCCAGCTGGGACGCGCGCAGATGCGCGAGCTGGTGCTGCAGGTACTCGGCGGCCCATCCGTTGCCGGCCGGCTCGGCATGCCAGGCAAGGTCGACCCGGACTCTGGGCGGCACCAGGTGCAGCAACCATCCAGGTTCCAGCTCCGCGCCCGGGAAGCGGTCGACGTACCAGGTCCGGTGCCAACCGTGTCGATCCTGGAAGCAGCGCGGGAGCTCCCTTCCGAAGGTGGACGACACGCCCGGTGGGCTTCCGGGCCGCAGGCTGAGGCCGAGCCCGACCAGGCCGGCGCGGACGCTGACGAGCGCATCCGGATGGGTCACCACCAGAACCGATCGACGCTGGGCGATGACGCCTTCGCGTTCCTCCGGCCGGAAGCGGAGGACTATCTGGAGGGGCTTCGCCAATGCGTCGAGCAGCCGGCGGAACCCAGCGCTCCAGCGCGCCTGGTCGTCGGCCACCGCGCCGAGGTACCCAATGCCCTCCGCTTCCACGACCGCGACCATCGGTGCCTCGGGCAGCAACTGCGCCGGCGGCCGCGGCCGGAGCTTGAGGTAGCTCAAGGCGGAGACCTCCTCAGGCGCGCCAGTACCTCTGCCCACCGCCGAGTGAGACCATCCCAGTCAACCTCCACCCTGTAGGAGGCCAGAAGATGGCGGCCGGCATCCTCGGCCCAGGCGTCCAGGTGTCGTCCCTCGTGCCTCCACCAGCCGATGGTCGCCGCCGCGCCCAGCAGCAGCAGGCCGGGCAGCACGCGGAGCGGCG